>Ga0210409_10001783_pt1 | contig 27132 bp, 23 predicted proteins | sample IncBWH17MmetaG_FD_161649 | JGI IMG/M metagenome (GOLD analysis project Ga0210409, IMG submission 161649) | Forest soil microbial communities from Barre Woods Harvard Forest LTER site, Petersham, Massachusetts, United States - Inc-BW-H-17-M | ecosystem: Environmental > Terrestrial > Soil >...
TCGGACGTTCATCGTTGTTTTCCAAGCAGCAACCACGTTTTCCGGACGCAGGTCGGGTTCGCCTTGAAAGACTTCGCAGGTAACTGCGAGAGATTAGTAATGGCGACGAATAGATGCCCACGCAACCGCCAGGAACCACGCACACGCGCTTCCGATTAGGAACCAGAAGCCGATGACGCTGATGGGGACAACCCGATACACATCATGAATTTGGATATCGAGAGCTAGGCTCGTGCGCAGCCAAAACCGCAGAACAAGAGCCACCGCGACCAGCACGCCTATTCCGATTAGGTGCCTCATCGCAGCGCCCCCTTCCTATGATGGCGGTAGAGCATGGATTTTACACCCGGGCTGGACAAATGGAACTTGTCCGGTAAGGCGACTTACCGGGACCTAGGCAGTTCAAGGGCCGGCGTAAGTGGGCGACCGGCGAGGTGAAGTGGTGACATGGCGCGACCTATTCTCAAGTATTCCTAGATGTTTGATTATCGACACGAGGGTAGCCGCTTGCGGGCATCTTTAAGAAGATATCCACAGCCGCAAGGAATGCTGCTGCTGCCATCAAGGCTCTTAGGGGATTAATTGCGGTAGCCGCAGACGCTGAAATTAGAAATTGGATTAAACCAAGGAAGATAACTGCAGCCCAGCCAACTACTAAAACGCGCTCCTTGCCCAGGGCAATCCGGTAAAGCAGCACCCCACCCCAGAGTAGGCCCACGTAGAACGCCAGATTAACTCCCGCTACGATCCAGGCTGGCAGCGAAATATGCCATAAAACGACCCAATCAAAGTCGAGAAGCCAATGGTGTTGGCGTTGGGAATGCCAGAGCACATCTCGAACACTTAAGGTCGCGATAGAGCCGGTACAGCAGAGTGCAAATACGGCTCCGCGCTTGGTGTGGATGAGTCGAGGCTTGAATTCTGGTCGCCCCATTTGAGCGGATTATACAATGACGAAGTTCCACCGGCTATTGAGGGCAACTGTTCACAAGTGTACTTCCCCGTATCCCAATGCGGCGTAGGTCCTGATAAACGCCGAAACCGGACAACTGGAATCTCCGCCAAAACCAGTTGTCCGATAAGGCGACTCTAATCAGGCACAGCCGCGTGCTGCCGCACAGACACAGTGTGTCTTAGCAGACTCATTTCGAGCAGAGCGTTGCTCGTAAGCTGTGTATTTCCTAGCTGAATTATGGTGCGCGAGTTGCTCCTGCGCTCTATAGGAGGAACTTATATGCATCACAACAACCGTCAAACCTTCGTTCGCGGCCAGACTTCATGAACGGGTTACAGGCGCGAACCAAATTCCTACCTGTTTTCCTCACTGCGGTGCTCGCATCGGTCTCTGTTGCCTACGGCGTCTCTCACTACGCCATCGCGGCCTGTGAAGAGATGAACGCGCAGCGAACGGAGGCGATCGTTGCGCAATTCAGGAAGGAATTTGATCAGCGCGGGGATGAGGTTGTCCAGCTGGTGCAAAACATCGCGGACTCGAACATCACTCTAATCATGGCGAATGATCTGGCGCGGCCCAACGCGGACCAATCCCTTTACGTCCACGACGCGATGGGCGCAGTGCATGATCAACTGTTGGATTTCGTGGCGATCGTAGGTTGGGACGGCACTGTGATTTCTTCTGCGCAATACCCTGCGCGTGTGGGCCAAAAGAACGATTGGGTATTGGCAACCAAGGACTGGCGTGATTCCCCAGCATTCTTGAAGAGAGAGGAACTCCCAGATGGCGAAGCTCTCTCTCTCACGGCAGTTCGCTCGGTAGCCGGTAGAAACGATAAAAATTTATACATAATAGGTGGCCGTCGCATCGACCACAATTTCCTGTCGTTGTTGGTCCTTCCTTCCGGCATGCGGGCGCTCTTGTATCGCAATCTCGAACCAACGTTTGTCCCCGCAGATCTCACAGATGCTACTGCCGTGGTAGCCCATGCGGAGCGCTTTGCGCCGCTCATCGACGAGATTCAAAAGCGTCCGCAACCCTTCGTCCAGACCATCGACTGGACCAGCGACCCCGCCTCCGCCGAGACTTTTCACGTGATGCCCTTAGAGGGACGCAATAGAGAACCCCTCGGTGTGCTGCTCGTCGGAAGCTCGCGTAAAGAGTTAGTCCTGCTGAAGCGACGTATCGTCCTAATTGCTGCGGGCGTCGCGGCTGCTGCTCTTTTCATCGGGCTGCTTATGAGTTTGTGGAGCTCCACCCGTATCATTCGCCACGTCGAGACGGGCAGGTCCGCTATCGGCCCGTCAGGGTTCGGGAAGTAACGACAACACTACTAAGCCGCGTTGGTTCTGCTCATTCAGAGATGGGAAAGAGTCGCGAGCTGTTTGCAAATACCTCTTGGGTGCAGGATTGGGTGCAGCTAAGAGGGTCAGAATGGCTTCCGATTTCATGTAAGCGACACCAGATAGGGCACTTAGATTTTCGATCGTTTCGGCTGTTAACCGAAGGATTGGAACGCCAGCTGTGTAGCTATCCGCCATCCGGTTTTCGGTCCTCTGACCCGCAGCCTAACAACCTTTATCCCAATTTATCCCAATAACCTGCCAACCGTGCCCAAACCGTCCAGAGCCAGCCGGACGGCGTCTTTAGTTTTCAGCGGTTTACCAGCGAGCCAGCGCGCAATCACCCGTTTGCTAAACCGTTTTAGGGAATAAACACCCTAACGGGGGTTCGAATCCCCCCCTCTCCGCCAGATTCTTACCAGCATTGGAGTTAGGAAGAATCCGCTTGTCGGTTCAGGCGAGTAATTGGGCGGCTCTCTTATCCCAGTGTTATCCAAACTTTCCCAACTGCTGAAAATTTGAGCCGTTTCACAACCCGAAAGGCAGCGGACCTCGTAGCCAATCGTACTGATTTACAAGAACTTCCAGAGCTCTTCCGACAGATTCGGTTCCAGTGCTGTATGCTGTTTCTTCGGTGCAACGGTCTGCGAAACCGTGGTATTACTACCGAGACCAGAACAGCGCACCTTGGAAAATCAATCCGAACTGTTGTTGGCATTGCTTGTGGCGGTTGTGAAAACCGTCAGACTCGAGGAGTTTCCGCGGCGAAGGGTAATTGGAAATCGCCTGGATAAACATCGCTAAATAATTATAGATTCAATAAACGTCAAGGATCTTCATTTGTGTTGATTCCTAAAGCCGTGGGTCGACGGGTTCGCTTTCAAGGGCGAGGACTCCGAAAACGCACTCGTGCACGCGGCGCAGTGGTTCCTTTCGAACGAAACGCTCCAACGCCTCGATCCCGAGAGCAAATTCGCGAAGAGCTAGAGACCGTTTCGCGGAAGTTGAACGGCTGCGCAGACGCTCGAGATTCTCCGGCAGCAAATACTCGGGTCCGTAGATGATCCTCAGGTATTCAGGTCCGCGGCACTTGACGGCCGGCTGCGTCAGTCCCCGTCTTCCGCGCGAGATGAAGTCCATTGGCTTCACTACCATCCCTTCACCACCGTGAGCGGTAAGCTCCTCCCACCATCGTGTGGCTTCTTCGACTGTCTTCGTATCGGTAACATCCACCTGCTTGTATGGTGTTGCGAGCAACAGACCGTCGCTGGCTTTGCAGAGTTCACCTAGCGTCTCCATGTGCCAGACATGATCCTTCTGCACATGAACCTGACCTTCTGTAGCGAGGAGATGGAACGGTGCAAATTTCAAATCGCTGACCGATTGAACCGGCCAGCAGTAATGACGATAGGCATCCACATAAAGGTTGGCGGCGTTGAGGCGTTGCTTGCAACGTTCTAAGAGAACCAGGGCATCGCCATTCTCCTCCGCGAGTTGCTCCAGCGATGAGACCGTCTCCAAAAGAGACGCTTGTGCCGCTGCGCCTACAGCGGCGTACTGCTGGCGCAATAGTTCTTGGGCCTTCGCCGACCAAGGCATCAATTCCGCGTCGAGACAAATCCAATCTGTGTGGAATTGCTCCCATAGCCCTGCTGCATCGCACGCCGTGCGAACCTGCTGGAGAAATTCCTTTTCAATTTTCGCGTCGTCGAAGAATCGTCTACCGGTACGCGTGTAGCAGATCCCAATCCCCTCGCCAATGACGCCGAAGGTCCGGCGCGCGGCATCTTCGTCGCGGCAGACAATCACAACAGCGCGTGAACCCATGTGCTTTTCTTCGCAGACTACACGCGGTACACCCTCTCGACGATAGTAGGCAAAGGCCTCCGTCGGGTATTCGAGGAACCCCGGTTGCGAGGTTGTCTCCGTGGGGGACATGGTTGGGGGCAAGTAGATCAGCCATTTCGGATTCGCCGCGAAGCGGCTCATGACTTCCAGAGCTGCTAGGGCGTTTTCTTCGCGAACCGTTACATTGTGATGAAGCCTAGTCGTGACGATCCGTTTCCCAATCACGTCATCGATGTCGAGCAAGTCGTCATGGATCTGCTGAGAAGTCAGCGAAGGCACGGCTTCTGCGACCGCGGCAACTAGCGGTCTAACGGGTTGGGCATACGTCGCGCGTGCTGCAATCGAAAGCAGTTCTCTCTCGGGATAGCGCAGAGCGGTCAGACTCCCTCCAAAAACACAGCCGGTATCGATGTTGATCGTTCGATTCAACCAATCCGGTTGAGGTACGGGAGTGTGGCCGTAGATCACCATGGCCCTGCCACGATATTCGGCGGCCCAGTTGTACCGGACCGGGAGCCCGAATTCGTCGGTCTCACCCGTCGTTTCGCCATACAACGCAAAGTCGCGGACCTTTCCCGAACCGCGACCCTGCATTTCCTCTTTCATTCCTGCGTGGGCAACAACGAGTTTTCCGTCGTCCAGGACGTAGTGACTGACGAGTTCGTCGATGAACTCCAATACAGTGGTGCGAAACTCCGGGGACTCCGGATAGAGCTGTTCAAGCGACTCCGCGAGCCCATGGGTGATCTGCACATCCTTTCCGCGGAGTTTGCGCATCAGCTTGACATCGTGATTGCCGGGGACGCACAAAGCCGTCCCCGCTTCGACCATCCCCATGACTAAACGGAGTACGTCGGAAATCTTGGGGCCCCGGTCGACGAGGTCGCCTAGAAAGATGGCCTTTCGTCCATCAGGTGGTTTCACGGAATAGCTGGATGGCGTGGCGCCGTTCGCTTGCGCCTCAATGGAATACCCTAGCTTCGTCAGCAAATCGACCAGTTCGTCGAAGCATCCGTGGACGTCTCCGATGATGTCGAACGGACCGTGCTCGTGCTTTAGGTTGTTCCACAACGGCTCCCGCACGATTTCCGCCGCGTCGACCTCTTCGGGCGAGCGCAAAACGTGAACTCTACGAAAACCTTCGCGTTCCAGACCTCGCAACGACCGCCGCAACTGCTGGGATTGTTGGCGGATCACATGCGGTCCGAAGTCTCGATCGGGGCGAGTCCGATTCCGCTCCTGGCACAACTTCTCTGGCAGGTCGAAGACAATCGCGACCGGGAGACAGTGATACTCACGCCCAAGCGCTATGATCGGTTTTCGGGCTTCGGGTTGAACGTTCGTGGCGTCAATCACAACGAGTTTGCCGGCTGCTAGACGTTTCGAAGCGATGAAATGAAGCACTTCAAACGCATCGTTTGTCGCGCCCTGGCTGTTTTCATCGTCAGAGACGAGGCCGCGGCAGAAGTCGGAAGACAGAATCTCGGTCCCCCTGAAGTGTCCTCGAGCAAAAGTCGACTTACCCGATCCGGAAGGACCGACCAGGGCGACAATCGCGAGTTCGGGAATCGTCAGTTTCATTTCACCAATGTTGCGCTTGAAACGTCGGTTTTATTTCTTCGAACTTTCGATCGTTGAAGTCAGCAATTTGTACTGCGCTGCCAGGCTTCAAGTTTCGGAAGTTCTGTCGAAAAAGGCATCCACCCTTGGCGAACACGAGATCTCCCCTGTGGTCCCAGTCAGCCCAGTCTGCCGAGCCTAAATCGAGGGCTACGTCGGACTCCGCGTAGATGCGGTAATCGGTCTGGTACCAGGGAACATTCTTCCCCCCGAGACCGGTAATAGCCATTTCAAGCCTCAACTTTCTTACCTTTGGGTCATGCTTCCTCCACTGCTGGGGCGGATTCAAATCCCATCCGTGTGAACCACGCCGTGAGGCTTTGCCTTCCGCAATTCGCTTCCAACCGTCGCGTTCCAGCACGTGACCCCAGACGGTATCGTCTTCTCCTCGGAGTTCCGCATATTTGACGGGCCTTACGGGACCCATTCCAAAATCCGGGTGTAGCTCTGCTTCAGTGCGATGGTGATTGAGGCAGATCCTCTTGTCATCCACGAACCATCCGCCTCCGTTCCAGCAATCGCCTTTCGGCCATAAGGCAAGAGCCGTAAAGTAAGGCGGCTTACTGATAGCGGTCCAGGAATACAAGGGCGGCTTCTGCTTGGCGGCAAAATAAATAAGAAGCTCGCCATTCGGCGAAAGATCACAACGTCGCTCGTAGACGCGCCCCTTGAACCACTGTCCGGACTCGAAGGAGTCACGCCGGGTATCCCACTTGATCAGAAGAACTTGCTTGGACGGGCCACGCCGGAAGATCGCGCCAATAGGCTTGTCGCGGGCGAGAAGCGTCCAAAGACGCGCGTGAGTTCTGATTTTGAGGGTCATTTCAATTCGTCTTTTCAAAGATGCTCATCTGCGTGGGACTCCCGACCAATGCGTCTTCGGGCCCAATCGGCAGGAAGCGGACGGAATAGCCGAATCGCGTGGCCATGCTTGTTGCCCAAGATTGAAACTCAGTCCGTGTCCACTCGAAGCGATGGTCTTTGTGGCGCATTTTGCCTGCGGGCAGAGTTTCAAATTTGACGTTGTACTCAACGTTCGGTGTTGTCACCACAACCGTTTGCGGGTGCGCGAATTCGAACAGAACTCTCTCGAAGGCGGCAAGGCGCGGCGCGTCTTGATGCTCGATGACTTCTACAACAGTTGCGGCGTCATAGCCCGCGAGGCGCGCATCCCGATAGGTCAAGGAACCATGAAGCAGACGAATTCGCTCTTTTTGCATTGTCGGCAAGTTGTCAAGATGCAGTCTCTGAGCCGCTATCTCCAGAACGCGGTGCGAAACATCCAACCCCACAATTTCCGCGAACGTTTTGTCCTTCAGAAGCTCGCGCACGAGTCTGCCCTCACCACACCCAAGATCGAGGACGCGCTTCGCGCCAGCACTACGAAGCGCCGCCATGACAGCCCCAATTCGTTGTTCCGCTAGGCTGATGGGTTTTTCAATGGCTTCTTCTTCGCGCGTGTGAATCTCCGCCAGCTCTTCTGCTTCGGGTTCTTCTTCGCCAATGAGCCGTGTCAATGCCTCCCGAGCCAGCCGCTTCTGATGTTTCAAATAGCGATTGGTAATCAGCTCTCGTTCAGGGTGGCCACGAAGCCATCCCTCGCCGTGACGAAGTAACTTTTCCACTTCCGCATCGCCAACCCAATAGTGCTTGTCGTCATCCAGAACGGGAATCAGCACGTAGAGATGCGTCAGTAGATCGCTCAATCGAACGGTGGCTTTCAGGGTGACAGTAAAATAAGGGCTTTCGCCCCATTCGGGAAAATTCGTATCGAGCGGGTGCCTGAGCGCTGTTACCTCGTAGGCGAGTGGCTCGAAGAGCCGCCGGAGCAAATTCTCTCCGCCGCGACAAGGAAGAACGGCAATGCGCGCTTCCAGACGTAGCGGCGTCTCTGCGAGCTCCTGGCGTTCTTTGCTTCTTCCGGTAATCGCTGTTCCAAAGGTCCGGGCAATGGCCACGCTCAGGAACGATGATGCCGCGTAAGGCCGGTCGTTTACGTATTGTTCGAGCATGTGCGCTTCGCCACTGGGTCCTCGACGGTTACGCACGAGACCGATCGGGTCGATCTCCAACAGCAATGCGGCCGTGCAGCGCTCCGCGGATGTTTCCGGATAGAAGACGTGAGCCTTGCCAAAGACCTGTTCAAAGGAATGAACGCGGGACGGGCTTTTGTGCAGGAGGTAGCCCAAGTCTGTCGCCGGATTTCCGGTGTAGGTAATGGTCAGAAGCATTGTCGTTCTCTACTGTATCGCAAAGCCGACAGAAACGACATTAGTGGACCCCGTAGCGCTGCAGAGCGATCCCCGCATGTAACTGAAAACGCTGGCGTTGACGAATGTCCGACCGAAATCAGCAACGTGCGGTCGAAATGTAGCTTGACAACAGTGTCTGCAATACACTTATAATAGTGTCAGTAAGACACTATTGGAGGTTCCAGAATGCTTCCTATTAGGTACATGAAAGCCACTCCGACCACCTATGTCCTGCAGTTCAAGAACGGCCGCGTTCGACGCGAGGGCCCCGGACTTTCGTTCTTCTATTATGCTCCGACGACTACGCTCGTAACCGTACCTCTGGAGAGTGCCGATGTCCCTTTCGCCTTCCAGGAGACAACGGCAGATTTCCAGGCTGTGGCCCTTCAAGGCCAATTGACTTACCGTGTTTCTGACCCCAAGAAGCTCTCTTCTCTTCTGGACTTCAGCATCAGTCCCTTGGGCTTGTATCGTGCCGAGGATTACCGCAAGTTGCCGGAGCGCCTCGTCCACACCATGCAGACGCTCATGCGAGCGGAGACTCAGAAGCTCTCGCTTCGGGATGCACTCACGAAAAGTGGAGCACTGAGCGCCTCGGTTTTCGCGGCATTGAAATCTTCTGATGCCGTCGCTCAGCTGGGAGTTGAAATCCTGAATCTGTCCTTGCTCTCCATTCGTCCTACGCCGGAAATGGCAAAAGCGCTGGAAGCTGAGGCACGCGAAGCTCTGCAGCGCCGGTCGGACGAGGCGATCTACGAGCGGCGAAACAACGCCGTCGAGCAGGAACGCCGCATCAAGGAAAGCGAGTTCAACACGGAAATCGCCGTTGAGGAAAAACGTCGTCAGATTCGTGAAACGCAGATGGCCGCCGACATAGCCATCGAACAGCAACGAGCGACCCTAATGGAGAAGCGCATCGAGAACGACCGCAAAGAAGCAGACAGCCGTGCGTATGCCTTGGAAGCTACGCTCAAGCCCGTGCGCGACATGGATTGGAGAACCATGATGACGCTCTCTAATCATGGTGGGGACCCAAAGATGATGATTGCTTTGGCATTCCAGGAGATGGCCTCGAACGCCCAGAAGATTGGTGAACTCAATATCTCACCCGATCTGTTGCGCAGCCTGGTTTCTTCGGCTGTGACACCTGCGGCACTGCCATCGACGCAAAAGGGGAAGTAACGATGCGTGCAATCGCGCATACGATGGACAGGCGAGCCGGGTTCGAGAAAATCGTCTTTGTTACCCGCAAAACCCGGCTCGCCGAATTGATAGAACGATTCAATACGTTGGCACAAACCAAGTTCTACATCGAACATGCCGGAGGGAACTTCCAGGAATATCAACTGGAGGATGATGCGTACCGCCGGTCGGCGGAAATCGTTCGACGCTCACTGGAAGTTGGACTGAAGTTCCAGGAGATCGATCGCGGTTTGGTGCCGACATTCACCTTCCTGCCGGAAGATCTCGTCGTGACTCTCGGCCAGGATGGGCTCGTCGCCAACACGGCAAAATATATTGGCAAACAACCACTCATCGCTGTCAATCCAGATCCTGAACGCTTCGACGGCATCCTGCTTCCATTCCTTCCCGACCAAAGTGCGCGCGCTCTCGAACAGGTCCTTGATGGGAAGTGTCGCATTCGGCCCGTTACCCTCGCCGAAGCCCGCATGAACGACGGCCAACGTCTTTTGGCTTTAACGATCTGTTTCTCGGAGCACAGACACACGTTTCCGCCCGCTACCGAATCCGATGGGCGAAAAACTGGGAACCCCAGTCCTCGAGTGGCGTTCTCGTATCGACCGGCGCAGGCAGCACAGGTTGGGTATCGTCCGTGTTTAATATGGCTTCGGGGGTTGCAGCTCTGACGGGCGGCCATGCCGTGAAACCGATGCGAATGGACTGGGACGACCGGCGTCTGCTTTTTGTTGTTCGTGAGCCCTTCGTCAGCCGTCATTCCAAAGCGAGCATTGTTGCTGGCATCCTCGAACAGCAACAAGCCCTGGAGCTAGAATCGCTAATGCCATCGGGTGGCGTCATTTTCAGCGATGGCGTCGAGGCGGATTTTCTGCAATTCAACTCGGGCTCTAGCGTCATCGTGAAAGCGGCAGCCGAAACCGCGCAACTCGTCGTGGGGTGAATGGTGGAAAGCTTGCGTGTGACCGTGGACATCGTGATCTTCACCCTGCGAGACGGCACGCTTCAGGTACTGCTGGTGAAACGGGGCGTTCCGCCATTTGAAGGGCAATTTGCGATTCCAGGTGGCTTTCTTCGAGAAGACGAATCGCTCGAACAAGCAGCTCTTCGTGAGTTGTACGAGGAGACTGCGGTGCGCAATGTGTTCCTCGAACAACTGTACACATTCGGGGATCCCAAACGTGACCCGCGGGGACGAGTAGTCACAGTCGCCTATTACGCTCTGATTGCCTCCGATAAATTGTCTTTGGTTGCGGGGGCCGACGCGGCCGAGGCGCAGTGGTTTCCTCTGAATGAGCTTCCACCTCTGGCCTTCGACCACAAATCCATTCTCCAATACGCCCTCGAACGCCTGCGCAACAAGCTGGAGTATACGACGGTCGGCTTTCATCTTCTTCCCGAAAAGTTCACACTCGGCGAGCTTCAAGCGGTATACGAAGCTATCCTTGGCCGACAACTCGACAAGCGCAACTTCCGCCGCAAGATCTTACTTTTGGGAATCCTGAAACCGCTACGCGAATGGCAGCATACCGGTCGCAAACCAGCGCAATTGTTCCGTTTCGCGTCAGCCCGGTTTGAGAAGCTGAAAGACAAAGGAATCTTGTTTCCGTTTTGAGGAATATATTTTTTTACCCGGGCAACTTCCGCGAGTTTACTCGAAAACGTCGCACTTTTTTGTTGAGTCCACGAGCAGTACATGTATCATCCGGGTTGTGGAGGACAAATCTCGAGTTGGCAGATCTTGAGGTTCCAGCATTCATTGCATCTGTTTTCTTGACCTTCAAATCATGGTCCGCGTGGTATAGCGATCTATTCTCCGTCAACCGTTTCCGCGTTTCCATTCAACAGAGGTTGGCTCTATTCGGTGCCCCCGTAGTCAGCCTTGCATTCATCTTCGTGACCTTAACGAAGGCGGCGTCGAGTGATGTTCGTCATGACCCACTTTATTTGGCTTTCTACCTTCTCATTGGAGCAGCCTGGATCGGCGGCGGAACGCTTGTCTTTCCATTCCTTGGAATAAGTGCAAGAGACGATATCCTGGAAAGAGGTAATGGTGCTTCCGCGTGGGCTGTCGTCGGTGCACTAGCTGGGATGTCGTGCTCCTTCGCTGGCGCGAACGTGGCAACGGACCAGGAGTAGCGGCAGTTCTCTTCTCATCAGTTCTTTCCACCGGACTATTCTTTGTCCTTTGGCTCGTGCTCGATGTACTGACGTCGATTTCCGATGCAATCACAATTGACCGAGCCAATGAGACTGGAATCAGAATCGCGGGTTTTCTTGTCGGCATCGGCCTGCTTAGCGGCTGGTCCGTTGCGGGTGACTGGGTGTCTGCGTCCGCGACGCTCAAAGATTTCCTGCACTCCTCCTGGCCTGCGATGACGCTTACTGCTATTGCTGTAATTCTTGAGCTAGCTCTGAAGCGTGCCTCGATTCGTTTTTCTTCAAGGATAACCGTCTCCGCAGTTGTCTCAGTGGCCTACATCGGCTTGGGGTTAGCTTGGATCGTTACCCGAGGGCTCCACTCATGAGGTTACCTTGGGCTGCCGGGGAGCGTCTGCGCCCAACTGACTGGAAATCCGTCCGCATGCAACTGATGTTTGACTGTTGCAAGTGGGATATCCAATCGGAAGACCACTCAGTGGTCGCGGACTACCCCCTATTTCTCAAGGAGGACGAGTGGGACTCGGTCGCGAGGCTTGCCGAGAAACTGAGCCAAGAGGTCCTTGCGGCAGAGCAAGAATTGCTGGCCAGGCCAGATTTACATGCAAAACTCAGCTTGCCCGCAAGTATTCAGAAGATACTTCGAAAATGTTCGCCGAGGGCTTCTCCCCATGGTTGCGCGCGGATCATGCGTTTTGATTTCCACTTCACGCCTGAGGGCTGGCTTATTTCCGAGGTAAATGCTGATGTCCCTGGAGGGTTCATAGAGGCGTCTGGTTTCACAGAACTCATGGCGGAGCATTACGAAGGCTGTTTGATTCCACCAGATCCTGCTGAAGCATACGTCGCCGCGCTCCGCGGCGTGGCAGGCGAGGGCGCGAGTATCGGATTAGTTCATGCAACGGCACATTGCGATGACAGACAGGTGATGCAATACCTTGGGAAACGGCTTGAACGATCTGGCATGCGAGCGGTATCTCTCAGCCCCAGCCACCTGAAATGGGAGTCCGGTTATGCGCGGTTCACACGGCCATTCTCCGCTATGCAACCAGCTCTCCTAGTGCGTTTTTTTCCCGCCGAATGGCTTCCGAATCTCCATCGATCTTCATGGGAGCCCTGGTTCTGTAACGGGAGGACTCCGATGAGCAATCCGGGAAACGCGATCTTGATTCAAAGCAAATGTTTCCCGCTGGTCTGGGATGAGCTGAAGACATCGCTTACTACATGGCGATCGCTACTTCCAGAAACAAAGTTCGCGACAGATGCGCCAGTGAATTCCCCGGAATGGGTGTTCAAACCTGTGTTCGGGCGCGTGGGTGAAGACGTGGCAATTGCCGGAGTCACCGAACAGCGCGCATACAAAGAGATCATTAGGGGCGTAGCGCGCCGTCCCCACGATTGGATTGCCCAACGCCGCTTCGACGCCGTGCCACTCGAAACGGCTAGCGGAGTTCAGTACGCTTGTCTCGGGGTCTTCACGCTGGACTCGCGCGCAGTCGGGGCCTACGGAAGAATCGCAACAAAGCCGTTGATTGACCATGACGCACAAGATATTGCGGTGCTCATACGTAGAAAGGATCGGGAACATGACGGGAAAAGAGCTGTTTGAGATTTGGGCGCCGAATGACTCAATCTGGGCACAATGGGCCTCGCCCGCGTTGTTTGCGCAGATCGACAATGCGAAGGGGGAGAAGCCGGCTCAGGCCGATGTGCCCGAGTTCCCCTGGCACGAGCAGAAAGCCCGTCCAGACACCGCTGTCGTGATCGATCTTCCGGGCGCAGATTCAATCTGGCTCGCACTGGCATTAGCCCAGCGAGGGTATCGTCCGGTACCAATCATAAATGCGTCCCCAGGACCAATTGGGTTGCAGCTTAGTTTGCTGGCCCGACCTACGCACTCAACGACATCTGCCCTTGTTGTGCTCGACATGAGCTCCTTGGTGAGAGAGATTTGCGAAGGGACGCTGCGAATGCGAGCACTGACCTTCCCATCTGATGCGCCGCCAGCTTTCGTTCTGGATTCTTTGCGTTTGAAGGGCACGAATCCGCTCCGCGACGACATGTTTGATAACCGGTGGATGGTGTTCCCGCAGGATTTCCCTTCAGCGAAATTCCTCGCAGAACAGAACATCAAGCACGTGACGGTTGTGCAGACCGAGAGAACGCAACCTCAGGAGGATCTTTCACATGTCCTGCTGCGCTGGCAGGAAGCCGGCATCGAGATTCTGTCAAAGGCCAGCGGGGACACAAGCCTTCCGTCGAGAATCAACGTGTCGAAACCTTCGAGATTCAAGGCATCGTGGTATAGAGCTTTGGCAATAATGGGTTTGAGACGAAGCAGCGTGGGTGGTTTCGGCTCCTTCATTCCTGAGACTTCTGCTGCGGGCTAAGGCGGCCGCGCTTAGGGATTACGGGTTTGCAATTCGGGTCCATTCGATACCAAAGCGGGCCAGATACTTCCTCAGACGGTCAGCGTCATTTGTGCTGGTCTTCTTCGCGCGTGAAGCGCCGAACAATCTACGCCCTGCGTCTGACAAGGTGCGTGATTCCTGACAAATCTCAATGACGTGTGCCAATTGTGCTCGGTCAAATAAATCAATCTCTGCGAGTTGATCCCGATTCAGCAGCTGAGAAAGTATTTCCCCGGATGCTTCCGCTTCCAGCGCCGTCCAGGAAGCATTCAAGCGTTCGATCTCCTCTTCGACGATTTCGGTGGAAATTCGCCCGCCTTGCGCGAGTGTCGCCATGCGAACGACTGCTGCGTTCAGGTCTCGAAAGTTCCTAGACCAGGAAGACGCCGGGGACAGCGCGAACTGCAAGAACCTCGCACGGGCCTCTTTGTTAAAGGTCACGTGGTGGCTGGTTCGAGTCTCGAATTGCTCCAACTCGAACTGCAGGTTGGGCTCTATGTCTTCTGGGCGTGAGCGCAGCCCCGGCAAAGAGAATGTCCAAAGATTAATCCGCGCCAGCAGGTCTTCCCGGAACCTGCCTTCCCGCACGGCGGCGAAGAGGTCCTGGTTGGTTCCAGCGATGAGTTGAAAATCACTATGAGCCTCGCGATCTGAACCTAGAGGCAAGAAAGTCTTTTCCTCAAGCGCTCGCAGGAGCATAGCCTGTTCGTCGATGCCAAGTTCACCGATCTCGTCCAGAAATAGGACGCCCTTATCGGCAACTCGCAAGACGCCCGCCCGGTCCTTTAAGGCTCCTGTAAAGGCGCCTTTCACGTGGCCAAATAACGTCGACATCGCAGCGTCGCCCCGCACGGTTGCGCAGTTGACGTCAACAAAGTCTCCGGTCACCGTGTGGCGAAGTTTTTTCAACTCGAATATACGGCGCGCGAGTTTTGACTTGCCGGCCCCGGTGGGCCCCATCAAGAGCAGGGGATCGCGCGTGGCGATGGCCACTTGTTCAATCCGATCGATCAATTGGTTGAATGCCGGATTACGCGTGTCGATGCCGCCCTTCAGGTACGAGACGGCATAACTCTGTTCCTGACGAAAGCGCGACGCGATGCCGTCGTACTTGGAGAGATCGAGATCAATAATCTTTATCTGTCCGGGTGCGCCTCGGTCGCGCTCGGGCGAGGCTTGGAGCAACCTGCCTGGCAAGTATCTTGATTCCGTCAGAAGGAAGAGGCAAATCTGGGCGACGTGCGTTCCCGTGGTGATGTGGATCAGATACTCTTCCGCATCCGTATCGAACGGATAGGAACGAGCAAATTTGAAAAGCGTCTCGTAAACCCGCTCAAAATCCCAAGGGTCACCAAATTCGATCTCGTTGAGGCGCACCGTTGTTTCCGGCGAGACAGCCGCAATATCTTTGACAAGAAGCTGGGCGAGCGATTTGTCGCGGAGCCCGTGAAGGAGTTCCAGGCGCCTGACCACAAAATCGGGTTGTCGGCAGACAGCGACAGTGGGTCTCCAACTCTGCCAGCGGTCCTGATTTCGTCCCGCATCCAGGGTGGTCCCCAAAAGTCCAACGACAACATTGGCCTTTTCAGTCATATCTGTAAGTATACATCCTTATCCTATAAGATTGCTCATCACCTCCTGCGAATAGGCCACATCAGTCTAAGTATTGTGTTTATAATAGCTTGGCAGAACTAGCCGAGAGGTAATGGTCTTGCCTTATGTCATTGCAGAACGATCGAGAGAGAGAGAGAGGTTCCGCGAGCGAATTTGGAGTCGCGGACCAGTTGAGGCGTCAGCGCAGGTCATACTGACTGGCGCCTCTCCGAACTCGGAAAAGTGCTGAGCCCAGATGAAGGAGGATGACATGGCGGAGCCGACCTATAACGTAATCGTTCCGGAGAAGGGCGCACCCATTAAGGCGTGGACGAAGGGAGTGCAGCTCGAAGACCAGGCGCGTCAGCAGCTGTTGAATGTCGCGCAGCTTCCTTTCATTTTCAAATGGGTTGCCGCCATGCCGGATGTGCACTGGGGCGTAGGCGCTACGGTAGGCAGCGTCATTCCAACGAAGGGTGCCATTATTCCGGCCGCTGTCGGTGTAGACATCGGTTGCGGCATGATGGCCGTGCAGACCGACCTCAACGCACGCGACTTACCGGATAACCTTCACGCGATTCGTACCGCCATCGAAAAAGCCGTTCCGCACGGCCGAACCAATCATGGTGGTGCCGGTGACGTAGGCGCTTGGAATCAGATTCCGAGTCACAACGAGGAAGTCTGGCAGACGCTGAAGCCTCGTTATGACGCGATTCTCGAAAAGCACCCCAAGCTAGATCGTGGAAACCATTCGAATCACTTGGGCACTTTAGGAACGGGAAATCACTTCATCGAAGTATGCCTGGATGAAGCGGAAAACGTCTGGTTCATGCTGCATAGCGGTTCGCGCGGCGTTGGCAATCGCATGGGCAGCTACTTCATTGAGGTCGCGCGCAAGGACATGCAGAAGTTTTTCATCAACTTGCCCGACAAGGACCTGGCTTATTTCTCAGAAGGGACCGAGCACTTCGACGATTACGTTGAAGCGGTCGAATGGGCGCAGGATTTTGCCCGTTGGAATCGTCACCTGATGATGGAGCAGATCGTCGGTGCGGTTCGAGAGTCAGGTGAAGTCCGTCCTTTTGTTGCTGAACTGAAAGCCATCAATTGCCACCACAACTATGTGGCCCGCGAACGGCACTATGGCCAGAACATTCTGGTGACACGGAAAGGCGCAGTGCGCGCCCGCGAAGGCGATATGGGAATCATTCCCGGCAGCATGGGAGCGCGCTCCTACATCGTGCGCGGTAAAGGCAACATGGAAAGCTTCATGAGCTGCAGCCACGGCGCGGGCCGCGCCATGTCTCGCGGAGAAGCCAAGCGCCGTTTTACGGTTGAGGACCACATGCGCATGACTGCCGGCGTGGAGTGCCGGAAAGATGCGGACGTAATCGACGAGACTCCGGCCGCATACAAGTCGATCGAATCCGTCATGGCTGCTCAGGCAGACTTGGTGGAAATCGTTCACACGTTACGCCAGGTAGTGTGCGTGAAAGGATAGGCGGGATCTCTTGCGTAACCCGCATTAACGGAGCGGATGCATGATTCGCATAGACGGATCGACGGGCGAGGGCGGCGGACAGATGTTACGGTCCGCCCTTAGCCTTTCACTCGTGACCGGAAAAGCGTTCCGGATGGAGAACATCCGCGCCAAACGAGAAAAGCCTGGACTTCTTCGCCAGCATCTCACTGCGGTCCTTGCCGCGTGTGAAATCGCGAGCGCACAGGCCGAGGGCGCGACTCTGGGTTCAAAGACGCTTACATTCACTCCTGGCCCTGTGCAGCCCGGAAACTATCACTTTGCGATCGGGACTGCCGGGAGCGGAACTCTGGTTTTCCAGACCATCCTCCCGGCGCTGATGACGGCGTCCGGGCGGAGCGAGATCACAATCGAAGGTGGCACACACAATATGCAGGCGCCGCCCCTGGACTTCCTGCAGAAGGCTTTTTTGCCGGTGGTCAACAGACTCGGTCCCAAAATCGAGATTCGTCTTGAGAAGTACGGGTTCTATCCTGCTGGCGGTGGCCGTTTCATCGCAACGATTGAACCGTGCGAACGTCTTTCGTCGATTCAACTACTGGAGAGGGGCGAGATCGAACGCCGTAGCGCGGTGGCTATTGTCGCGAATCTGCCGCGCAGCATAGCCCAGCGTGAGACAGATACGATCGTGAAACTTCTGAATTGGGATGGGCAGATTACTCAGGTTGTTGAAACAAGGAACTCGGTAGGCCCTGGAAATATTATCCTGATCGAACTTGCAAGCAGCAATGTGACCGAAGTGTTCTGCGGTTTTGGGCGCATCGGCGCAAGTGCCGAGAGCGTAGCGTCCGAAGCCGCCGATGCTGCTCGCTCCTATCTCGTGTCAGGAGCAGTCGCGGGAGAGCATCTTACCGACCAACTCCTGCTTCCATTCGCGCTGGCTGGTGGGGGGGCTTTCACTGGCGAAAAACTGAATCTCCACTCCAGGACAAACATGGAGATCATCCGCCGTTTTCTAGCTGTGGATTTCGTGACTAGCCAAGAAGGAGCTCTTACGAGGGTTACAATCGAGACTTAAAAGAGATGAGAAATATGAAGCCCAGACATACGCTAACGTTCGAATCGGCCATGCGGTTGCCTTAAACCGCTCGTTGCCGGACGCGAAGATAGTTTTGATACTCTGAATCTTCACTTGGAGTAGCTCAGGGGTAGAGCAGCCGGCTCTGGACCGGCAGGGCGCAGGTTCGAATCCTGCCTCCAAGGCCAACTTCATACGAGGCGATTATGCGGGAGAGTGACGATACAAACCAAAAGCTGCAGGTGAATCCCGGATACGTCGTCGGCCAACTTCTTCGGGCAATTTCGACTTCGGCGACTCATCCGGACCCTTCGGCCCGCCAGCGCGCGCTTGAACGCGTAAAACGGTGGGAGCAGGTCTTCCAAGGAATGTTTGACGGAACGATCTCAATCGGTTCGCGCAACCCTGTTAGCGGAGTCCCTGCGTGGGTCACTCTGGACGTTGCGCACGGAGGGTTCGCAGTCGGAAGCCTCGCCGCGGGCGGACCTCTTCAAACACATGAAACTGACTTGCTGTCGCGATTAGGCCACAGCCCCGTTGGCCGCGAAAGAGCGACGCTGAACCTTTATTACATCAGTGAGTCAGGACGGCGTGAGCTCTGCCAGTTGCTCCGGGCAGGAAGCTACAAGATCACAGTCCCGGAGGAAGCGGCGCTGTTAGTGGTGGCTTGGCTTTTTGATCACAAAATGGATGAGCGTGCCCACGAACTTCTAGATTCAATTGTTCCTTTCTTTGATCGAGTCCGATTTTATCCAGTACCCGATACTCCTGCGATTGTCGCCGGTAATTCGGTGAGGCGAAATACGATCGCCGAAGTCAGCGAATCACTACGACAACGTCGCACGCAAGTTCAGGTGGCGCGAATGCGCGAAGCCTTGAGGATTTGGCTTCCTATGTATGACCAGGCGGTAGCCTTGTTTCTCGAAACGGTTGAGGATCAATGGCCCTGCCGAAAGTATCCGAACGAGTGGCGAACCAGGGCTCAGTCCCTTTTGAACGAGTATCAAAACGCTCGAAAGGTTCACAAGCTTTGTGGAAAACCAGAGCGTCCCAAAGAGAATTTTGCGAGATTACGGTCCTACATGAAGACCTGCGTCGAGAACCCTTCCAGGTTGTCAGGGCGGGATGTTGGCATGCTGCGCACGATTCTCACCTCCTATTTAAGACGCCATGGCGCTCCCGGGTCGGAAAAACTATTACGATGTCGCACCGCGCAGTCAGTAATTGTGGCTCTCCCAACTCATGATGAGTTGAACCAAGTCCTTTGTAGTCGGCTGGCGAGATTCCCCAAGGATGCCGGCGTCCAGGACATAACAGTCGTTGCTTCACCAGTGTCAATGGAAGAGTCGGCTCTATTCCACGTTCCACCAAACTCGGTTCTGCCGCAGAGTCTCTTGCTGAAGGCTCAAAGGTGCTGGGAAGCTCCGATCGAAGAGCTTTTGCGCGCGAAAGTCATCCCGTCCGGAGAGGTGCTTGCCCAGGTCCTTCCACAAATCACATCACAGGTCCAAGGGGCTGATATTCCAGATGAGGATCTTCGTCGACTATACCGTGCGTTGTATTCTGCGTTTCGGCGGCGGCGATCCCTTTTGCTTTTGAACCTGGAACATCAAGTTAGACTTGAAGAGCTACCGTGGGCTTCCGCCGTCGATAGTGTTAGGCGGGAAACTCTTGATAGAAAGGACCAGGGTCGTCAAACGCTCCAACAACTTAGCACCTTGGCAATTGTCGCTTTCCCCGAGAGCATCTTCCCCAATAAGCTGCTTAAGGAATTTACGGCCCTTTGCACGTCCGCGGGGATTCCCATCCCGATCGTAGATGAACTGGCAGCAGACATCTTTGTTGGCGAATTCTCGGTGAAATTCCTTCAAGCAGCGAAAATCGCCGCTCGCTTGCTCCAGAGTTCTTTATATGAGCGTTATTTCGGATTGTCTTACGAACAGGTTTTACGCATAGCCGGTCCTCCTGAGAGTCCAGGGGCGCGGGTTTCGCCCGAATTCGCCGGGCTTTGCGAGGAGCTCGCGGGGACGAACGACAAGGGCCGGTCTGTGGCCCGAAACGGTAAGATCATCGAGCAAGCCCAGATCATCACCACGCATAACCTGGCACCGTTATTTTCCATTCTTGACTTGCGAGGCATCCTGGGCGGTCGCCTCCGAAGTTTATCGGAGCGGTGTTTTTCTTGGATTTGCCGCCGTCTTGCGATTAAAACATCCTCGTGGAAGGCTAGTCTGCGGGTGATCAAAAAGAGCGCCTACGCGTGGAGACAAATGGTATTTTTCCTGTCCTTCATTCCTGACGACGAACTGTCCGTGTTTCTTACCTGGGCACAGCAACACCTGGAAGAGCAGACAGGCGCGATCCAAGAGAAACTGCTGCCTGCGCTTCGGGGTCTTGAACTGGTTGCGAGCGGGGGAGTGTTCGACGCAAATGGAATCGGCGGAAAAAACGGCGAGGCACGCAGATTTTTGGGCTGGACCATTGAACGACATTGGGTCATGGGGCAAGAACAAAGGCCCTGAACCCCAAGCCGTGAAACGCAATTTGCCTTTATCCCAATTTATCCCAATAACCTGCCAACCGTGCCCAAACCGTCCAGAGCGAGCCGAACGGCGCCTTGAGTTTTCATCAACTTACCAACGAGCCAGACGCAATCACCGTTTTGCTAAACCGTTTTAGGGAATAAACACCCTAACGGGGGTTCGAATCCCCCCCTCTCCGCCAGATTCTTGCCAGCATTGGAGTTAGGAAGAATCCGCTTGTTGGTTCAGGCGAGTAATTGAGCGGCTCTTTTATCCCAGTGTTATCCCCAACTATCCAAACTGCTGAAAATTTGAACCGTTTCACAACCCGAACGGTCAGTGGACCTCGCAGCCAATCGTACTGATTTACAAGAACTTCCAGAGCTCTTGCGACAGATTCGGTTCCAGTGCCATAAGCTCTTTCTTCGGAGCAACGGTCCGCGAAACCGTTGCAGCTCCTCTGAGCACGCGTTTTTCGTGCGACCTCTTGGCATTGCGCCAGAGGATCGCGCACCGGCACAAATCATCTCGGCATTTGTCGGCTTATTAACGCCTGTACTCGCAAAGGACAGCAAGCGATTATTTCCGGGTTGCTCGTCACTCGTCCAGAGCGTCGGAATTCCTACCGCAGATTTGGTGATTGAAACACAAGGCGACAACGCAGGAGTGATCTGCGAAGGTGTGAACCATCTTCCGGGAAGTCGACGTCTTCTCACCCACAGGCCCGTACCATATCCGCATCAAATATCAGAGTGGACCCCGGGCACGAAAAAATTCTTGACATTGTATATCTGCTACTGATATATCGGTGGTGGACATACTCATGCCTACTACCAATCGCGTTCCAGATGATCTGCAGCACCTGCTCCCCCTGACTCCTGCGGTCTTTTTTATTCTTTTCGCGTTGGCTGACGGGGAGAAGCACGGCTACGCCATTATGCAGAGTGTCTCCCGAATTTCTGACAACCAGTTCCGTATGGGCCCTGGCACGCTCTATACGACAATCCAGAGGCTACTGGATCTGGGCTTGATTGAAGAAACAGAGAGTGCCGGCGGTCAATCCGATCACGAAAGCCGAAGGAGGTACTACAAACTGACGCGCACGGGAAAGGCAATCCTTGGCGCCGACCTCAGCCGGATGGAATCTGTAGTGCACTTGGCACGCAACAAGAAGCTAGTGCCGAAGGCATCGGAGTGACGTTATGACTAGCGCTGTTCGAGCGAGCTGTGGCCTCTACAAAATGCTGTTGTTCATGTATCCGAGCGATTTTCGCCAGCGCTTCGGGAGCGAGATGGTGAGCACGTTTTCTGATCTGATCTGCGGCGAGTGGGAGCAGAAGAGTGTGCTGGGAGTCGCGCGAGTATGGCGGTCCGCTTTAGGGGAAGTGTTTTCTGTCGCTGTGCCACTTCACATACAAAGCCCAATTGTGGTTACGACCTCGCTGGCGCTGCTCTCGTCGTTTGCCTTGTTCACCGCGATATTTCACGCGATGACGCATGTGTGCGACGGCCAATAGTTAACTGATTCAGCTGGTCAAGAGGCGGAGAAATGAGCGTGAATCTTAGCTATTCAGCCAGAAAAAATGCCGGGCGCAATTTCGACCAGATTCTCTTTGTTTCAGAGCGCCTGTATTTCTGGTCTGCCAGAGCGAATTTGGCCATCAATTACAACTCGCAATTTCATTCTGAGGAGAACATCCATGAAAAAATCATACCTGTTTGTGGGCCTTCTGCTGGGCGCAATGCTTTCAGCGGTAGCCCTCAGCACGCCGAATGTCACTGGCAAGTGGTCGGGAACGTTGCAAATGGATGGAGAAAATGACGCCAAGCCTGCTTACTCCATCTTTAGACAAGACGGAAACGGATTGTCAGGAAGCGTCGGACCCAACGAGAGCGAGCAAGACTCGTTTGAAGGCGGGAAGGTGGATGGCGACAAACTAACGTTTGACGTTCCACAGGGCCCAAATGGTGAAGGCTCAATTCACGTTGAAATGCAGGTGAAAGGAGATCAGATGACAGGGCGAGCCACATGGAACGGACCTCATAGCGGGTCGGGGAAAATCTCCCTGAAACGCGTGGTCGAAAAGTAAAAGCGCGGAAAGCGACGCGGGAGGCTTTTGCGATTAGGACCAGCTCTGCACGTCAGTGGCAGATGACCCTCGCGAAGTGTTCGCTGCACTTGTACCCCTACTGTGAACCCGTCACGCCGCCGAACTCCTTGTAAGAGGGAAATACGCCCGGCGCGCGGGGGGCGAAAATCGCCATTCACTCACAACGCCAGAATCGGACCGGCCACCTGGAGGATTGTCGGCCACACGGAAGTTATCCAGAAAACGGGGTCGCGGACATCGGAACGCGAACTGTGCTCCGTAGCACCACATTTTCTCCAACGGCGACTTCAAGCCGCCGGAGCATCCTACCAAAATGTCAGCGAGCCAGAGTCTTCGCGTATATCAAGGGCAATCGTCAAGGACAAGATTCTATGCAATTTCGGGGGCTGAGGGCACCCTCGGACTATAGGATGCCGCGGTTGCAACGTCCATTGGGGACGGAACTGCATTATGCTAAACGCAATGCGAATCGATCCCAAGGGCACGATACAGGGATATCCACTCCTACAGGCTCGAAAGTTGTTGCGCGCGCTGAACAACCGCTTGTATTGGGATTTGAAAACCGTCCAGGCAGTGCTTTCCGTCGGTCCAGCGAAGGCCAGAGAAATAGTGGAAGCGCTCGAAGCAAACGGGCTCTCGAAGACCCGTAGAGAGAAAGGCTCAAAGACCTGGACGAAGACTCAAGCTGCGCAAACATTCGCCTCCGCTACCGCGGCGAAATCGATTACTCGCCAGACAGCGGAAAGAGCTTTGGCTGATTTCTTGACACGCGTCGATCGTCTTGCACTAGTCACGTGCTGGCGTCTTTTGAATTTTGCAAAGGACGAACGGGCCTACACTGCTTCAAAACGCTTCCTCCTCCCCGAGACGGGACTCTCTCCTTTCTTCTACTGGTAAGGGTTTAACAGCGCATATCGTCCCGAAGACGGGTCTCTCGTGCGTTCTGCGGCCACTTTCGGACCCAGCGCTGCTACTGGGGAACTTCTCCTGAGCTATAATCGCGCCACTAATGCCTCTCGCTCCGGGTACAAAGCTTGGTCCCTATGAGGTCGGCGTCCCGCTCGGCGCGGGCGGGATGGGAGAGGTGTACCGCGCCAAGGATACGCGGTTGGACCGCGCCGTCGCCATCAAGATTCTCCCCGCGCAGTTCTCCGCGGATCCCGTTCGCAAACAGCGCTTCGAGCGCGAAGCCAAAACCATCTCCAGCCTCAATCATCCCCACATCTGCGTGCTCTACGACGTAGGCAATCAAGATGGAACCGACTACCTTGTGATGGAGTGTGTCGAAGGCGAGACGTTAGCGAAGCGACTGGAGAAAGGGCCGCTGCCCTTCGAACAGGTTCTGAAATACGGTGCGCAAATTGCTGACGCGCTCGATAAGGCGCATCGCAGCGGCATCGTCCATCGCGATCTCAAGCCCGGGAACCTCATGCTGACCGCGATTGGGGCGAAGCTGCTGGATTTCGGATTAGCGAAACCGGTAAGCCCCTTGGCGAGTGGGATGACGCTGACGGCGGAGACGCCGAGAGCGGCGATGACTGAGGAAGGAACGATCGTCGGCACATTTCAGTACATGTCGCCGGAACAAGTGGAAGGAAAAGAGCTCGACGGGCGCAGCGATATGTTTTCGTTGGGCGCGGTGCTGTATGAGATGGTGACTGGGCAGCGGGCATTTGAGGGCAAGAGCCAGCTCAGTGTGGCCTCGGCGATTTTGGAAAAAGAGCCCTCGCCGATCACCGCCGTGAAGCCGATGACACCACTGGCGCTCGATCACGTCATCCGAAAATGTCTCGCAAAAGCACCGGACGATCGGTGGCAGAGCGCAAGTGATTTAGCGAGCGAGCTGAAATGGATCGGCGAAGGTGGGACGCAAACGGGTGATACGGCACTTGCGCGCTCGACGACAGGATTCAGAGAAAGAACAGCCTGGGTCATCGTAGTTGTATCGGTAATTGCGCTGCTGCTTGTCACCATTTGGTGGAGAAGCTCAAAATCACAACGAGAGGCGATGTATTTTCCTCCTTCGCTATCGTTCCCTGTGAAGGACATCGCCGTCGCCCCTAACGGCCACACCGTTGCCGTAGTTGCATTTTTGGAGTCCGCGCAAAAGAATGCACTCTGGATTTACGAGGTCGGCGTGCAAGGGGCAAGGAGCCTCGCAAATACCGAGGGTGCTAGCTATCCGTTCTGGTCGGCGGACGGGCGCACGGTAGCGTTCTTCGCGGATGGGAAACTAAAGAAGGTTGAGGTGTCAGGTGGTCCGGTGCAGATAATTTGCGACGCACCCTCGGGCCGTGGAGGCACGTGGAACAAGGACGGCGTGATCGTTTTCACACCTGACGGGCGGCAGGGAGGAGGCCTGTATCGAGTTTCAGCTTCGGGCGAAACAACCAAGTCGATTAGTCAACCGGATAAGGCTCGCGGGGAAGACAGCCATCGCTGGCCCATGTTTCTGCCTGATGGAAAACATTACATCTATATGGCGGCGAATTTTTCTGGCCGAAATGATGCAGATGCCATTCTGGTGGGTTCGCTAGATTCGAATGAAAAGCACTTGGTCCTGAAATCTAGTGCCAATGCGGCCTATGCTGAACCGGGCTACCTGGTGTTTTACCGGGACAAGGCATTGCTTGCTCAGCGATTCGACTTGAAGCACTTCGTCGTGACAGGAGAGCCAAACGCCCTGCTGACGGACATTCAATATCTCTCAAGTGTGAAAAGGGCCGTGTTTGCTGCTTCCAATAATGACGTGCTGCTGGCTCAAGTTGGCAGCGGTGCAGCCATCTCGCAGCCCACGTGGTTCGACCGTAACGGGCGTGTAGTGGGTGCAGTGGGCCAGCCCGGAGTGTACGGAAATATCTCTTTGGCTCCAAATGGAAAATCTGTGTCTGTAAGTTTGACGGACATCGCAACCCAGAACACCGACATGTGGACTTATGACTTGGTGCGCGGCAGTGCCAAACGGCTCACGTTCGATCTCGCAGTTGACAGAGTCCCTGTTTGGAGCCCAGATGCCAAGCGAGTGGTGTTTACTTCGAATCATCAATCCAATATCGACCTGTACATGAAAAACGCCGATGGCACGGAAGAAGAAAAGAGCGTCGTGCACGATGACTTCAACAAGTATCCAAATGACTGGTCGAGAGACGGAAAATACATTCTTTACACCCGCGGCCCGGACTTATGGGTTGTGACGGTGCCAGACCTGACGAGCAGGCTGTACTTGAAAGCCGCGTCGGTTCTGAGGAATGGCCAATTTTCACCCGACGGGAAATGGGTCGCGTATGCCTCGAATGAAAGCGGCAAGTGGGAGATCTACGTCACCTCTTTTCCGCATCCACAGGGCAAATGGCAAGTCTCGACCGGGGGAGGAGAGCAGCCTCGCTGGCGAGGTGACGGGAAAGAGCTCTTCTATCTGTCTTCGGATAATAAGATGATGGTCGCGCCGGTGACGCCCGGTGCCAAGTTCGATTCCGGTACTCCCATCGCTCTTTTCCAAGCCAATCCGCGGGAGCAGGTGTCACTAAATGACGTGTTCGTATATGACGTTCGCCGGGACGGGAAAGAATTTCTGATCAACACGAAGGTACGGCGGGCAGAGACTGCACCCATGTCCGTCGTTCTGAACTGGGATGCAAAGGTGAACAAATGATGATCGCAGTCGGAAACAAACTGGGCCCTAGGAGAGTCACCGCTGCTCGCCGTCGGCGGCAATCTGCCTGAACCCCTGAGAATCCGCATGAGACTTCTCGTACCGTTCTTTGCGTTCCTTGCTGCTGGTATCTGCTCGTTGTTTGCTCAGTCTAAGCCCCCAGTCCTACTGCCGGGGCTGGGCCAACTTCACCACCCAATCTCCACGAGAAACCCTGAGGCGCAGCGATTTTTCGATCAGGGACTCGCACTGGTTTTCGCTTTCAACCACGAGGAAGCCGCACGATCCTTCCGGCGGGCATCCGAGCTGGACGCGGAGTCAGCGATGGCGTTTTGGGGCGTCGCATTAGCGTTAGGTCCATGCATCAATCTTGATGTTGATCCGCCGCACGAGAAGGGTGCTTATGAGGCCGTGCAGAAGGCGTTGTTACTTGCACCGAGCGCGACGGAGAGGGAGCGTGCCTATATTCAGGCTTTGTCAAAGCGCTATTCGTCTGACCCAAAGGTCGACTTGAGGAAGCTTGATGCGCAGTACGCCAATGCGATGCGAGAACTGCATAAGCATTACCCGGACGATCTCGATGCGGCCACTCTCTATGCGGAGAGCCTCATGGATCTCCATCCTTGGAAACAATGGACCCTAGACGGTCGTCCGACCGAAAGCACTGAGGAGATTATTGCGGTGTTGGAATCGGTCTTGCGTCGCGATCCGAATCACCTTGGCGCGAATCACTATTACATACATGCCACCGAATCGTCCCCCCATCCCCGGTGGGCCTTAGCCAGCGCAAAGCGTTTGGAAACGCTCGCCCCCGGTGCCGGGCATCTGGTGCACATGCCCGCGCACACCTATATGCGTGTGGGAGATTACGCTGCAGCGGCCCGTAGCAATGCGCTGGCGGCCGACGCTG
>Ga0210409_10001784_pt1 | contig 27117 bp, 23 predicted proteins | sample IncBWH17MmetaG_FD_161649 | JGI IMG/M metagenome (GOLD analysis project Ga0210409, IMG submission 161649) | Forest soil microbial communities from Barre Woods Harvard Forest LTER site, Petersham, Massachusetts, United States - Inc-BW-H-17-M | ecosystem: Environmental > Terrestrial > Soil >...
CCATTTCGCGGCCGCGATGGAAAATCATCGCGCGCACTTTATGGCCTTCGCCGAGGAAGCGGATGATCTGACTCTTGCGAACCTGATAATCGTGTTCCGCGGTGTTGGGCCGAAACTTGACTTCCTTTAGTTGCGAGCCACGGCTGCTCTTGCGCTGCTCGTGCGCCTTCTTGTTGGCCTGATAGAGATACTTGCCGTAGTCGGTGATCTTGCAAACCGGCGGATCAGCCGTGGGCGAAATTTCGACCAGGTCGAGGCCTTTTTCCTTGGCCAGCTTGATGGCTTCAAACGGCTGCATGACGCCGAGCTGGCCGCCTTCTTCGTCAATCACCCGGATTTCGCGAGCGCGGATTCGTTCGTTGATACGAATGCGGTCGCTCTGCCGGAAGCTGCGTTCTGCGATAAATCCCCCTAGGACGCTCTGATAATCGCGGCTGACCCACCCTGCCGCCAAGCGTTGGACCCACCCCAACCCCCACTGCGCAAAACCGCCGGGGGACGGGTTTCAAAGTATAGCATGCGGTCGCGGCCCGTCGGCAAGTGGCAAAAGGCCTCTAATCCGTAATGCTGAACTCTACGTATGGCCGGGAGACTTTGACGATCATGTCCCGGCTGTCTTCTTGAAGTGTCACGCGTCCTTCCTTGTCGCGGTTCGGTCGACCGGCCGCATTGAACTCGACGTCGACTTTGAAAAAAGGACAGTCCCGACTAACGAACGTGCGATGCAAGCTTGTGGACAAACCACCTTCCGTCGTGAAAACCCTCAGCAGGTCCTCCCGCGTCATGCCCGGTTTAATGGTCTCCATTTTCTCTAGAGCATGGGCCACCCAGGCTTCGTGGGCTTGTGCGCACCGGTCCTGGCTTGCCGAGTTCGTATGTCCGACAATTGGCGGATCGCTGATGGCAATGATTGAAAGAAATGTGAGCAAAAGAAGCGGTCGAATCATGGATTGCTTTCCTCTCGCAGATACTGCACGGACTCAAGAAGTAAGGCCAAGTTCGCCTTTTGGGCCGGTGAGGAGAGCGTGGATGCGGGACTTGTCGCTGCGCGCGATGGGCAGTTCGATTCCCATCTTCTTGATGGTCGGGGTGAGGTCGTCGGGATTGATGCTCATGACTTCGAAATAATCGAGGGTGCAGCCTTGCGGGGCGTCGGTGGAGGGATGCGCGGAATCGGCGCTCCATTCGATGAAGAAGGGGAGCAAGCCGTGATGGGTGTCGGCGAGGTTGATGGTTTTCCAGTGGAGGACTTTTCCATCAGGGCGGGCGCGAGAGCCGGGCGTGGGGCCTTCGAAGGCGATGCCGGCTTCATGGAGTTTTTTGGCGAAGGCATCGAGGTCGCCGGGATGAGCGGCCCAGCCGACGAGACGCGGCTGCGTCAGCTGATACAGGCCGAGAGTGTCGGGAGCGCCAGACTGATGCGGATCGGGAGCGATGATTTCCAGATAGCGGCGCTCGCCGAGAGAGAGCAGGGCGTTGCGCGTGCCGCGGCCGGGATGGACTCCGCCGATAGCGGCGCGCACGCCGGCGTTTTCTTCGACGAAGGAGATGCCTTCATCGAGGTCCCGGAAGCCGAGAAGAATGTGGTCGAGCAAAGCGGGCGCGTCATCGTCGCCAAAGCTGAAAGGCGGCGCAAGGAGAGTAGCGCCGGTGAGGGCGAGAAACAATCGGCGAGAAACGGGGTCAGGCATGAAATGCTCCTTCAAAGAGAAATGGTGGCGCTGTTTTGGCCGCGCTTGGAAAGATAGGCGTGCCAGAAGAGGCGTGCGGCGACGGCGCGGTAGGGGCGCCAGGGCTGGCTGAGTTTTTCCAGGCGTTCCGGCGACGGACGTTTGCGAAGATGCTTCACCTCTTGTACTGCCGTGGCCAGCGCGAGATCCCCGACGGGCCAGATGTCGGGGCGGCGTAGGGCGCTCAATAGATAGATGTCGGCGGTCCAGTTACCGATGCCTTTGAAGACGGTGAGCATTTTGCGCGCGGCATCATCGTGGAGTTCGTGGAGGTAGCGCAGATCGAAGTGGCGGCGGGAGAGCGATTCGGCGAGGAGGCGAGTGTAGAGAGTTTTCTGGCGGCTGAAGCCGACGTGCAGAAGGTCGGCGTCGGTCAGTTTTAAGAAACGACTCGGAGTGAGCGGATGGACGGCGGCGTTCAAGCGGTCGAAAGCGGCTTTTGCGGAGGCGAGAGAGACTTGTTGTTCGAGGATGATGTATACCAGCGTGGGGAAGCCGGGCTCGCGGACCCAAAGTGGCGGCGCACCGTATTTATTCAGAACTTCCGCCAAATGGGCGTCGCGATCCGCCAGGAGACGGACACCCTGTGAGAAAACGTTTTCGTTCAAGTGGCCCGCTAAACTCAAGGTGTTCCGCCCGCCATCTTGACAATTCCATCGAGCAGGCGCTCAAGTCCAATCACTCTCCAGCCTTTGTATCTCCGCTTGTGCAACCAACTGATCCCAGTCGGATTCACTCCCCAACCGCGGATAAGGGCCGCGACGGGCGCGATGGGAATATGGGGCACATAAACCTCATTTTTGTTCCCGTCATTCTCCTGAAATATGATTATGCGAATAGGCCCGGCTTCCTCTGTGGCAAAAATATGCAAAGCTTCTCGAAGGCGGGATTCATCGTAAACCACATTTTCTAAACCCGTGTCCCCACCGATTAACACGATATCTCGACCATAGCCGTCGACGTTCCGCTCTCCAAAATCACGAGCCAGCTCTCCTTGGTTTGAGGTCGAGAGTTGGGCAAGAGGCCTAATGGGTGGAAGGCCCCGCACTGGAGAGCGTTCGGAGACCGGAGATGTCTGTTCGCTGGTCCAATGCCAATCTAGGGCGCTTGTAATCAATTCAGAAGCAACCTGCGCTTGGAAGCCGCCCTTTTCGTGCGCAAAGAACAGTGGAAATTCGTAGCAGACAACTCCTTTGTCGCGGAGGTATGCGTTCACACGACTGACTCTAGGGCTGCCCATGGATTTGCTTATGAGGTGGCGCGGGAGTCGACTTCTTGGCGGAGCGCATCGACGACTTCGGCGAGGGGTTTGGGGCCGAGGTCGCCTTTCGAACGATGGCGGAGGGAGACCGTGCCCGCTTCGGCTTCTTTGGGGCCGACGACAAGCATATAAGGAATTTTCTGAAGCTGCGCGTCCCGGATTTTTGCTGGCAACTTTTCGTTGCGGTCGTCGAGATGGACGCGCAGGCCGTGGCGCTTCAGAGTTTCGGTGACGTGTTTGGAGTAGTCGGCGACTTTTTCGCTGACCGGGCAGATTTCCACTTGCACGGGCGCCAGCCACAGCGGAAAGGCACCGGCGTAGTGCTCGATCAAGATGCCGAAAAAGCGCTCGACGGAACCGAGAAGCGCGCGATGGACCATCAGCGGCTGATGCTTGGCGCCGTCTTCGCCGACGTATTGAAGCCCGAAGCGCGCGGGCAAGTTGAAATCGAACTGCACGGTGGTGAGCTGCCAGGGGCGGCCGATGGCGTCGATGAGCTTGACGTCAATTTTCGGGCCGTAGAACGCGGCTTCGCCCGCCATGGTTTTGTAAGGAATGTTCATGCGCTTCATGGTTTCCGCGAGGGCGGCGGTGGCGCGATGCCAATCCTCGGGTTTGCCGGCGTAACTTTCCGGATGCGATTCGTCCCAATCGGAGAGCTCGACTTCGAATTTGTCGAAGCCGAAGTTTTTCATGACCGCAAAAGCGAAATCGACGCAGGCTTCGACTTCAGCTTCGATTTGCGACGGCATGCAGAAGATGTGCGCGTCATCCTGCGTAAAGCCGCGCACGCGGAGCAAGCCGTGAAGCACGCCGCTGCGTTCGTAGCGATAGACGGTGCCGAGCTCGGCGAGACGCACGGGAAGCTCGCGGTAGCTGTGGAGTTTCGCTTTGTAAATCAAAATGTGGCCCGGGCAATTCATGGGCTTGAGCTGGTAGTCGGCCTTTTCAACTTCGACGGGCCCGAACATGCTGTCCTTGTAAAAGCCGGTGTGGCCGCTGGTTTTCCAGAGGTCGAGGCGCATGATGTGCGGCGTGTAGACGAGGTCGTAGCCGCGCTTTTGGAGTTCATCGCGGAGCCAGTCCTCGACAATCCTTCGAATCAGGCCGCCTTTGGGATGCCAGAAAATCAGGCCGGGGCCGGCTTCTTCCTGGATGCTGAAGAGGTCGAGCTCCGTGCCGAGCTTGCGATGATCGCGGCGCTTGGCTTCTTCGAGGCGGTGCAGATATTCATCCAGCTCTTTTTGCGTGAAAAAAGCGGCGGCGTAAATCCGTTGGAGCTGGGGATTGCCTTCCTGGCCTTTCCAGTAAGCGCCTGCAACGCTCATCAGTTTGAAGGCTTGAATGCGCTTCGTCGACGGAATGTGCGGGCCGCGGCAGAAATCCATGAATTTGCCGGTGGTGTAAAACGAAACCATCAACTCGTTGGCTTTTTCTTCCACCAATTCACATTTGAAGATTTGATTGCTCTTTTTATAGAGATCGAGCGCTTCGGGCTTGGGAATAAGCTTGCGCTCGTTCGGTAGGTCCTGGGCGGCGAGCTCGTGCATCTTTTTTTCGATTTTCGCGAGGTCTTCCAGGGTGAATGGCTCCTCGCGCAGGAATTCGTAGAAAAATCCGGTGTCAATGGGCGGACCAATGCCGAGCTTCACGTTCGGGTACAACTCCATTACCGCCGCAGCGAGCAGGTGCGCCGCGGAATGGCGGAAGACAAACAGCGCATCGGGATCCTTCTCCGTGAGGATCTTGATTTTCACGTCATGATCTAGAGGTCGGCGCAGATCGACCAACTCGCCTTGATCCGGAGCGTTCGGGAGCGGCGCTCCGTTGGTTGCGGTGACGTGCGCGACGAGCGCGGCATCGGCAAGCCGCGGCGAAATCTTGCGCGCGATATCGGCAGGCGTGGTGCCTTTGGGCACTTCCTGGACGCTGCCGTCGGGCAGTGTGATGTGGATCTGCTCCATGTTCGTATTCACCCGGAACGAGAAACATCAAGCTTATCGGCGGCTTCCAGCGCGGTCAAGGTACAGCCAAGCGTAGCGCGACAAGGAAGAGCCTACGATTCGAACGTCCAGCGGCCACCGGCCATGGTGCGTTCGACGGGGATCGTCACGAGCGTCGAAGGATTCTCCTTAAACGGATCGCGGCCGAGGACGACGAGATCGGCGAGCTTGCTGGCTTCGATGGAGCCTTTCAGGTTTTCTTCGTACGAAGCATAGGCGCCGTTGATGGTGCCAACGCGGATCGCTTCTTCGACGGTAATTTTCTGTTTTGGTCCCCAGACATTGCCTTTTGTGTCGGTGCGAGTGACTTCCGATTGCAGCGCCATCATGGAGATGAATTCTCCGGGCGGATAGTCGGAAGCCTGCGTCGCGCGAATGCCGGCGTCAAGAAAGCTGCGCAGGGCGAACATGTGATTCAGACGCTCGGCGCCGTAATAGCGCATTTTTTCGCCGTGGTAATAAACGTAAGTTGAAAACGGAGTTGGGATTGCGCCAAGAGCCTTGATACGCGCGATCAAGCTGTCATTGATGACCGTGCAGTGCTCGAGGCGAAAGCGCGGATCGTGGCGCGGGCTTTCGCGCTGCAATCGCTCGTAGACGCGCAAAGTCGTATCAATGCCGACGTCGCCGTTGGCGTGCGTGCCGATCTGCCAGCCAGCAAGATGCGCTTTGCGACCGTAGGTGTAGAGCTCTTCCTCGGTCATTACGAGAATGCCGAAGTCATTGGGGCGGCCTTCGTAAGGTGTGGAGAGGCGCGCGGTGCGTTCGGAAATCGAGCCGTCGCAAACCAGCTTCATGGCGCCAACGCGAACCCATTCGTCTCCGAGGCCGGTTCGAACGCCTGCCTCGATCATCGCGTCGATGTGGCGGTAGTTTATGAAGCAGTAGGCCCTGTAGAGCAAGTCGCCGGAATCGCGAGCGTCCTGATACGCGCGGAGATCGGTAGGGGTGCCCTGCGCTTCCGTCGCGGAGGTGATTCCCGTCTTCGCGAGCATTTTGGAAATGAGCTTTACGCCCTCACGATGATCTTCACGCGTGAAATCTTGAGGAAGGACCTTTTCAAAGAAAGCCTGGGCACTCTCTGCGACGCGCCCGCTCAGTTTTCCGGTGGCCGGGTCGTAATCGATTTTCCCGCCGGGAGGATCCGGCGTCTTCTCATCGATTCCCGCCTTTTGAAACGCCAGGGAATTGGCATAGACCGTGTGACCACCGCGATGTTCGATGTGCACGGGATGATCCGGGACCGCCGCGTCCAGGTCGGCGATGCTCAGCGGGCGGCCATCTTCCGTTTTTGTATCGTCGTATTTGAATCCGAGGACCCAATCGCCAGCCGGCGTTTTTGCAGCGCGTTCGCGCAGCGCAGCCTGAATGGCGGAGATCGATCGCAGGTCGCAATCCACCATGCGGAGATGCGACAGACCTGCCGCGGCAGGATGAGAATGCGCGTCGATAAAGCCCGGGAGCACGGTCTTTCCGCCAAGATCCATCTTTCGAATTCCAGGCGCGGCGAGATTCAGGACATCGGCATTTTTCCCAACGGCCAAGAACCGGCCGCGTGTGATGGCCACCGCTTCCCCAACGGGTTCGGCCGGATTCATGGTCACAATGTGACCGTTATGGAGAATCAGATCCGGCTTTTCCTGTTCGAGAGGGAAAACCGAGAAGGCGGCAAGCGTGCCGAGAAATTCGCGGCGATTCGTTCCGTTGGTCATAGCTCCCCTTTGGTATGGCTGAAGATTGAGGCGGATGCTACGCTGCGAAAGAGCCTAACGTCAACGCCATGCATCACTAGAGAATCGTCACGCCTGGCAATCCCGCAAAGTGCGCATCCGAGGTGACGAGCTCGGCTTGGTGGGCTCGTGCTGTCGCATAGATGATGGCGTCGGCCATCGGCAATTTGTAGTCAATACTTAGCGAAGCGGCAGCCAGCGCAATGGTGTCTGTAAGGTCTACTACCTTCCGCCGCAGCGCCTCCGAGAGAAAAACATCTGCCTCGGACCTGCCTGCTCGAAGCAGCAGAATCTTCAATACTTCGTAGAGGACAATCGTGGGAACCAAGACCTGAATGTCCCGCTGAAGGATATCTCCGAATGCATCGGCTTTTTCATCGCTGGTGACGTATTCCAGCCAGCCGGAAGAATCCAAGAGGACTATTTCAGAAGCGGTCATTTCGATCGCGGTAGTCATCTTTCCATTTCATGCCTTTCGCGATCCCTCGAAGCTCTTTGATAGAGCGGGGCTTACTAAAGTGGATGCTTCCGCCCAACACATAAACGATGAGTTCCTGGCCAGGCCGGAGCGCCAATTCCTCGCGAACTTTCTTTGGAATGACAACTTGAAACTTGGGCGAAACTTTGACCTTTTCCATCGGGAATCACCCGCTCCAAGAGAGATTATATCGATATAGCATATCGTATGTCAATTCTATTATCGATTCTTAGATTGGTATGGCTTGTTCCGCAATCGATAAGATAAGTCCTTACATTATAATTAGATAGCATGGCCGCTGACGGTCTGGCAACAGTCGTTTGGTGGAATCAATACTGTCGCTACGGCTGAAGAAGGGTACCAAAATCCGGTGTTCCGCGGAGCTTCGCGAACGCTGGTTCTTCCCGGAGCCATTCCACAAACTTTGGAGGATTCTTGCTCAGGCACTTAGCGCGGCGAAGCGCCTCAAGAGCGCCTTTGCGGTCGCCATCCATCGCACGGGCGATCGCCAGATTGTCCAGGACCCACATGGAATCGGGGTCACCGGCGCTGGCCAGTTCGAAATAGTCCCGGGCGCGGCTTATGTCTTTGTTTTCCATACGCTCCATACCCGTCTCCATGGCTTGGACCACCAAGCCGGCAAGCGCCCGCTTTTCTACGCGCAGTTTTTCTTCGTGCTTCTCGTGTTCGGTGCGGCTGCGCAGAGCGATGAGCTGCTGCTCGACCGCATTGCGGAGTTCCACGCGATTGGCTTGATTTTCGCGAAACGAGGCGATCTCCGAAGAGATTTCTCCGCTCAATTGCTCCTGGTCCTCTAATTCCTGCTTCTCCCGCCTGGCGCCCTCACGAACGGCCTTGCTTTTTTCAAGGGCATCGGCGCGCTCCAACAGGGCAGTGTTTTCGGCGAGCCCGGCAAGCATTTGCGCGGCTTGGCGATACTCTCTGCGCGCAGCGTATAAGTCGCCGGATTGGCCGACCGCGCGGGCGCGTTCGGCTTCCCGAATTGCCTGCGAGGCGACAAATGAATCGTCCCTGTTTTCGCGGCCGCTCTTCATCGCTTGCGTGCGAAACCAGGCGAGTGCTTCTTCCATTACCTCCGCGGGAGCCCATTGGTGGGGCCCGGGAAAGCTTCGCCAAAAGTGCGCGTATTTCATTTTTTCGAGCTCTTCGTCGGTATGAACAAGTTCGGGGTAATTGAAATCGTAAGTCCCCACCGCGGAAAAGACCACAAAGGGAGCTTCTTTTGACGAAAATGCCACCGGGTGAAACCCTGCGCCATGCAGGAACACGCCAGCAGCGCATTTGCAGATTTGGGCAATCTGTACGGCGGCGCGCGCTCCTCCGGAGAATCCCGCGAGGTAGACGCGGCGATCGTCGATGGACAGCCGTGCATGCGTGTCCTTGACCATGGCATCGGCGGCCGCGGCCTCGATTTTCCATGAGCCGTTCCGCGAATTGTTCGAGCCAACGACGATGTAGCCATAGCGCTCAGCGGCTTCTTTCATTAGCTCGACGGGCATGCTGCCACGCGCGCCAGGGTCGAACGAGTAGACAATGGGCCAGCGCTTGTCCTGGGAATAGGCGGAAGGAAGGTATAGCGCGTAGCTCTGTTCCGGCTGTTTGGAGACCATGACGCTGGGGATGACTACGCCGGCCGGCAATGATTGGCATTCGTGAGCCGCACCGGGATTCTGCTGTGCGCGGAGCGAGCTGGCGCAAAGAGAGAGTGCAGCGAAGAGTAGGCGGAGTTTTTTCAAGATCTTTCTTATTTTGACGCATCCAGTGAACTGTCGATAGCTCAACAAAGACTCGTTCAGGCTTCCCTTCAAGTCCAAATTTTGCACACGTCACTGCACAGGGTAGACTTAACGGATTCTCTTGTAACAGAGAAGATTTCCGAGGCTTGCGAATGAAACGAATCGTCGCTCAATGGATGATTTTACTGTGTTTGCTTTTCCCGGCGTCGGCTGGAGCTGCGCAGGGGCCGAAGGCGTTTCCGTCGGCGGACGAGCGTTACAAGGTGGATATTTTACTTGTAGTGGCGCATCCGGACGACGAGGGGGCGGCGACTCCCTATCTTGCACGGGCGCTGGACGAACACAAAAAAGTGGCGGTCGTCTTCGGCACGCGCGGGAGTAGCGGCGCGAACGAAGCTGGTGCCGAGCAAGCCGCAGCGCTGGGCGACATCCGGGAGGTCGAAGCGCGCAATGCGCTGGCCACCCTGGGAATCACGAATGTGTGGTTTCTCGGCGGCAAGGATACCGCTTCGCAGAGCGTCCTGCAGTCGCTGGCGAGTTGGGGACACGGCGCCACGCTTGAGCAGCTCGTACGGCTTGTCCGGCTGACTCGTCCGGAAGTGATCCTTACCTTTTTGCCGGGAACGTTTATCGGCGAAGACCACGGCGACCATCAAGCTTCGGGTTTGTTGGCGACGGAAGCATTCGATCTGGCGGGCGACCCCACTGTTTTTCCAGAGCAAGTAAGCGGTCCGACCAAGCGGCTCGAACCCTATCTTGATAACCTGCGGCCGTGGCAGCCGAAGAAAATCTACTACTTCGCCGACGCCGACCGCGAAGACATCTTTCGCGGGAAAGGGCCGATCTATCCGGTGAAGGAGGTTTCCAAATCAACGAAGCAGCCCTATTGGCGCATGGCGCTGGACTCCTTCCGCGCGCACCAAACGCAGGCGAAATCCTTTCTCGATACCATCGCTGCCATGGATGAGGCGCAACTGGAGAAGGTCATGACCGCCGAAGGTTTCTGGTCCGACGGTTTGCAATTCGTCCTCGGCAAATCGCTTGTAGGTGGCACTTTGACCGGAGATATTTTTGAAAATATTGCGACCGGCACAATTCCATTTGCGCGGCCGGAAGTTTCACCCGAATCTGCACGCCATGAACTTTCCGTCGAGCTTGCCGGTCCCTGGAGTTTTTACAGTGAGTTTCGGCGCGCCCATGGGCTTACGAATCTTCCGCATCCGGAGCCGCCGGAGATCGCTCTCCAAGCACCAGGAACGCTCGTGATTCCGCTTTGGATGCGCAATCGAACGGCCAAGGCGCAGGAGATTACGCTCACACTGACACTGCCGGCGGGATGGACGGAACAGAGCGGCACGGGAAAGTTCTCTGTTGGAGCGAAACAGATTGCTTCTCCGCGCATCGAGGTGAATTTGCCAGCCCTCGCAGAGAAGGGGTCGCGGAAAACTGAGGCGCAGGAGATCGCCGTTCACGCAGAATCGAACGGACAAAGCATTGGCGACGTAAGATTGCGCGTCGAATTGCGGAAGCGCGCGCTTCCCCAATAGGGCGCGTCAGGATTTTTTCGCTCGTGCCGCTTCCATCGCTTCCCACGCTGTTTCCGGCAGCACAAGTAGGTCGTTGAATTCGCCGGCACCGCGCAGCCATTGCCCACCGTCGATCACCACGCATTCGCCGTTGATATATTCCGCCATGTCGCTGAGGAGAAATGCGGCGAGATTCGCCAGCTCTTCGTGTTTTCCGAAGCGCTTCATCGGATGCTTGTCCTTGGCGTGATCCTCAAAAGTCTTTGAGGGCATCAAGCGCGACCACGCGCCTTCAGTGGGGAATGGTCCCGGCGCAATGGCATTCAGCCGGATGTGATACTTCGCCCATTCCACGGCCAGCGAGGTGGTCATCGCAAGTACGCCGGCCTTCGCGCAGGCCGAAGGAACCACAAATCCGGAGCCGCAATTGGCGGCCGCGTAGGTGGTCACAATGTTGAGAACGTTTCCGCCGAGCTTCTGCGCGATCCAGCGTTTGCCGAAGACTTGCGTGCAATTAAATGATCCGTTGAGCACGATTCCCACAACGGCGTTGAAGGCATTGGGCGTGAGTTTTTCTGTCCGCGCCATGAAGTTCCCCGCCGCATTGTTGACCAGCGCGTTGATTTCGCCGAACTGCTCCTCGGCCTTCGCCGCGGCGGCTTCCACTGCGCCGTAGTCTCGAACGTCGCAAATGGCGAACGCCGCGGAGCCGCCAGCGCGGTGGATCTCTTCGCACGTTACGCGCAGCGGGTCTTCTCGCCGGCCGACGAGGAACATCCGCGCGCCCAACTCCGCGAATCGCAGCGCCATCGACCGGCCCAGTCCGGTCCCGCCGCCGGTCAGAAAAATTGCCCGGCCCTTCAATAAGTTTTCCTGGAACACCGGTCACCGCCTGGCACAAGCATCGAGAATCTTCATTCGTGCAGGCGCGATTCTATGCCATCAGGGGGGATCCAAACTAATTTTTCGCGAGCTACCACTGGTTTGGAATGCAAGCAATAGGAGAAAACCTAGGGATGCATCTCAGCGGGAATGATGTGGCCCATTGCTTTGGCATACTCGGCGGCAAAGAGCGAGCTCTCCGGGTATTCCTCGCTCAATTCGCGCAGGAGTTTTTGCGCCACCGGATCCTGCTTTTCTCTGCGCGCGGCCAAGGCCAGCAAGATTTTCGCAAATGGCTGCAAGTAACGCCCGCCATCGATCGTTTTTCCAAGCTGCTCCATGCCCAGTTTTTTGTCGCCGTGGATTCCACCGAACCACAGCATAAAGCGGGCGCCCCCGGAAAGGCTCCCGATAATGTAATTCGCGGAGCCCAGTGCGACGTAGGCGTCGTTCGCGTCCGGCTGCTCCCGCAACAAAGACTTGGCATACTCGTTGGCTTCCTTCAGACGCTTTAAGCTATCGATGTGCTGTTTCTTGAGCATCATGTCGGCGTTGGATTCCATGCCTGCGGCAAGCGTCAGCGCAAAGAGGCCTTCCGCGTCTTTGTTATTCTTTGCCAGGCGGTTCTTGGCCAGTTTCCGAGTCTGATCCAGCGCTTCTTGAAAGCTCTTCATTCGCCCTGGATCGGGCTTGCCTTCAATTCCGTGCAAAAATTTCTTTTCATTCAGGAAAAAATCGCTGGAGAGAACACCCTGCCGGAATAGTTCTTCGAAAAGGTAGCTAGCGGCGACAGCCACTTCGCCGAAAGGCTCTTCGGGGTGCTGCGCTTCCCAAGCGTCAAATTTTTCGCGCGCTTCAGTAAAGTTTTGCCCGTAGAGCAGATGAAATCCAGAAGCTAGCTCCGGAACAATCTTGAACGCGGGAGTTTCGCCGTCTTTGCTCGAACTGGCGGGGCAGGCGGCTGCCGCCAGCAAAACCAAACAGAACGCATGGTGAATTCGAAGGCGCATGGATGACTCTCGCTAGAAGAGCCCCGGCAAGAAGCGCGGTTTGCCGGTCATCGCCGCGCGATAATCTGGATTTGCAAAGAGCACGCGCTCTTCCGTGGAGAGGCGCTGCGCCAGCACTCCCATGTGCGCAATCGTTCCAGCAATAGCGGTGATCCAGGCGGTATGAATGAGTGGAAGTGCCAGCATCTCCGCGAAGACCGCCGCATAATTTGGATGCCGCACGTATCGAAAAGGGCCTGAAGTCACAACGCCCAGGCGCGTCGAGTCCATCACCTGAACGTTCCAATGCTTTCCGAGCGTTCGAATGACCCACCAGCGCACCGCGTTGGCCCCCAGAAACACGGCGAACATCGATGCAGCCAGCCAGGGGATGAAGGGACGCTTTAGAACGACGACTTCCACGGCAGCACCTATGAGAACCGCGGTGTGCAGCAGGACCATCCAGCGAAATCTCGGTTCAGAGACTTTGGCGGCTCCGCGCGCGATCATCTCCGCCTGGTGCCGTTTGGAGATGCGCAATTCCACGATCCGCAGCAAAGCCACGGCGAAGAGCAAGGCGAGAAACGCGATAATGCTCAGTTCCATTGCAATAGCAAGAATTCCGCACTGAAACCTGGTCCGAACGCCGCGGCCACGGCGTATTCATCGGTCTTGAGCGGCCGCTTCTCCAGCCATTCTTGCAAGATGAAAAGAATCGTCGCGCTCGAAAGATTTCCCACGTTGCCAAGAATGTCCCAGGACGGCTGGGTGTCGCACTTCTTGAGGCCGAGCTCGGTTTCCACATTTCCCAGCAGCCGCGCACCGCCGGGATGCAGGATCCAACCCTTAATCTCTTCACGTTTCCGTCCGTGGCGCTCCAGGAAGCCGGATACCAGGCCGCCGATCTTCGCGCCGATCATTTCCGGAACGTCCTTAGCCAGCAAAATGTGGAAGCCGGAATCTTTCAAGTCAAAACCCATAGCACCTAGAGAATCGGGAAAGGTGTAAGTTTCCGAAACCAGGATTTTCGGGCCGCGCGCCTGCTTTCCGCTCACGATTACCGCGGCCGCACCATCGCCAAAGAGAATCGACGAAATCAGGTTGGCCTGCGAAATGTCTTTCCGCTGAAACGTCAGCGATGGCAGCTCCACCGCGATAATCAGCACGTTTCCGCCTGGGCGGGCGCCCAGGAATTCGGCGGCGCGTCCCAGTGCCATGGCTCCCGCCGCGCAACCCAGCTCCGTGAAAGGCATGCGGCGCACGTTCGAACGGAATCCCATCAAATTGATGAGATGCGCGTCGAGCGAAGGAATCATGAAGCCCGTGCAGGACACCGTGATGATCAGGTCGATGTCTTCCGGCTTCAGCCCCGCGCGCTCCAGGCATTTCTCCGCGGCTTCCCGTCCGAGCTTTACGGCATGCTCGATATATTCATTGTTCGTTTGCGCCAGGGGACGAGGCTCGACGGTATATTCAATGGGGAAAATCGAGTGGCGCTTGTGAACCTGCGCGTTGTCGACGATGCTCATCATTGCTTCGAGCTTGCGCTCGGGAATGTCGAACACGCGCCCCATGTAGTACTTCACGTCATCCCGCGTAATGGTGTGAGGAGGCAGCGCCGTCGCCGTCGCGACGATCGTGGGATGAGTTGCTACAGCAGCGCCTGCGGATCGATTGCTCGCGGATTCCATCTGTCTCCTTGAAGGACATTGCCGGATGCTGCGATTCTACCGCCAGGTAAACCATGCAGTGCTACCGGCGCCCCTGCCTTCGAGCCAATGACTTTACATCATTCCTTGCAGGGAGTGCACTAGTTTGCAGCCATGTAGTACCTCTTTGCGCCTTAAAGCGCTCTCATACAATTCTTACAGATTTCATGTCTCCGTGAGATACCGGCAGGCTCTTGCGGTATGCTTTCCGTCGCCATGATCCGCCGATTCCGTGTCTTCCCTCGTCTGCTTCGACGATCTTTTCTCCATGTTTTGTTCCTAACTCTCGCGGGGCTGGTCGCTCCCGTTTCACAAGGCCAGGAGCAAACTCCGCCACCGCTGCTTCTGATGATATCTATCGACGGTCTGCGGCCGGACTACGTCACGGCTGCAGACGCACACGGCGCCAAGATTCCCAATTTGCGCCGCTTCCTGAAGGAAGGTGCGTATGCCGAAGGAGTGCAAGGCGTTGTTCCCACGGTGACCTACCCGAGTCACACTACGCTCGTGACCGGAGTGTGGCCCGCGAAGCACGGCATCCTCGCCAACACCACCTTTGATCCGCTGCGTAAGAACCAGGAAGGCTGGTATTGGTATTCCGAAGACATTCACGTTCCCACCCTCTGGGACGTTGCGGCACAAGCGGGGCGTACGACTGCCAGCGTGCACTGGCCAGTAACCGTCGGCGCCCACGTAAATTGGAACATTCCGGAATTCTGGCGCGCCAGCACTCCGGATGATGCAAAGCTGCTTCGCGCAGCATCCACGCCAGGCTTGCTTGCCGAAGCACAGGCGGAGCTTGGGGAATACCGCGGGGGAATCGATACTTCCATTGAAAGCGACGAACTGCGCGCGCGTTTTGCCCAGTGGATCCTGGAGAAGAAACATCCTGCCTTGCTGACGCTGCACCTTTCGGCACTCGATCACATCCAACATGACACCGCCCCGTTTAGCCCCGAAGCGATTGCTATATTGGAACGGCTGGATACTGTGATTGGGACCTTGCGTGGAGTTGCCGAACGCCTTGCGCCCGGCCGCGCGATCGTCGCCGTCGTTTCCGACCACGGCTTTGCGAAGTACGATACGCAATTGAATCCGTTTCCCGCTTTCAAGGAAGCGAAACTCTTCACCGTCGATGAAAAGGGAAAACTGGCGGACTGGACGGCCATGCCGTGGGTTACCGGCGGCTCGTTCGCCGTTGTGCTGAAAGATCCGAAGGACACCGCCGTGCTTGCGCGCGTGCGCGAATTGCTCTCCAAGCTGGCCGCCGACCCCGCCAACGGAATTGACCGGGTCCTCGAAGCGGATGAACTTCACAAGCGCGGCGGCTACCCGCCCGCCTCGTTCTTCGTCGGCCTTAAACCCGGCTGGCGCACAATCAGCACGCTCGACGGACCGATCCTTTCGAAAAAATCCGGCGGGACGCACGGGGAACTGCCAGACTTGCCGGATTTGCGCGCATCCTTCTTCGTCGTTGGTCCCGGTGTTCCCGCAGGCCGTAACCTCGGCCTCATCGACATGCGCAGTGTCGCTCCTACGTTGGCGTATCTCGTCGGTCTTTCTCTCCCCTCTGCCGACGGAAAGAATGTGCTCCCCTAGTGTGCCTTGTTGGTACGATTCATTTCTTGCTCCTGCCCGGCGGTGTTTCTTCGCGCAGTTGTGTTAGATTTTCTCTTCGACGAGGTCCATATGAATCTTTCTCTGCTTCGTTCTCTTCTCCTGCTGACGGCCATTCTGACGCTTTACCCTCTTTCTTCGTCCGGCCAGCAAACTCCGCTGCCCGCAACCACCGAAGGCGATTTCATCGCAAAGGATTTCAAGTTTCGCTCAGGAGAGACGCTGCCGGAATTGCGGCTGCACTACACGACGCTTGGCAAGCCCGCGCGCGACGCACAAGGCCACGTCACGAACGCCGTGCTGATTCTTCACGGCACCGGCGGCACCGGGCATCAATTCCTCACTCCGATTTTCGCGAATGAATTACTTGGACCGGGCCAGCTGCTCGATGCCGCGCGTTACTTCATCATTCTTCCCGACGGCATCGGCCACGGGAAATCCTCGAAGCCCAGCGACGGCCTGCATGCCCATTTTCCCAGCTACGATTACGACGACATGGTCGCTGCGCACTTCAAACTTCTCACCGAAGGCCTCGGCGTTAACCATTTGCGCCTCATCCTTGGCACTTCGATGGGCTGCATGCACTCCTTTGTGTGGGGAGAAACCTATCCCGATTTCATGGACGCGCTGATGCCGCTGGCTTGCCAGCCCGTGGAGCTCGCCGGACGCAATCGCATCTGGCGCAAGATGGTGATGGATGCGATTCGTAACGACCCGGAATGGAAGGGCGGAGAATATACGGCGGAGCCGACGCAGGCCATGCGCGTCGCGGTGGATTTTCTGCTGATCGCTGGTAGTGCGCCTCTTTACATGCAGAAAACGCTACCCACCCGCGACGCCGCGGACAAATATCTCGATGACTATTTCAAATCGCGCCTTGCTGGCCTGGATGCCAACGACTTCTTGTACCAGGTGAATTCTTCGCGCAATTACAATCCGTCGCCGCAACTTGAAAAAATCACCGCCCAAGTCATGTATATCAATTCCGCCGACGATTTCATCAATCCGCCCGAGCTTGGCATTGCCGACCGCGAAGTTAAACGCATGAAAAACGCGCGCTTCGTGCTCATTCCTGTGAGCGACGAAACGCGCGGCCACGGCACGCATACGAAAGCGGTGATCTGGAAGAAGTATTTGGCGGAACTGCTCGAAAAATCAGCGCACTGAGAAGCTTCTGCGGTTCGTAGTTAGGTGGTGGCTTGGCTGGCCCGGATTTCCTGCCAGCGGCGCGGGCGCTTGTTGGCTTGCAAAACTTTCTTGCGCAGGCGGATCGATTTCGGCGTGATTTCCACGAATTCGTCGTCGGCGATGAACTCGATGGCCTGCTCCAGGCTCAGCTCGCGGTGCGGAATCAGCCGGATAGCTTCGTCCGCGCTGGACGAACGCATGTTGGTTTGCTTCTTTTCCTTGGTGACGTTGACATCCATATCCTGCTCGCGCGAATTCTCGCCAACGATCATGCCTTCGTAGACGTCGATCGCCGGCCCGATGAACAGCTCTCCGCGTTCCTGAATGTTCCATAGCGCAAATGCGGTTGTGGGGCCGCTGCGGTCCGCCACCAACGCCCCGGTGGGACGAAGCGCCATCTCTCCGCCATATTCCATCCAGCCTTCGAAAATCGAATGAATCAGCGCCGTGCCTCGAGTGTCCGTCAGCAACTGGCTGCGAAGCCCAATCAATCCGCGCGAAGGAATCTTGAAGTCCAGCCGCACGCGGCCCGAGCCGTGATTGCTCATCTTGACCATCTCGCCGCGCCGGCTGCCGATCGTTTCCATGATGATGCCGATAAAATTTTCCGGAACGTCGATGACCAGCCGCTCCAGCGGCTCCAGTTTCTTCCCGTTCTCCATGCGCGTCACGATTTCCGGCTTGCCCACCATCAGCTCAAAGCCTTCGCGCCGCATGGTCTCAATTAGAATAGCAAGCTGCAGTTCGCCGCGCCCCAGCACGCGAAACGATTCCGGCGTGTCCGTGTCTTCCACACGGATGGACACGTTCGTCAGTAGTTCCTTCTGCAAGCGGTCGCGCAGGTCGCGCGAAGTCAGATAGTTTCCTTCCCTGCCGGAAAGCGGGCTGCTGTTCACCGTAAAAATCATCGCCAGCGTCGGTTCGTCAATCAGCAGCGGCTCCAGCGGCATGGGGTTGGCCAGATCCGTGATGCTCTCGCCGATGTTGATGCCTTCCACGCCTGCAATCGCCACCAAATCGCCCGCGCCAACAGCCTGGGCCTCGTCCCGCTCCAGCCCGCGAAACGTGTAGAGCTTCGTGATGCGCGTTGGCACCAACTTGCCGTCCAGCTTGACGATGCCCACGTCTTCGCCGCGCTTCAGCGTGCCGTTGAAAACGCGCCCGATGGCGATGCGTCCCAGAAAATCGCTGTAGTCCAGGTTCATCACCTGAATTTGCAGCACGCCTTCCGGATCGCCCGGCGGAGCGGGAATGTGCTTCACGATCGCTTCAAACAGCGGTAGCAAATCTTTCGAACCGTCGCCCGGTTTGGCATGCGCCACGCCATCGCGCGCATTCGTGTAAATCACCGGGAAATCGAGCTGGTCTTCCGTAGCATCCAAATCGATAAAAAGATCATAGATTTCGTCGAGAACTTCCTTCGGTCGCGCATCCGCGCGATCAATCTTGTTCAGCACGATTACCGGAGGCAGCTTCGCCGCCAGCGCCTTCTGCAAAACGTAGCGCGTCTGCGGCAGCGGGCCTTCGCTGGCGTCCACCAGCACCACCACGCCATCGACCATGCGCAGCGCGCGTTCCACTTCACCGCCAAAGTCGCTGTGCCCCGGCGTATCGACGATGTTGATCTTCGTATCGTGAAAGAAAAGCGCCGTGTTCTTCGCCAGAATGGTGATGCCGCGCTCGCGTTCCAGGTCGTTCGAATCCATCACGCGCTCGACCAGCGCCTCGTTGGCGCGGAAAATCCCGCTCTGCCGCAGCATGGCGTCGACCAGCGTGGTCTTGCCGTGGTCCACGTGCGCGATGATGGCGATATTGCGAATTTCTTGACTCATGGTTTCCGCTTCTTCCGGCCCCGGCCCAGCCGGGTTCCAGTCCTCTAAAGACAAAAATAGCCCCGACCCGGTCGGGGCCTTGACGAATGTACCTATCTGTAGGTCGACCGCCCGGCGGTCACACATCCTCAGGTGCGGTGCAGCAATTCATAGTTTACCAGACTCGCTGGTTCGCGGCTAGCAGAGCAATCAGTGTTGTGACGCAATTTCTGGCAGAACAACCATGCATAACTCTGATGCAACTCCATGATCCGAATTCACTCGATATGGTCTTGAAGGGAATAGTAAGCAGTGTTAGTTTGCAAGATGATGTCCGAGGAAACTCAGCCGCCACGGCTTGTTGCGCCAATCGCTCTCGCGACCTGCGTCGGAATCCTTGCGTGCATAGCGGCGTTCGCCATGCACAAATTTACGCTGTTGTTCTTCTCGGCTGGTTCGCTTTGGGTCTTGTTTTTACTCTATCTCTACCGACGGTGGTGGCCTGGAATTCCCTTTGTGCCAGGGCAAAGGAAAGGGTATCGAGGTATCGCTATCCTCTTCGGGTTTCTGATTCTTATGAGCGCTTGGTACATCATGATTTGGCTCGACCCGTCAATTAAACATCAATAGTTCTTGGGACAGGCCATGCGCTACGAAAGAAAGGCCTATTCCACACGCAGGGCGATGATTGGATCGACGCGCGAAGCACGCCGCGCCGGCACATAGCAAGCCAGCAGCGTCGCAGCACTCAGAACGGCCGCCACTCCCACAAATGTCAGCGGATCCGTCGGCCCCACTTCGAATAGCAGTCCTTGCAGCAGCCGTGTAAGCGCAAACGCGCCCAGCAAGCCGAGCACAATGCCCACCAGGGCGAGGCCCATGCCTTGGCTCAATACCATGCGCAGGATTTCTACCGGGCGCGCGCCAATGGCCATGCGCACGCCGATCTCATGCCTTCGCTGCCCGACCGCCAGTGCCATCACTCCGCCGATCCCCGTCGCGGCAATCGTCAGCGCCAGTAACGCGAAAATACTCAGCAAATTCGACGTCAGCCGCGGTGCCGCAACCGATTCCGCGCGCACTTGCTCGAGCGATCGCACCCGCGCGGCCGGCTGATTCGGATCGACGCCGTGCAACAGCTCAATCACCCCGCGGGCGATGCTCATCGGTTCCACCGCCGTCTTGATCACCAGGCTGGCCTGGCTCATGGGATTCTGCGCCATTGGCACGTAAATCTCATCGACCACATCTTTATCCAGACCATACTGTTTGATGTCGCCGACAACTCCCACCACTTGCGTCCAGGTACGGCCTCCATCGGTGGAGAACCGCGATCCTGCGGGATCTTTCGCTCCCCAAATATGGCGCGCAGCCGTCCTGTTTACCACCGCGACGTCCGGATGGCCCGGCCTGTCGGATTGTACAAATCCCCGCCCGTTGAGAATCGGAATGTGCAGCGCTTCGAAGTAAGTAGGGCTCACAATTCGGAAATCCGCTTTGGGCATTGCCTGTCCAGGCTCGGGCGCCTGCCCCTCAATCTGAAAATCGCCGGTCATGGTCATGCCGGAGGTGAAGGGAATCATCATCGAAGCAGCCGCCGATTGCACTCCACTCTGCGCCTGGGTCTTTTCCAGCAGCGTTTCAAAAAACGCGCGCTGCTTGTCATTGGTGTCGTACTTCACGAAGTCCAGCGCAATCTCCATCGTCAATACGTTTTCCGGTTGAAAGCCGGGATCCACATGCTGCAGCTTCATAAAGCTTCGCAACATCAGCCCAGCGCCAATCAGCAGCAGGAAGGAAACCGCAACTTGCGCCACAATCAGCGCGCTCCTCATTCTCCGACGGCCAACGCCAATCGTCGATTGCGCGCCGCCTTCTTTCAAACCGTCCACTACCGTGTCCCGCGCCGCCAGCGCCGGCGCCGTTCCGGAAAGGATGCTGGTGAGCACCGCTACCGCCAGCGTGAAGAGCAGCACCGTGCTATCCATGTGAATTTCTCGCGCCCGCGGCGTAAACCGTGCTGCAAAACTAATGAGCAGGTTCAGCGCCCCCCAGGAAAAAACCAGCCCAAGTCCGCCGCCAATCACCGCCAGAAGAAAACTCTCCGTCAGCAGCTGCCGGAACATGCGCACGCGTCCCGCACCCAGCGCGGCGCGTACTGCAAGCTCCCGCTCCCGCCGCACCATCCTCGAGAGATTCAGGTTCGCGACATTCGCGCACGCGATCAATAGAACGAAACCCGCTGCCGCCAGCAGAACCAGCATCGTCGGCCGCGCGTTGTGCGTCAGCGCTTCCTCGAGCGCTTCGGCCTTCACCGAATAATTGTTCCCCTCGGGATAATCTTTCGGGTAGGCCTTCTGCAGATTGGCGGCAACCCCACTTAAGTCCGCTTGCGCCTGGCTCACGGCCGTATCCGCCTTCATCCGCCCAAAAACCTGCACCATCCGCGCTCGCCGGTTGGCGATGGTTGCAGGATCGGACCGGAAGGGGCACGCCGTCGTCGGCATGTACACGTCGTTTTCGTCGGGATACTGCGGCACCGGCGGAAGCACGCCAATAACGGTATGAATCTTGTCGTTCATGGTGAACGTTTTGTTCACCACCGTCGGGTCGCCGCCAAAACTCTTGATCCAATACTCGTAACTGAGCATCAGCACGGCCGGCGCGCCGGGCTTCTCATCTTCGGGACGAAAATTCCGCCCGAAGAGCGGCTTCACTCCGAAAACATCAAAGTAATTCCAGGAAACCACACCCGTCTCGACGCGCTCTGGTTCGCTGCGGCCCAGCAGGATGAAGTTCATGTTGTGGTATTCCACAAGTCCGTCGAGCGACCGGCTTTGCGTCCGGTAGTCGTTGGTGTCTGCGGCAGAGAAATTCTGATTCAACGCGCCCATGCGCTGCCGCAGAACCACCAGGCGATCGCCGTGTTCGTAAGGCAAAGGCTTCAGCAGCACCGCGTTGACCACACTGAAAATGGCGGAGTTGGCGCCAATTCCCAGGCCCAGCGTCAGTACCGCCGCCAGCGTGTACCCCGGATTCTTGCGCAGTATGCGCAGCGCAAATCCCGCATCTTGCGCGAACATCGCGGCATGTTCGCCCGGCGCGGTCTTGAAAATCCCCACGATCGTTTCCCACCACAGGCGCAGCACGCCCGCGATTCCGCCGCGGCGCGCCGCTTCCTCGCGTTGTTCGTGGAAGACCGTTTCCATTTCCGGGCCGAAATCGCCCCGAAAATCGAAGGGAAGAAGCTTGAGCAGTGCTCGATAGAGCCGAGTTGCGAGGGAATCAGTTGCGTCCATGGTGTCCTCCTGCAGCGCCACCACAACGCCACGGTTCGGACCACTCGTCGTTTATGGAACCGCGACATTCGGTTCCGAAAATTCTGCTAGGCCGGTCGCGGCTTTCTCAGTAAATTCCTCGCTCGCGCGATGGAAAGCACTTCATCCATCCGTTCCGCTTCCGCGGCTGCAACCTCACGGCCCTGCGGCGTCAACCGGTAGTAGCGCCGGCGTTCGTCATCATTAGCATCCGTCGGCCGCGCACGCCGCTCCACAATCAGCCCATCGGCGAGCAACCGCTTGATGATTCCGTAGAGCGTTCCCGTGCTCAGCTTCACTTTTCCGCCGGTGCGCAACTCCACTTCTTTCAAAATCGCGTAGCCGTGCAGATCGTCTCCGGCCAGCGCCAGCAACACGTGAAACATGGCCGGCGTCAGCGGTTCGTGAGTCTCCGGATTGTTTTGCGGCGCAGTCAAAGGACGCGGCTCCTGCCGAAATATTCTGTCGTCCTACGCTATATCGCACCACGCCATAGTGTCAAGGGGAAAATCCGCTGGCCTCTGCAAGCTGGATGTCTATTTCTTCCGGTTGTAAGTGAAGTCGTATTCCACGAACCACGTCTTGCCATCATCATTCGAGCCGCGGCTGAATTGCCGCACCGTGTCCGGCCCCAGCTTGATAAATTGCAGGTGGCGCTTCAGTTTTTTTCCATCGGGTTGCGGGATTTCATCCGTCCAGTAATCCATGACGCCGTCTTTCAATCCACCGTAGAAGAAAATATTCCCTCCCGCGTTGTCCACCCAATACTGCTCCCAACGCTTCAACGCCGCGTTATAGATGTTGTAGCTCTTGCCGGAATACCCGGTGTTTCCCCCGCTCGTCCAGTTTTCCTGGACTACGCAATCGCCAAGAATCAATTCGATCTTGCTGTCTCCCGCAGGCGTCGCGCCTTGAGTCGTCACCACGTTCCACTCGCCGAGCCAGAAATCGAATTGGCGGTTTTCCACCACATGAGCGCAGGGATTCTGATTGTTTTTCACTTGCTCGAGAATTTTCGCGAATCGTGGGTCGGACTTCAGTTCCGCTAAATCCGCATCGCCGGACAGTTGCTCCGGCTGGCCCAAGCCGTTCTGCGCGGCTTTTTCCAAATGCTCGAAAGCCTTTTCCTTGTCCTTTTTCGATACGAAAACGACGGCCAGTCCATACTCGACGAATTGCGGAGGAACGCCCGCTGCCCGGCTTTTTTCAAAAGCCTCGATGGACTTATCGTTTTCCCCGATCTTGTTCAACGACACGCCGAGCCGGTACCAGGCGCGGGGACTTGGCCCGCTCTCCACGATCTGCCCGTACAATTTCGCCGCTTTACTCCAATCCTTCGCATCGTATGCGGCCGCGGCCTCGCTCCCGGCCTGCGTCGCCGAGGCAGCCGGTTTCTCCTGCGCCGCTGTCGCAGCTCGCGGTCCAAAAACGACAATTGCAATCCCCATGAACAACGTAATCGAACGCTTCATTCTTTCCCCCGTTGGTTCCGCGAAATTTCCCGAAATTGCAGTCTTAGACGCGTCACGGGGATGAATGCTTCCCACAAACCGTAAAAACTTCCACTAAACCATATAACTTCCTTCTAAATTTAGTCGTTTCAGCCACAACATCGCCCAATTCCCGTATCCCCTGCGAAACGCTCTCTATTGCCAATTTTTGTTGCGCCAATATCTGGAAACTATCTCTGAAATTTTTCGTAACACAAGAAAACACCTCTCCGTTTATTGCGTCTATACACGGTAAGGGTGGGCGTCTATGTCACCGGAAGTGATCTCCATGCGGGAACCGGATGAACCGACTACTTCGGAGCGGTTAATCCTCTCCTCCGGCCGTTATGTCCAATTTGGACCGTTCCAGATTGACCAGCAGCGGCAGGAAGTGACGCGCAATGGTTCCCGGCTCAAGCTTCAGGGCAAGGTTTACCAGGTGCTGCTCACGCTCCTGGAGAAACCGGGCGAAGTCGTCACGCGCGAAGAACTACGGATGCGCCTCTGGCCCGCCGATACGCACGTCAATTACGACGCCAACGTAAACACCACCGTCAATAAATTGCGCCAGGCGCTCGGCGACTCCTCCGACAAGCCGCTCTATATCGAGACGATTCCCCGGAGAGGGTATTGCCTCCTCGTGCAGCCTGAAGTCTCGGACAAATCCGTTACCGCCCTGTACGTGCATGATAAGAAAGTCGAGGATTCCGTGAATCCTGTCTCGCGAACATCGGGTGGCTTGGTGATTTCGAAGTCGGATATCTGGGTAATTGTTGGCGTGATCGGATTGATTCTTGCCGGAATGCTGCTGGGGGCGGGGATCACTCGGCTCTGGATTTCCCACGCCGCGCCAGGCGCCGCCTATCCTTTGTCCATTCTCCTGTCATCCGGGTCAATGCCGCCGGCTCTTTAGGTCTCGTTCATATTCCTCGGCAGTTGAGACGGAAACCCTTTCAACCAAGACTTAACGGGATACGCGCGCGAAAACCATTCCGCGCGTTCGCCCTGCATCCAGCGTGAATCCATTCACTTCACCCTTCGCGTCTCGACTAAAGTGAAAAGTAAGTCCTTGATCGTCGGCTCTGAATACGTCATGCGCCCCCGCGGCTAAACCCTGGGATGAGCTGCCCGTCGAACGCCGTGTCCCATCAGCGCCTATGACTTCCAGAATCAGCCTGCCCTTCACGCCCTCAAAGCGATAAGTTGCCCGCAATTCATCGCTCCAAAAATTGCCAGCGAAAGCCGAGAGACTGTCCGGCTTCAAATCTATGACATCGTTGAGCGGTTGCTTCTCAGGGGCAAGAGCTTTATCGGGATGCGGTTTCATCAAGCTCGCCAAATAGATGTCCGCAACCTGGTGCGCGCGCTTCGACGGATTTGCGCTTCCCAGATTGCACAAACAAGCCACCGAAAAGTGCTGTTCCGGAAACCGCAGCAATTCCGCCCGGTATCCGCCCCATGACCCGCCATGGCTAACGGTGCGCAATCCACGGTAATCCTCAATGTGCAATCCTTTGGCGTATAGCAGCAACTTTCCGTTGTTGAGCTCGCCCACCTCCTGAATCTCCGTCAAAAAATCCTTGCCGCCAATTTGCCCGCTGTAGAAATTCTCATCCCACTTCTGCAAATCCTCCACCGAAGTGTGCACCGCGCCATCGCCGGTCTGCTCGAAGTACGAAACATCCAGCCTGTAACCGCCGCCTTTTCCTTTCGCGTCGTAGGCCATCGCCCGGTTTGTGATTAGCGATGTATGGTCGTCGCGATACTGCGTATGGTTCATCTCCAGCGGCGCGAAAATATTCTCCGCCGCGAATTCCCGCAGCGTTTTTCCGCTCACGCGCTTCACGATAACGGACAGCAGAAAATAGCCCGTGTTGCTGTAGAGCCAATCGCTTCCCGGCGCGAAATTCAGCGCCTTTTGCCGCACGATCAACTGCAACGCGTCTTCGTCAGTGGTTACGCCGTCGATGTTGATCCCCGCCAGTTCCATCAATGTCAGATAATCGCGCAGTCCGCTGGTATGGTTGAGCAAATTCAGGATGGTGATCTTTTGCCCGTAGTCCGGAATTTCAGGAAGGTATTTCCGGATGTCGTCGTTGATGGAAAGCTTTCCCTGCTTCTCCAGGAGCAAGATGCTCGCGGCCGTAAACTGCTTCGACGTCGAGCCGATGTCGAATACGCTCTGCGGCGTGATGGCCACGTTTTCTTCGAGATTCGCCAGGCCATAGCCCTTCGAATAGACGATCTTTCCGTCGCGGTAAACGCCCAGCGCGCATCCCGGCGAGCCCGCCTTCGCCAGGTCGGAGAAAACCTCATCCACCGCCGCCGTCTTCTTGTCTTGGCCGCGGCTCTCAGCTGCAATAGCTAGCATGCTCAAAATCATTACCCCGGCCACTAGTCCGCTGCTGATCCTGCTCCAAATCGCCATGAGTTTCCGCTCCCTCGCACAATTTCGCTGGCGAGTTTATACACTCCGCCGCTGCCTCTCAAGGGAATCTAATGTAAACTCCATTGCCTCATGTTCACCGCCATCACGCGCGCCGTCAGTCCGGCCATCGTCAACTGTGAAATCTCCTTCATCGATCGCCGCCTGATTGACCTTGCGATAGCCCAAGAGCAGCACCACGCTTACGAAAAACTACTAGAAAGACTGGGTGCTCGCGTAATCTCCCTGCCGGCCGAACCCGCGCTTCCGGATTCCATATTCGTTGAAGATCCCGCCATCGTCCTCGACGAGCTGGCCGTCATCCTGCCGCTTGGAACCGATTCGCGCCGCCCCGAAGCTGCTTCACTCGCCAAAGCGCTCTCTGCATTTCGAAAGATCGAATACGTTAATCTCCCCGGCACACTCGAGGGCGGCGATGTACTTCGCATCGCCCGCAAACTCTTCGTCGGCCAAACCAGGCGCAGCAACGCCGAGGGCATCCGCCAGCTCGCGGCCATCCTTGCTCCGCACCACTACGAAGTGATTGCCGTTTCCGTCACCGGCTGCCTCCATCTCAAGTCCGCGGTGACTCATGTCGGCGGAAACACGCTTCTAGCCAATCGCACGATGTTCGATGTCACACCGTTTGCCGGCTACGACTGGATTGACGTCGATCCCACCGAACCCCACGCCGCTAACGCCCTGGCCATGGGCGAAACGATTATTTTTCCCGCCTCTTTCCCGCGCACTCGCTCGCGCCTGGAAGCCTGCGGCTTTCATCTTACGCCCTTGGACATTTCCGAGCTCCAGAAAGCCGAGTCCGGGCTCACCTGCTCCTCTCTCCTTTTCCACGCTCACTGACAGGGCACAAAAAAACAGCGGCCGCGCAAAAACTGCTGCGTGGCCGCCGCTCAGACTGCACATCCTTTTTTTCGTTGCGTAGTCCGGATTAGTAACCCTCTCCCGGACTACGGATGAAAATTGAACTCCAGTTGCATCGTCGTTTCGCTGCTGGCCGGTGCATATTTCCAGCCTCTCAGCGTATCCTCGACCGCAAACACCAGCAACGGATGCCCGCCGATCACTTTCGTCTCCTTGATATGTCCGTCGGGCGCGATCACGACCTGCACCTTCACGACTCCCGATAAACGGAATTTCTTAGCCGTCTCCGGGTAGACCGGAACAGGATTCAGGAGCACCTTAC
>Ga0210409_10001785_pt1 | contig 27100 bp, 26 predicted proteins | sample IncBWH17MmetaG_FD_161649 | JGI IMG/M metagenome (GOLD analysis project Ga0210409, IMG submission 161649) | Forest soil microbial communities from Barre Woods Harvard Forest LTER site, Petersham, Massachusetts, United States - Inc-BW-H-17-M | ecosystem: Environmental > Terrestrial > Soil >...
TGGCCAGGTTCGGGTTGCCTTCGACGTAGCCGCCCAGTTGCGTTGCGGTGATGGTGCGGGCGTTGTTCAGGATGACGCCGTTGCTATCGACGTTGTACTGCTCGTAGCGATTGTGGCTGACGCCTGCCGCATTCGGCGTGACGATCTGGACCAGCGGCCGGCCATTGGCGCTTTGATCGATAGTGGGACGCGGGCCGCCATTCTTATACGCCACCATTTGCGCTTGTACCACGGTGACGGCGCCGAACAGCGCCACTACCAGCAAGCCCAGCGTGGCAAAGCGCAGCAACGGCGGCCCGGTCGCGACGGCTTCGCATCCAGCGCCCTTCACTTTACCCTGGCTGGACACGTTCTCCGCGACCGCCACCAACATGCCACGGTTCTTGTTGAAAATGACGCGGTAGGCCTGCTGATTCATAGCTAATCCAATTCAAGAGTTAGACTGAAATTGCTGTCTTTTTGTAAAGACGTAATTTCCCACTCTACAAAGTGAATTGCTATTTAGATATAAGAATTGTCTTGTATTTACTGCAATTTCTATTTCTTTACAAATTTATTGGCAATTGAAGAAAGTTAAAGAGTGACATTTGCGTCCGTAGCCCGGCCGGAATTTGCGCGACGCTTCCTGGACGCTAGCATTATCTAAATCATAAAATTGCTATAAAGATATAAAGATGCGGTATCCTCGCAGATTCATATTTCAACCATTCCTAGCCCGAGGATCGCTATGCAAGCAGCGACAGCAGCAAAAACCACCAGCAGCACCGTGATATCCCCGGAGCTGTTTTTTTTCGGCCGTAAACTTTCTGGCGCCGTCACCGGGGCGCGAAACGCCTTGGCGCTACTCATGGTTTTGCTGGGCGGCCAGATGGCGCAAGCAGCGCACGCGGCCGGCGTCACCAGTTTTTCGCCGCAAGGCGAAATCACCCAGGTGCGCCAGGTGCGGGTAAATTTCTCTGAAGCCGCCATCAAGTTCGGCGATCCGAAGGCGCCTGCGCCATTCGATATCAGCTGTCCGGAAGCCGGCAGCGGGCGCTGGGCCGATGAACGTAACTGGATTTATGATTTCGTGCGCGACGTGCCGCCGGGAACACGCTGCAGCTTTGCCTTGAAAGCGGGATTCAAATTATTGTCGGGCGCCGCGGTCAGCGGCAAGAGTACGTTTCAATTCAATACCGGCGGTCCTGCCGTCATCAATGTCATGCCATCGGGCGGCACTATCGATGAAGAGCAGATCTTCGTCCTGGTGCAAAACGGCGCCGCCACCAGCGACAGCATACTGAAACATGTGTATTGCGAAGCCGAAGGCGTGCATGAGCGGATCCCGGTCAAGTTCATCGCCGCTGCCGACCGCAAGCAGCTGCTCGACAAATTTGCCGACAAGATCAATCCCGAACGTGTCAGCACCCTGCAATGCCAGCAACGCTTGCCCAACGACAGCGCGCTGCGCCTGACCTGGGACAAGGGCGTGAGCACGCCGTCAGGTATCGCCAGCAGCCAGCCGCAGGTATTCAAGTTCAAGGTGCGGCCGGTTTTTACCGCCAGCGTCAGTTGCGAGCGCGAGAACGCCAACGCCGCCTGCGCGCCGATTCTGCCAATGCGCATATTGTTTACCGCACCGGTCGCGCGCAAGCTGGCCGAGGGCGTGACGCTGAACGCCGCCAACGGCAAGCTGAAGCCGTTTTTTGAGAAAAACGATAACGAAGATACCGTCACCCAACTCAGCTTCAAGCCGCCGTTTGCAGAAAAATCGGAACTCAGCGTCGACTTGCCGAGAGGTTTCCAGGATGAGAACGGACGGCCGCTGTCGAACGCCGCCGCGTTTCCGCTGAAGGTGCGGCTGGCGGCATATCCGCCCCTGGCAAAATTCCCGTCGGCGCCGTTCGGCATCATTGAGCTGAATGCCGACGCCACGTTGCCGGTGACCTTGCGCAACGTTGAAAGCAGCATGCTGGCGCGCAGCGCCGACGGCAAAGTCAATCCAGGCACGGTCAGCAATCTGAAAGTCAGCGATGACCAGAACATCATCGCCTGGCTGACCAAGCTCAGGCGTTATCACGAAACTACCGTCACCGTCGGCAAGAAGCAGGTGGAAACGCGCAGCATCGGTTTGCTGGCGAAGCAAAGCGGCGCCAAAACCCTGACCCTGCCGCCGTCGCCGGACAGCAAGGACGGTGTGCGGCCGTTTGAAGTGATCGGTATTCCGCTCAAGGATCCGGGATTCTATGTGGTCGAACTGGAATCGCAAAAGTTAGGCGCGGCTTTGCTGGGCAAGACCGCACCCATGTATGTGCGGACCAGCGCGCTGGTGACCAACTTGTCGGTGCATGTCAAGATCGGCCGCCAGAACGGCGCGGTGTGGGTCACCACGCTGGATAGCGCCAAGCCGGTGAGCGATGCCGATGTCAGGATTTCCGATTGCCGTGGCACTGAACTGTGGCGCGGCAAGACCGATAAGACCGGGATTGCCTCGGTGCCGGAATTTCCACTAGACGCCTGTCGTAACGGCGGCAGCAGTGAACCGGGGCAGATCGACGGTTTTTTTGTCAGCGCCCGCAAGACCGATGAAAAAGGCCGGCCCGACATGGCTTTTGCTTTGACTTCGTGGAATGACGGCATCGAATCCTGGCGTTTCAATCTGCCGATGGACTACGACAAATCGGCTACGGTGCGTGCTCACTCGGTATTCGACCGCACCCTGTTCCGGGCCGGCGAAACGGTCTCGATGAAACATGTGATTCGCACCGAAACCATGCAGGGCTTCGGCTTGCTGCCGAATGATAAATTGCCGACGCGGGTGCGTATCACGCATCAGGGCAGCGGCCAGGAATATCAGTTTGCGCTGAGCTGGCGTGGCCAGAAAAATGCCGAAACCGTATTCCAGATTCCGAAAGAAGCCAAGCTTGGACGCTATGAAGTAGTGCTGGACGGCGGCCAGGTCAAGAGCGGCGTCAGCGGCGCTAACGGAGCTCAAGCCGGCGCCGACTCTGATGCTGAATCTGACGCCGAGACTAACGCCGATGCCGGCGGTTACGACGCCAATCGGCGCAGCTATAGCAGCGGCAGTTTCCGTGTCGAAGAATTCCGTCTGCCTTTGCTGCAGGGACGGATCACGCCGCCGAAGATCTTGATCGCACCCAAGGAAGTGCCGCTAGCTGTGCAACTCAATTATCTGAATGGCGGCGGCGCTGCCGGCCAGTCGGTGCATATCACCAGCCTGTTGCGCAGCAAGGCCGTGAGTTTTTCCGGCTACGATGATTATTCCTTTGCGGTTGCGCGCAATGAGGATGAGGGCAGCGCCGACGACCAGAAAATCGTGGCCGATAAATTGCCGGTGACCCTGGATAAAAACGGCGCCGGAAAAACGCTGGTGAAGGAATTGCCGGCCATCGCGGCGCCGAAGGAATTGCTGACTGAAATGACTTACGCCGATCCGAACGGCGAAATCCAGACCATATCGAGTGTTACGCCGATGTGGCCGGCGGCGGTGGTGGTCGGCCTGAAAGCGGGGGAGTGGGTATCAGTCAAGAAAAAACTGACCTTGACCGCGGTCGCCCTAAATCCGGCCGGCCAACCGCAAGCCGGCGTGCCGATTGACATCAGCGCCTCGTCGAAACAAACCAATTCGCATCGCAAGCGCATGGTGGGCGGTTTCTACGCCTATGAAAACACCACCGCCGGCAGCGATCTCGGCGTGCTGTGTTCCGGCAAAAGCGATGCGCGCGGTTTGATGATCTGTACCGTGGAGTTGGCCGAGCCGGGCAATATCGTGCTTACCGCCAAAGCCAAGGACGAGAGCGGCAAGTTGGCACTGGCTAGCAGCTCGGTCTGGGTCACCAGGCAAGGCGAGCTATGGTTCGATGGCGAGAACCAGGACCGCATCGACATCCTGCCTGAGAAGAAAACTTATCAACCAGGCGAAAGCGCCAAGTTCCAGGTGCGCATGCCGTTCCGCTACGCCACCGCCCTGATAGCGGTGGAGCGCGAAGGCGTGATCGAAACCCAGGTGGTGCAACTGAACGGGCAAGACCCCACCTTCAGCCTGCCGGTTAAAGCCAGTTACGGTCCTAATGTATTCGTCTCGGTGCTGGCGGTGCGTGGCCGCATGCGCGAGGTGCCGTGGTATTCCTTCTTTATCTGGGGCTGGAAAGAACCGCTGAACTGGTGGAGCGAATTCAAGGAATATCAGGCGCCCAGCGCTACCGTCGACCTGGCCAAGCCAGCCTATAAATACGGCATTGCCGAAATCACCGTCGGCACTGCCGCCAACCAGCTGGCGGTAACGGTCAAGGCGGATCAGCCGAGTTACGCGATCCGCACCACGGCCAAGGTGACTATCCAGGCCAACCTGCCGAACGGCAAACCGGCGGCTGGCGCCGAGATTGCTCTGGCGGCAGTCGATGAAGCCTTGCTGGAGCTGGAGCCCAACAAGAGCTGGAATCTGCTGGAAGCGATGCTACAGCGCCGCAGCTATGGCGTGGAAACCTCGACTGCGCAAATGCAGGTAGTCGGCAAGCGTCATTACGGCCGCAAGGCGATTCCTGCCGGCGGCGGTGGCGGCCAATCGCCAACCCGTGAATTGTTCGATACCCTGTTGCTGTGGAAGCCGGTGATCGTACTGGACGCCAATGGCCGGGCTCAGGTCGACGTACCATTGAACGATTCCTTGACCAGTTTCAAGATAGTCGCGGTGGCGCAAAGTGGCAACAGCCTGTTCGGCACTGGCGCCGTCAGCATCCGCGCGACCCAGGATTTGCAACTGATCTCCGGCTTGCCGCCGTTGGTGCGCGAAGGCGATAATTTCAGCGCGCTGGTCACCGTGCGCAACACTACCACCCGCGCCATGCAAGTCCATGCCACGGCGCAGGCTGCCGGCTTGACGGCGGCGGCGCCGTTGCCAGACAAGGATGAGAGCATTCCTGCCGGTGAAACCCGCGAGCTGGTGTGGCCGGTCACGGTGCCGGCAGACGTCAGCCAGATGGTGTGGGAAATCAACGCCCAGGAACAGGGCGGAGCCAAGGTCAAGGACAGCATCAAGTTCACTCAGCGGGTGGTGCCGGCAGTGCCAGTGACGGTGCAGCAAGCCACCTTGTTCCAACTCGACAAGCCGTTCAGCATGGCGGTAGCGCCGCCTGCCGACGGCCTGCCCGGGCGGGGTGGTCTGGCGATCTCGCTGGCGCCGTCGCTGGCTTCCGGCAATGAAGGTTTGCGCCGCTACTTCATCAACTATCCGTTCTCTTGCCTGGAGCAAAAGACCACGCGCGCGATCGGTTTGCGTGACGAGGCCATGTGGCAAAAAGTATTGAACGATTTGCCGACTTATCTGGATAGCGACGGCCTGGCTTATTACTATCCGCCGAATGAAGGCAACGCCCGCCGCGGCAGCGATACCCTGACCGCTTATCTGCTGGCGGTGACGCAGGAATCCGGCTTTGCGATTCCGCAGCAGAGCCGCGACAAGATGCTGGATGGCTTGGCGGCGTTTGTGGAAGGCAAGATCACACGTGAGTTCTGGTCGCCGCAGAAAGACCTGGATGTGCGCAAGCTGGCGGCGCTGGAAGCGTTGTCGCGTTATGAGCGGGTGCGGCCGGCGATGCTGGATTCGATCCAGATCTCGCCCAATCTGTGGCCGACTTCAGCGTTGCTGGACTGGATCAACATTCTGCAGCGCGTATCCAACATTCCAGATCGCGCAAAACGCCTGGCCGAAGCGGATCAGATCATCCGTGCGCGTTTGAATTACCAAAGTACGCGCATGGGTTTCTCGACCGAGAGCAGCGATTACTGGTGGTGGCTGATGGCCAGCGCCGATGTCAACGCTAATCGCTTGGTGCTGACCATGCTGGAGAATCCGGCCTGGAAAGAAGACATGCCGAAACTGGTCAATGGCGCCATCCAGCGCCAGTTGCGCGGCCATTGGTCTACCACTACGGCCAATCTGTGGGGTTCGCTGGCGCTGCAAAAGTTCGGCCGCAAATTTGAATCCGTGAAAGTGGCGGGCGTCACCAAAGTCAGCCTGGAGCAGGGAGCCAATGTGAGCGGCAGCCAAAGCTACAACTGGCCCGCCAGCGTCAGCACGAGCACAAACGCCACTGCGGCGGAAGTCGGCAAGTTGCAATTGCCGTGGCCGCCATCCGCTACATCGGCAGAATTGAAACTGAGCCATGCCGGCAGCGGCGCGCCGTGGGTTACCGTGCAAAGCCTGGCGGCGGTGGTATTGAAGAAGCCGTTCTCCAGCGGCTACCGGATCAATAAAAACATCGTCCCGGTCGAGCAGAAAGAAAAGGGTAAATACACGCGTGGCGATATCGTGCGAGTCGATCTAGAAGTCGACGCGCAGACCGATATGACCTGGGTGGTGGTGACCGATCCGATCCCGGCCGGCGCCACCTTGCTCGGTTCCGGCCTGGGACGCGATTCAGCGATTGCCACCAGCAGCGAACGGCCTAGCGGCAGCGCCTGGCTGGCGTACGAAGAACGCAGTTTTGAAGCGTTCCGCAGTTATTACGAATTCGTGCCGAAAGGGAAATTCACCATGACGTATACCTTCCGCATCAATAACCCGGGCGAATTCAGTTTGCCGCCGACCCGGGTGGAAGCGATGTATGCGCCGGAAATGTTTGGTGAAAGCCCCAATCCGAAATGGATGGTGAAGTGAGTTCGACTGGCATTTCATCTTGCGTCAAGCGCTGGTCGTCGGGGGCTGTACTGATGCTGGCCCTGAGCGCCGGCCCGGTGCACGCCCTGCAAAATTTCGCCGATGTGCAACAGGAATTCCGTTCATCCGAAGCCAGCTTGTATGACCGCAAAGGCCAGTTGCTGCAGCAGATCCGCATGAATCCAAATGAGCGCCGCTTGTCATGGGTGGCGCTGGAAGATGTATCGCCGGCCTTGCGCAATGCCTTGGTGGCGTCGGAAGACCGGCGCTTTTACCAGCACAGCGGGGTCGACTGGAGCGCGGCGGCCGCTGCTGCCTGGGGTAATTTGTGGAACACCAAAACCCGCGGCGCCTCGACCATCACCATGCAACTGGCGGGTTTGCTGGATGACGATTTGCGGCGTCGCACCGCACCGCGTTCGATCCAGCAGAAAGTGTCGCAGGTGATGGTGGCCCGGCTGCTGGAGCGCAACTGGCGCAAAGACCAGATCCTGGAAGCCTATCTGAACCTGGTCAGCTTTCGCGGCGAGCTGGTTGGCGTAAATGCTTTGTCGCGGGTCTTGTTTGGCAAGCATCCCAGCGGTTTGAACCAGCGTGAAGCGGCGATCGCCGTAGCCTTGATTCGCGGTCCGAACGCGACCCCGGCCCGGGTCGCGCAACGCGCCTGCCGCATCTTGCAGGAACAAAACGCGGCACAGGAATGCAAGGGTCTGGAAGATTTTACCTTGCTGGCGCTGGTCCGCAGCGGTTCCAATTCCGAAGTGATCGTTACTACCACCGCGCCACAACTGGCGCCGCACCTGGCGCGCAAACTGTTGCGTACCCCCGGACAAAGCGTGCGCTCAACGCTGGATGCGGGTGTGCAACGCTTCGCCAACGACGCGTTGCGGCGACAACTGGCGGCCCTGGTTGAACGCAACATCGAAGACGGCGCTGTCGTGGTGCTCGATAACGCCAGCGGCGACGTCCTGGCCTGGGTCGGTTCCAGCGGCTCCTTTTCGAATGCTGCCGAGGTCGACGGCGTGCTGGCTTTGCGTCAGGCCGGCTCCACCTTGAAGCCCTTCTTGTATGAGCTGGCCATCGAAAAAAAATGGATGACCGCAGCCTCGATCCTGAACGACGCGGCGATCAATCTGCCGACCGCCAGCGGTTTGTATATTCCGCAAAACTACGACAAGCAGTTCAAAGGCCTGGTGAGCGCGCGTACGGCGCTGGCCTCGTCCTTGAACATTCCGGCGGTGCGGACTCTGGTAACCGTTACGCCCACCACCTTTTTCGAACGCTTGCAGGAGTTGGGTTTTCAGCTGCGCGAATCCGGCGATTATTACGGTTATAGCCTGGCGCTGGGCAGCGCCGATGTCAGCCTGCTGGCCTTGAGCAATGCTTACCGCGCGCTGGCCAATCAAGGGCGCTACAGCGGCGTGCGTACTACGCTGAGCGATCCCGCGGTAAAAATACACAAGGTGATGGACCCCGGCGCCAGTTTTGTCATTGGCGATATCCTGTCCGACCGCAGCGCCCGCAGCCGCACTTTCGGCCTTGAAAATGCGCTCTCGACGCGGGTTTGGGCGGCGGTTAAAACCGGCACCTCGAAAGACATGCGCGATAACTGGGCGGTTGGCTATTCGGACCGGTACACGGTCGGCGTCTGGGTTGGCAATGCATCCGGCTTGCCGATGTGGGATGTGTCCGGCGTGACCGGCGCCGCGCCGATCTGGCAACAGGTGATGCAATACCTGCACACGCGTGACCAGCTACGCCAGCAGATTCCGCAAAAGCCAGCCGGGGTGGTGCAACAAGATATCCGCTATGCCGACAAGATCGAAGCGCCGCGCCAGGAATATTTTCTGGCGGGAACCGAGCAAAGCCTGATCACCACCGCCAGATCGGACGATATCAACATCGCCATACGCTACCCGACGCCGGGCATGCTGGTGGCGCTCGATCCGGATATTCCGCCGCAGCGGCAGCGGCTGCGTTTTGCGGCAGATGGTTTGAGCAACGGCTGGTGGCGGCTGGATGGCAAGTTGCTGACGCCGTCTGCGCTGAAGGCCGGCAAGAAAACCAGCCGTCAGACAACGACGTCAGATTCGCAACTGGCCGTCGACTGGATGCCGTGGCCCGGCCGGCACGTGCTGGAATTGCTGGACCATAAAATGGCCGTCGTTGACCAGGTGCGTTTCGAGGTGCGTGGCGCGGTCGAGAATCCGGCGTCGCAGAAAGCCGGCCGCGCGGGGAAAAAATAGCCGCTGTTCCTGCCTTGAGTGGACCCGGCGCTGGCGATTTAACTTATCAGGCGTTGCTCCGCCGTTTTGCGACGGTATCTTCCGCGCCCTGTTTGCGCGCCGCAGCCGCCACTTCTTTCGGCACAATGGTTTTACCTATCGGCGCCAGCGCAATGCCGGCCAGTTTCAAATGCTGGATGCCGAATGGAATGCCGATGATGGTAATGAAGCACGCGATAGCCGACAGCACATGGCCGATAGCCAGCCAGACCCCGGCCAGCAGGAACCAGACAACATTGCCGATCAGGCCCAGGTCACCGGTACCGATATCGTCTTTTCCCGTCAATTCTTTGCGGCTTACCGCTTCTTTACCGAAGGGGAAGAAAGTGAACTGGCCAATCACGAAACAGGCTTTACCCCAAGGGATGCCGACTATGGTGATGAAGGCCAAGACGCCAATCAGCCACCAACCCAGGCCCATAAACACCCCGCCCAGAACAAACCACAGAAAATTACCGATGGCGCGCATATCTTTTCTCCCTGATGAAAGCATGACAAAGGCTTTTCGTGCTTTGTCGTTAGAAATTGCAAAGAAGGAAATGTAGCATCGCGAGTAACTGATCACAAGAAAATCCTTGCCTGCTCTGCTCATCGTTATGGAAGCGCTGCGTAGCGGTCAGGCCTACCACTTGCATCCGCCATTTTTCTTCGACAACACCGCGTCAGTAGCCCACGCCAGAGGCGCTAATAAGCCGAAGGAACGGCCGGTATCGAGGCAGTCGGCACGCGCGCTGCGTTGGATATCTTGCGTAAGGCGGCTGTCCGGCTGCCTGGCTTCGAGCGGGTGCGTTTGCAATTGAGAGACTGCAGTGCCGTTACGCCGGCTATCCGGATCTGTCGCTATCTGCCTGGCCATTTTCACCGCCGCATCCAGATCCAGGCGCGGCTGCTCTACCGTCGGCGGATGGGGGACTGCTGCATCATTAATGCTGCTCTCTTGCGCTGCGGCGGGCAGCGTTGGCGTGACCGGATTTACGCGAACAGAAGATTTAGCGGGGTGTGAATCGCGCTGCACGATAGGCGGCATGACTACTCGCGCTGCTCGTACCTGAGCTGGCGTGGTCGGTGTGGCCGGCAACAGCATTAAGGTCAGCTCCGGCTGCGAGTTTGGGGGCCGGGCGATATCGGCCGCTTCATGCCGCCAAAACAATTGCATCAAACCGATATGCAATAGCAGGGACAGCAGTATGCCCCAGCGCATTGCACGTGGATGTACGGCAAGCGGCCAACGGGTCTCGTCAGACATTTTTATCAGAATCGTTCAAGGTGGGGAATCTGTTTCACTTGCAGCGGCGCTGTTATCCGGCTGATAGCTCAGCAGGTCGCCCGGCTGGCAATCCAGGTAGCGGCAGATCGCCTCCAGGGTTTCCAGGCGCACTCCTTTTACCTTGCCTTGTTTTAACAGCGACAGATTCTGTTCGGTGATGCCGATAGCCGCCGCCAGATCCTTCGACTTCGCCTTGCGTTTTGCCAGCATGACGTCCAGCGTAATGACTATGCTCATCTACAACCTCATACAAACTGCCGATTTTCGGCGTCGACTTCGCTGGCTCGTTGCAGGATGCGGGCGATCACGGTAATGCAGGCGGCCATGAACAAAGCGACTATCGCATTGGCGTCAAAGCTGATGTTGATCAGGCGGTGACCCACCGGCCGGGTGATTGTCAGCCACACTGAAGACAGCGGACCGCATAGAAAATCCAGCAATACCCACCACGCTATGCCGTGACCGACGCGGCCCAGATGGATGGCGGCCGCCTGCGAAAAATACTCGCCTTGGGCATAGCGCTGGAACAATGCGCGCAACTGGAACAAGCCGTATCCCAAGGCCAGCAGCGGGATATTGGTAAGCACAATGGCGCCCAGTAATTGCCATAACGGCAGGCTGGACAGAACGATGCCAAGTTTAGTCCCGGCATTGGAAAAACTGGATATTTCGGACAGCGCATCAGGGAAAAACCAACTGCCGATATTGAAGGCCAGTATGGCAATCAGCAACAGCATGGTGAGGCTCGCCATGCGCTGGCTGCTTTGAGCGATGCGATCTTGTTTCATGGAGCGTCCTTTGGGGTGATCTTATTGTTTGTCATTGATGCGAATGGAAATCCGGAAAGTATTGCCGAGATGCGTCACGGCCTGATCGGCCAAGCTGCTATGGAAGGCCATATCGAGTGAGGCGCTGACGCCAAGATGCGGCATGATCCTGGCGCCGAGATAGAGCGCCAGGATGGCAATCGCCAGCCATGAGCAGAGCGCGGCCAGGAAGCGGCGGACTAGAGTGGTGATGTTTTGCTGCACGGCGCCTCCTTTTCGATAGGATCGCCGTATTCTAATCTAAAATTATCGTAGAACGATAATAAATGACTGTATTTTTATTATTTTTCGGTAATTTTCAAATCGGATTCCTGTTAATGGGAGCGCGCTGCGTTTGTCATGGATGATTGCTTAAGGCCGATTTTGCTTTGCGTCTTGCTGCCAGTAAACCGCTCAGCTTGCCGCTGGCAAGTGCAGTCCCGAGCAGCGTGATGGCGCAACCCGCGAGCATGGTGGGCGTGACTTTTTCATTGAGAAAAAAGGCGCCCCAGACCAGCCCGAAAATCGGAATCAAAAACGTCACGGAGGCCGCGTAGGCAGCACCCGCTCGCTCGATCAGCCGAAAATACAGGATGTAGGCAAAGCCGGTGCAGACCACGCCAAGTGCGGCAACGCAGACCCAGATCGACGGCGCGATATGCTGTTGCGGCCAGAATAGCAGCGCCGGCGGCAGCAGCACGACAGAGGCAAAGAACTGGCTGCCAAAGGCGACTACCAGCGGCTTGACTCCTGCCAGATGACGCTTCGAATAATTTACTGCGAAGCCGTAACACACGGTGGCCAGCAATGCGGCGGCGATTGCCAGCGGTATGCCTGCGACGCCGGCGCCGATGGTATCCCACACCAATACCAAGACACCGGCCAGGCCCAGCATGAGGCCGCAGATCTGGCCGCGATTCATGACTTGCCGAAACCACAGCGCCGCGATCAAGGCAGCCCAGATCGGCGTAGTCGCATTCAGAATGGAGTCGATGCCGGCATTTACGTATAGCGTCGAATACGCAAACAAACCAAACGGAATTGCAGAATTGCTGACGCCAACTACAAATAGAGGCCAGGCCTTGCTGTGGCATTGGCTGCGGGCGACAGCGGAACGCAGCACCGGCGCCAGCACCAATGCGGCAATGCCGACGCGCAGCGCGATCAGCGCGAAAGGGCCGAATTCGGGCGCGGCAATCCGCAGAAACAGAAAGGATGCGCCCCAGATCGCGGCAAGCAACAGGAGTTCGATAAAGTTCATGGCGGGTGTCCATCAATTGGCGAGCAGCGGCTGCCGCACAACTGAAACATAGGACACGTCGAGATTCCGCGCACTCTGGTTCTTGCGCTCGAATTCGGCGGCTCCGGCTAGCGCCGGAGCCGATTTAACTCAATGCCTCATTGCGCCAGACGCTTCACCAGCCGGTAAAGAAATTCACGGCTGTCGTACAGGCGCTGGATTTCGACCCGCTCGTCGAGGCCGTGGGTGCGGTAGTCGGCCGGATCGACAAACAGGCCGGTGACGCCATACATGGGAATGCCGGCATTGCGCATGAAGCGGCTGTCGGTAGCGCCGGTGCTCATGGCCGGCACTACCGGCACGCCTGGCCACATCTCCTGCGTCAGGGTTTCCACCGTCTTCACCAGATCGCCGGCGAGCGGCGAGGCCGGGCTGCGCAGCGGCTGGTTGACGTAACGCACGCTGATCTTGTCGTTATTGATCACCTGTTTGAGCTGGCGATCGATGTCTTGCGGATCGTCTTGCGGCAGGATGCGGCAATTTACTGTTGCCTTGGCCGATTGCGGCAGGGCGTTTTCGGCGTGGCCGGCGTTGACCATGGTCGCCACGCAGGTTGTGCGCAGCTGCGCATTGTAGGCGGGAGTGGCCGACAGACGGTCGATCGCGGCAGCATCCGGTTTGCCGCCGCCGACTGCGCGCATGTCCGCCGCCAGCTGGCCGCTGGCAAACGCCGCGCTACGGGCGAAATAGGTTTGGGTGACGTCGGCCAGGTGCACTGGAAAGCGGTAGGCGCCCAATCTGTCGAGTGCGGCGGAGAGCGCGTAAATCGGATTGTTGGCGGTCGGGATAGAACTGTGGCCGCCGACATCGCGCGCTTCCAGTTCATAGGTGGTGTACATTTTCTCTGCGACTTGCAGCCGATGCAGATTAGGTTTGCCGCCGCGCAGTTCGCCGCCGCCGCCTTCGTTGATGCCAAACTCGGCTTTCAGCAATTCGGGTTTGTTATTGATCAGCCAGTAAGCGCCGTTGCTCGGCACATCGCCGCGTTCTTCGTCGGTAGTCAGGGCCAGGATGATGTCGCGGCTGGGTTTGAATCCTTCCTGTTTCAGCTGGCTCAGCACCGAGACGAAGGCCGAGGCCATGGCCTTGTCGTCGATAGAGCCGCGGGCGGTGAAGTAGCCGCCGCTTTCCTGTAATTGGAAGGGGTCGGTCTTCCAGTCTTCGCGCTTGGCTTCGACCACGTCGATATGCGCCAGCAGTAACAACGGCTGCTTGCTGCCATTACCCTTGAAACGCAGCACCAGGCTGCCCTTGCGCGGAAACGGTTCGAACAGCTGGATATCGCTGTTGGCGAAGCCGGCGTCCAGCAAATGTTTTTGCATGGCGCGCGTGGCTTTGGCAGTGTCGCCCGCGGAATGCGTGGTGTTGATTTCGACCAGCTCTTTGTAGATGTCGTGGTAGCGCTGGGTTTCCGGCGTCAGCGTTTGCGCGGAGGCTACGGCTCCGAGTGTGGCAAGGGTCAAGGCGAGGGGTAAAGCGAGGGTCATAGCGAGTGCGGTGCGGGCGGGCAAGCGGCGAATCTGCGTTCTCATGGACTTCCTTTCTTGGCGGGATGGATGCGTCAGGATGGTGTAGCGATATGATCGGGGATTTCCAGGCTCATTATCGCCGAACTCAGGCATTTTCCGTGGGCGTCCAGCGCCAGCGAACGTGTGACGCCGCCGCCTAGGGCGCGTTGCATGACGAAATTCAGCGCGCCCAGAGTTGGCAGAGCATAGCGCAGCACGTCGCCGCGCACGATGTCTGAAAAATGCGCTTTGACTCTTTCCGCAGTCAGGTATTTTTCCAGCAGCGCATAGTCTTTTTCCTGATAGGCAATCACTGAAATATTCGAAATGTCGCCTTTGTCGCCGGCGCGGGAATGGGCAAGTTCGCGTAGTTTCATCTTGGTTCTCACTCGAAATGAACAGAGGTTTTCACCAGCTGGCGTGGCAGCAAGGTGGATTGCACCGCGACCACTTCCTTTGCCGTTTTGGTGACGCCGCCGCCGGCTGCCGGTCCGCAGGTGTACAGCGTTTCGACTTCGTTGCCGATGCGGATCGCGTCGCGCATGTTATCGCTGCGGGCGGCCACCCTGGCGCGCACTTCATACGGTTCGGACGGCTGTTCCGATAAAGTGGCGCCGTGGATGGCGTCGACTCCCAGCAGGTCGTAGCGGATTTCATCGAACGCTACCGCGCTCAGTGCCAGTCTTTCCGCAACGATGGCTTGCGCCAGTCTGGCGCGCGCCAGCGCTCCCGGTCCGGCATAGGAAATTTGTCCTTCGCCGATATAGCTGTCGATATAACCTATCGATACTTTTAACGTATCGGGCCTGGCGCGCCCGCTGGCGCCTTGCACCAGGACCCGGTCGGGGCCGATTTCCGTCACGCTCACTGCGGAAAAATCGGCCACCACATCCGGCGTCAGATAGTTGGCGGGATCGTGTATCTCGTATAGGAGTTGTTCTTTGCAGGTGGCTGGCGTCACGTGGCCGCCGGACCCCGCTACTTTTGTGATGACCAGCGAGCCGTCTTCCGCCACTTCGCCAATCGGAAAACCCAGTCGCGCCAAGCCTTGCACATCCTTGTAGCCGGGATCGGCGAAATAGCCGCCGCTGATCTGGCCGGCGCATTCCAGCAAATGGCCGACCAGCGTACCTTGGCCCAGGCGATGCCAATCGTCCATGGCCCAGTTGAATTCATGAATCAAAGGCGCCAGGAACAGCGCCGGATCGGCGACGCGGCCGGTGATGATGACATCGGCGCCTTGCGCCAGCGCCTCTACCAGCGGCGCGGCGCCGATGTAGGCATTGGCCGACAGCAGCTTGTCGCCTAATGTATTGACTGGGATATTTTGATCGCTGATGTAGGCGCCTGCTTTTAAGATCTCCAGCACGTCGTCGCCGCACACCGCCGCCACCTTCAGCTTGAGGTTCATGGAGAGCGCGATCTGCCTGACCATGGCGGCCGCGGCCAGCGGATTGGCGGCGCCCATATTGGTGATGATCTTGATTTTCTTTTCACTGCAGATGCCAAGCACCGCTTGCATCCGCTCCGCCAGCAACGGATCGAAGCCCAAGGCTGGATCTTTCATCCTGGTCTGCTGGGCGATGGCGATGGTGCGCTCGGCCAGGCATTCAAAGACCAGGTAGTCGATCTCGCCTTTTTCCGCCAGCTCGATGGCGGGTTCGATGCGGTCGCCGGAGTAGCCTGCGCCGGCGCCGATTCTGATATGCCTCACGATAAATTCCTCAATCCAGGTACTCGTTTTATAAAGGAAAGACGCCGATCACGACACAGGTGATCGTCATGATGACGGATGCCGCGAACAGATATTTAAACGTGTATTTCTGGTGATCGGCCAAATCGATACCGGCCAGGCCGGCCACCAGAAAAGTTGCGGGTGTCAGCGGACTGACTGGAAAGCCGGTGGTCATTTGACCTAGCAGCGCGGCTTGCGCCACATGCAGCGGTTGCACCCCCAGCATATGGCCGACTTCCGCGATCACGGGCAGCACACCGAAGTAAAAGGAATCGGGATCGAACAGCATGGAAAGCGGCATCGACAGCAGGCCGAGCAGCACCGGAATATGCGACGCCATGGAAGGAGGAACCAGGCCGACCGCCATCTTGGCCATGGCGCTCAGCATGCCGGACTTGCTCATGATGCCCGTGAACACGCCGGCGGCAAACAAGATGCTGGCCATCAGCAGAGCGGCTTTGGCATGGGCGTCGATACGCGTGCGCTGCATGTCGGCATTGCGATAATTGATCATCAAGGCCAGCACCACGCCGACCATGAACATCACCACCGGATCGATTTTTCCGCTGATCATCAGACCCAATACAAAAACGGTCAGCACGATATTGATCCAGAAATTGTGCGGCCGGCGGATGCTCTTTTCTGCTTCTGACAATTCATGGGTGTGGACGAAACCGACGGCCGCGCCCTGGCTCAGGCCGAGACGCCGTTCTTCTTTCAAGCCCAGGTAATAGGCCACCGAAAAAACGAATATCAAGCCGACGATCTGCACCGGAATCAAGGGCGTGAAAATCTCGCTGACCGGGATATGCAAGGCGGCGGAGGCGCGAATCATGGGGCCGGTCCAGGGCAGGAAATTGACGCCGGCGGCAAGCGAGGCGACGCAAGCCAGGATGCGCTTGTCTATCCCGAGGCGCTGGTAGAGCGGCAGCATGGCGGGAATCGTCACCAGGAAGGTAACCGCGCCCGAGCCGTCCAGATGAATCAGCAAGGCCAGCAGCGCGGTGCCCGGGACGATGCGGGTAGGGCGGCTGCCGACGATGCGCAGGATGGCGGAAATGATCGGATCCAGCATGCCTGCATCGGTGACTATGCCGAAGAACAGGATGGCGAATACGAACATGCCTGCCACCGGCGCAATATTGGTGATGCCGGCTACGATGAATTTCGACGTGTCGAGGCCAAAGCCGCCGATCAGGGCGGCAGCGATGGGAATTGCGATCAGGGCCACCAATGGCGACATTTTTTTTGTGAGGATCGCCGCCAGCAAGGTGACGATGGTGATGAAGCCGAGTAATGCCAGCATGTTGTCTGTCTCCTATCCCTTGGATATTTTTTAGGAATGCTTGTTATTGATCTTGTTTTACTCGCATTCTGGTAGTTGAGGTTTGTGCTGTAAAATGGTTTTTTCCGATGGATTAATCGTTTATTCCGATTAATGGGCGGTCCAACAAGCAGCTTGGTTAGCAGATCCGTCAATGAAGCTCAATATCTCCACCCGCTCGCTGCACGCCTTCCTGGCGCTGCAGGAATGCAAACACTTTACCCACGCCGCAGAGCGCTGCTTCATGTCGCAATCTGCTTTCAGCGTCATGATCCAAAAGCTGGAAGAGGCGGTCGGCGCTAAACTGTTCGAGCGCGATACACGTAACGTCACGCTGACTGCTGAGGGCGAACTGTTTGCGGAAGTGGCGCGCTCGCTGGTCACCGATATCGAGGCAGCGTTTGCGGATATGAGTGACTACGTCGCACGGCGCAAGGGCCGGGTGGCGATTGCCGCCTTGCCGTCGCTGGCGGCGAACGGTTTGCCAGCGGTGATTGCCGAATACAAACGGACTTATCCAGGGATTACGGTGCAGTTGTACGACGCCTTGTCGGACCAGTGCCTGGCCATGCTGCGCCAGGGAAAAGTGGATATTGCCTTGACCGCACCGGGTTCGGGCCTGACCGAGTTCGATACCAAGACCCTGTGCAGCGATCCGTTTTATCTGGTGTGCCGCCAGGACCACGCGCTGGCTGGCAAGCGTCGTATCCGGCTCGCTGATTTAAGCGGTTGCGAGCTGATACATCTGGCGCGCAGCACCAGCGTGCGGCAGCATGTCGAGCTGCTGCTGCGCGGTATTCCGGTGATGAATTCCGGTCTGGAGGTGGAGCATCTGGCTACTGTGGCGGGTTTGATTGAATCCGGGCTGGGCGTAAGCATTGTGCCGGAGCTGACCTTGTTTCAGTTCCGTCACATGAATCTGGTCAGCATCCCAATCGAGGCGCAGGAAGTGGTGCGGCCGATCCTGATCGTGAAAAAGAAAGAGCGTTCTCTTTCTATCGCGGCGCAGGGCATGTCGGAATTGATTGAAAAGCGGCTGCATGATACCGGCAGCCGCGCAGTGAAATCCAGGCGTTGATGGTATTAACTTATTAATGCAGTTGCATGCCGAAGCGTTCGGTTCTCGGCAGCCAGTTGCCTTTGATGTCGGCCGATACCAGCACGCGTTCGGCGCGTCCGATCAGCAATTCGCGCGGCACGAATCCAAAATGGCGGTAATCGCCGCTATTGTCGCGGTTATCGCCTAGCATCAGGTAGTGATCCTGCGGCACTGTGATCGGGCCGAAATTGCGGTTGGCGTTGACTTGCGGCAGCAGCTGGATCCGGTGTTGTTCCGTTCCCATCTTTTCGTTCAGGCGCAAGGCGACCAGGGTGCCGCCTTGTTCGAGCGGCTCACGGGCGGTGCCGAGCATGGCGTAGCTGGCTTGATGGCCGTTGATGATCATTTTTTCATCGCGCATTTCGACTGTGTCGCCGGGTAGCGCAATTACTCTCTTGATGAGCCTGGTGTCGTCGAGGGGTGAGAAAAAGGTGACGATGTCGCCGCGTTTCGGTTCGCCCAGATGGCTGATGACGATATTGGTGAGCGGGACCTTGAGGTTGAATGCGAGGCGGTTGACGAACACCACATCGCCTTCCAGCAGATTGGGGCGCATCGAGCCGGAGGGGATCGGATTCCAGTCGGCGACTGCGGTGCGGAAGATGCCGAATAGGAAAAGGAATAACAAAAATCCCTTGTTGAGACGAATCCAGTTTTTCATTTCTATTCCGCCTTTCAGTGGTTGCCGATGTTTTGTCATCCAGCGTATCCGGTCTTGCGATCCGCACAGTATGCCACCTATTTCTCCCACGATTCTTTACTCGCCACGCATCTGTCAAAGTTAATTGGGGTCAGAGTCGAATATTTATGCACGAAAATATTCGACTCTGACCCCAATTAGCGCTGACCCCAATTAGCGCTCGTTAGCTGTCGATGACGGCGTAGCTTTCGTCGGTTCAGACCAGGGGCAATTGCAGGATCTGCGCGGTGGTCATGACATCACCGAAAGTATCGGCGATGGTCGCCAGCGATGCGAGGTGCAGCGTGGCGTGCGGCAGCACGGCGCCATCGGCGGTATCGAGATCGCGCGTGGCGCAGGCGTCTTCGGCCACCAGCACTTGATAGCCGAGCGGCACCGCATCGCGCGCCGCGCCGGCTACGCAGGCGTGGGTCATCAGACCGCTGATGATCAAGGTCTTGATGCCGGCGGCCTTGAGGCGGCTGTCGATATCGGTAGTCGGAAACACGCTGACGGAGGACTTCTGCAGCACGGTATGGTGGGCCGCGGGCTGCAGTTCATCATGGAATTGCGCGGTGGCGCCGTCTTCGGCAAAAATCGGCGTGCCGGCAGGGGTGACATGCTGGACATGGAACACCGGGATGCCGGCCCGGTCGGCGAAGGCGACCAGGCGCCGGGCGTTGCCTAGTGCGCGTGCGCCGTCCGGGATCGGCATCTTGCCGTTGAAGTATTCGTTTTGAAAGTCGATGACTAGCAGGGCGCTGTTGCCGGTTTCTATGTTGGCTGGTGCGGTCGCGCCGGCGATGGTGCGGATGGTGGGATGGTGCATCTTGAAACTCCTGTTTGAGCGGGCATGATGAGCGCCAATCGCTCATCTCTGCTGTTCCTTGGCGCGTTGTGCGGAACACCGGAACAGGACGAAGTATCGGGTTTCACGGCGATGCGCGAAAGCGTCCCGAAGGACGCAATATGATAGGATCGGGCCATGTTAAAACCAGCCCAGCTTCCCGAAACTGCCCCCGAAACTGAGCCAGAATCCGCTCACACCATAGCGGTGATCGCCTTCGAGGGCATCAGCCCCTTCCACCTGTCCGTGCCTTGCATGGTGTTTGGCGACGACCTGGCCAGGCTGGGCGTGCCGCGTTACCGCTTGCTGATATGCGGCGAGAAGGCGGGCCTGATTGCGACCATGTCGGGATTCGACATCAATGTGCAACATGATCTATCGGCGCTGGCGGAAGCCGATACCGTGATCGTGCCGGCCTGGCGCGATCCCGACGAACGTCCGCCCGAAGCCTTGCTGCTGGCTTTACGCAAGGCGCATGCGCGCGGCGTCAGGATTGTCGGTTTGTGCCTGGGCGCTTTTGTGCTGGCCGAAGCCGGTTTGCTGGATGGCCGGGCGGCCTCCACCCACTGGGTGTGGGCTGACGATTTTGCCCGGAAATACCCGCGCGTCAAGCTGGATCAGAAAGTACTGTACGTGGATGACGGCGACATCCTGACGTCGGCCGGCACCGCGGCAGCGATCGATTGCTGCCTGCATCTGCTGCGCCGCGACCATGGCGCCGAAGTGGCGAATCGTATCGCGCGACGCATGGTGGTGGCGCCGCATCGCAACGGCGGCCAGGCGCAATATATCGAACAGCCGTTGCCAGAAACCGGCGGCAGCGACCAGCTCGCCGTCACCCTGGATTGGGCCATCGAACATCTCGACCAGCCGCTTTGCCTGGACCTGCTGGCTGCCAGGGCCGCCATGAGCCGGCGCAATTTCACCCGCCGCTTCAAGATGAAAACCGGGGCCACGGTATCGCAATGGCTGCTCAACCATCGCCTGGCTTCAGCGCAGCGGCTGCTGGAGACCAGCGACAAGGCGATAGACCGTATCGCCGAAATAGTCGGCTTCGGTTCCACTGTGTCGCTGCGCCAGCATTTCACTTCCGCGTTTTCGGTTTCTCCTGCCGCTTACCGCAAACAATTCCGGCGCCAGTGAGCCGCCGCGCTTTGTACTATACAATTCGGGTTTGCCGGCTTCGCTTGCCGGCTTTTCTTCGGCTCTCTTTCTTGTATCCCTATTAGCAGTGAAGCATTCCGCAATGACCGATAATTCCGCAGCAACTCCCGACCAACACACTGACGCCGCTGGCGATGATCAGCAAAATCAGAAAACCCAGGAGCCGCGCTTGTGGCGCGACGATGGCTGGACTGCGCGCATTATCAAGAATGACGATGACGACGGCTGGGCGGTGGCGATGATCAAGGATGGCGAACCGGAACCGGCGTTGATCGGGCCTTGGACCATGGGGCGTGATAAAAAAAATCCGAAGCCGTTGGATGCTTCGGCCTTTATCACGCTGGTCAAGACAGCTTCGGAATTTGTGCGCAGGCACGAGCAGCAACTGCATGCCATGCTGCATAAGAGCATCTTCGTCAGCGATGCCGAGGCAACGCTGAATGTCACGCTGGATATTATTCCAGACGACGATTTTCCGTATGCCTTGCTGACCGCGCACGATGCAGATGGCGAACAACTGGCGCAGGTGCGGGTAGCGGCGACTTTTAAATTGAGCCAGAGTAGCGCAAGCGCCTGGGTCGCCAACGAATTTCGCACGCCGCATTAACAGCGTCAGTAAAAACAACGTCAGCAAAAATCCTGGGATAGTACTTGGAGCAGTTTAAGTAAAACCTTATACTGGGTATTTATACAGTTTTGGTGAGCGATGCTGCACAAGTTACGTTATTTCCTGGTTTCCCTTTTCTTTCTCAGTTCCGCGGTTCTTGCCACAGATTGTCCTTCGCATTACGCCGCCGGTCTAGCCCCCCAAATTCTCAACGACAAGCTGGCGCGCCAGACGCAGGAGTTGTGTTACCAGGCTTTTGCTGTCATGCATTCAGGGATCACGCGCACTCCTTTATGGTCGGCCGAACATTTGACGCGCGATAATATCGACGCTGCCCGTACGCTGTCGCGCGAAAATTCGTTTCATCCCGAGCCGGCGCTGCTGATCAATGGCCGTGCCGAACTGAAAGACTACGCGCGCTCCGGTTTCGATCGCGGCCATATGAGCCCCAACGGCGACATGGCGAACCGCACTTCGCAGTATGAAAGCTTTACTCTTGCCAACATGGTTCCGCAGAATCCGCAAAACAATCGTCATATCTGGGCCGAGATCGAGAGCGCTGTGCGGCGTCTGGCGGTGAAAGACGGTGAGCTGTATGTGGTTACCGGGCCGGCTTTTCTCGGCCAGGATTTGCAAAAGGTCGGTAATGTGCTGGTGCCGACCTATCTCTATAAAGTGGTCTATAGTCCGAAGAGACAGCAGGCCGGCGCCTATTTCATCAAGAACGAAGACACTTCCCACTATCAGGCTTTGTCGGTGAGCCAGCTGGAAAATACCTTGCGCATCGATCTGTTGCCCGGCGTGCCGAAACGCATCAAGGATGTGGCGATGCCATTGCCTGGGGCTCGAGGTGGGGGCGGGGGTGGGGGTGGCCAGTACAGCGCCAGGCATGCTCCTGAGAAAACAGAGCAGCCGGCGGCCGCCCAGATTAAAAAAATAGAGACCGATCTGCTGACCAGGTTATTTAACGATATGTTGAAAATGCTGCTCGATTCCGTCACAAACCTGATGCATAAAGGATAGTCACATGTCTAAATTTATTCCGTTCTCGGATGAAAGCTCAACCCTCACCATAGGCCAGCTGAATGTAGAAAATCGTCTGGACCGGGTCAGCCTGTTCGGCGATCTCGATCTGACGCTGGACCAGCACGGGCTGGAGCAAGCCAAAACCTTGCAGTCGCTGATCAATCGGGTGGTGGAAGAACTTGAATCGCGGACCTTGCCTGAGGTTTTGCCTGCTGCACCGGTGGTAAAGGTCAGCAATCCATTTTGAAGCAGAGAGGTAAGCACGATGGATGACACAACAGCCGATGCAGGGCTAAGCACGGTCGGCATGCTGGGCAACGGCGCGCCCGCCAGCCAGGTGCTGGAGGCGGTGGCGATGCGCAAGCATGGCGATCCGGCTTGGGAGCCTTTTCACTACGAGAAAATTTCTGAAACCGAATATGAAGTCAGCGGCGGCACGCCGGCTGTGATCGGCGGCGTCAAGAAATGGCCCGGGCCGCATAGTTCGGTGCTGGTGTCGGCGGATGAAATCGCCGAGGAACAGCAAGCGCGATTTCCTGAAGCAGCTGTGCCGGTACCGCTTCAGCCGGAAGTGGCGCAAGCAGCACTACGGCTGCCTGTATCGGATAGCCAGTCGAACGCTGCAACGCCAAACTATCTGACGGTGGTGCTGCAACTGCCAGCCGATGAGCAAGGCCGCAAGCGCATCTGCAATGCGCTTAGCCTGGACGCGGATTTTTTCGGAGCCAAGGTAACGGCAACCTCGCTGGCGGACGAGATCGCCGTCAATCAGTTGCTGGAACTGCGTTGCGAACCGGCCGATGTGCAAGATGTGCGGGCCCGCGTGGCAAAACGTCATCAGGCGGTTTGAGCGTCGGCCGCCTCAGAGAGAAGTCCGCAGCGAAAACAATTCCGGAAACAACACCACATCCAGCATCATCTTCAAATAGCTGGCGCCTTCGGTGCCGCCGGTGCCTTTTTTGAAACCGATGATGCGTTCCACCGTGGTCAGGTGGCGGAAGCGCCAGTAGCGGAAAGAAGTTTCGAGATCGACCAGTTTTTCGGCCAGCTCGTATAACTGCCAATGTGTATCAGGCGCCTGGTACACCGCCAGCCAGGCTGTTTCCACTGAGCTGTCGGCGGCGGTGGCCTGGCTCCAGTCCCGGCTCAAACGCGCTTGATCGACCGGCAAGCCGGCGCGCGCCATCAGCATCACCGCTTCGTCGTAGATCGACGGCTGCAGCAGTGCATCCTGCAGCCGTGCATATGACTCAGGCGAGTGCTGGTGTACCTGCAGCAACGCGGGATTCTTGTTCCCCAACAGGAATTCGATCTCACGATACTGGAACGACTGGAAACCTGACGATTGGCCGAGGTAGGGGCGGATCGCGGTGTACTCTGGCGGCGTCATGGTCGCCAGAACATCCCAGGCGTGCACCAGCTGGTCCATGATGCGCGCCACCCTGGCCATCATTTTGAACGCCGGCGCCAGATCGTTGTTGCGCATCTGCGCGCGCACCGCGTGCAACTCGTGCAGCATCAATTTCATCCATAGTTCGCTGGTCTGATGCTGGATGATGAATAGCATTTCATTGTGATTCGGCGAGCGCGGCCGTTGCGCCGACAAAATCTGATACAGCGCCAGATAATCGCCATAACTCATGGTGTCGCCGACATCCATCTGGGCGCCATGCCATGACTCTTTTGGGTTGAACGGGCATTCCATTTCGTCACTCCTGAATAATTAGGTAACTGCTTCCTGTTGCGCGTTGATTTCGTAATCCTGGTCCACCAGAATCCGGTACAGAGTATCGACCGCATCCCAGACATCGGTGAACTGCGTATACAGCGGGGTGAAGCCAAAGCGCATCACTTGCGGCTCACGGTAATCGCCGATGACGCCACGGGCGATCAGTTCGCGCATGACGGCGTAGCCGTGCGCATGGGTGAAGCTGACGTGGCTGCCGCGTTGCTGGTGCGGGCGTGGCGTGACCAGCGTCAGGCCGAGACCGGCGCAGCGGCTCTCGACCAGGGCGATGAACAGATCGGTCAGCGCCAGCGATTTGCGGCGCACGGCTTGCATATCGGTTTGCGCGAAGATGTCGAGGCCGCATTCCACCATCGCCAGCGAGACGATCGGCTGAGTGCCGCACAGTGCGCGGCGTATGCCTTCGGCCGGCGCGAATGCTGGTTGCATGGTGAATGGTGCGCGATGACCCCACCAACCGCTCAACGGCTGCCGGAATTGTGCGTGGTGGCGTGGCGCGATCCAGGCGAAGGCCGGTGCGCCGGGGCCGCCGTTGATGTATTTGTAGGTGCAGCCCACCGCAAAATCGGCATTTGCAGCGTGTAGATCGATCGGCACCGCGCCGGCCGAGTGCGCCAGGTCCCACAGCACCAGCGCGCCTTGTTCTTGCGCAGCTTGGGTGACGGCTTGCATGTCATGCAGATGACCGCTGCGGTAATTCACATGGGTCAGCATCAGGACCGCGGTTTCGGCATTTACGGCGGTGGCAAGTTCTTGCGGCGTGTCGATCAGCTGGATGCGGTAGCCGCGATCCAGCCATTCGGTCAAGCCTTGCGCCATGTAGATATCGGTCGGGAAATTATCGCGCTCGGTAACGATTACCTTGCGCTGCGCTGCATCCGGTCTGGCGGCCTGGATTTGCAAGGCGGCGGCCAGCAGCTTGAACAGATTGATGGAGGTGGAATCGGTGATGACCACTTCGTTTTCGCCGGCGCCGATCAACGGCGCCAGTTGGTTGCCGAGCCGGCTTGGCAGCTCGAACCAGCCGGCCTTGTTCCAGCTGCGGATCAGGTCCTTGCCCCATTCTTGCTGGATCACTTGTTGTGCGCGTTGCAAAGCCGCGTGCGGGCGTGCGCCTAGCGAATTGCCGTCCAGGTAAATCACGTCCGGCGGCAAATCGAATAAGCTGCGCAGCGGCGCCAGCGGGTCGCTTTTATCCAAGGCCTGGCAATCTGCGCGGGTGCTGTTGGTCATGGTCGTATTCCTGAAGACTAAAGAGGGCGCAAAATGGCGCGCACCGGACTGGCGTCCATGCCGGCCAGGCGCAAGGGCAGCGCAATCAGTTCATAGTCGCCGGCGTCTATCGCATCGAGCACGATGCCTTCGAGGATGGCCATGCCGTGCTGCCTGACGGCATGGTGCGCCAGCATGGTTTTGGAATCCTGCGGATCGAGCGAAGGGGTATCAATGCCGATCAGGCGCACCCCATGCTGCGCCAGCAGCGCGATGGTTTCGGGCGCTACCGCCGCAAATCCTGCGTCCCATTGCTCTTGCGGCGCGCTGGCGTAAGTGCGCAGTAGCACCCGCGGCGGCAGGTTTGCTAATGCATGGGCAATGTCCTGCGGTGTGACCGGCGTAGTGGCAGTAGCGCCTATGCAATGGATCACGCGGCAGGGGCCGATATAGGCGTCCAGACTGACCTGGTCGATAGTCTGGCCTTGTGCATCGTAGTGGCTGGGAGCATCGCAGTGCGCGCCGGTGTGGGTGGATAGCGTGATGCGGCTGACGTGTACCGGGCAGCCGTCACCTATTGCCCAGGTGGTTTGCGCGCTGTAGGCGGTGTCGCCGGGCCACACGGGAATCCGGGCGGACAGGGCGGGACTGATGTCCCAGATGGGTTTTGAAGTGGCGATGGCTTTCTCCCATGCTGAATCAGACGGCATATTTTAGGCTAGCTTACTGGAATTTTTATACGAAATTAATGGATGGATTTCATATTATTTAGAATAAAATCAACAATATTTAATTAATATTGAAAGATAATTTCAATGCAGCTCGATACCATCGATTTAAACATTCTGACCTTATTGCAGCAGAATGGCCGGATCAGCAACCAGGATCTGGCGGAACAGGTTTTCCTGTCTCCTTCGTCGTGTTTGCGCCGGGTGCGGATTCTGGAGGAGGAGGGCATTATCAGCCGCTATAGCGCGCTGCTGAATCCGGAAAAACTGGGGCTGGAGCTGGATGTATTCGTGCAGGTGACGATGCGGCGCGATGTCGAGAGCTGGCATGAGAATTTCATGCAGGCGCTGCAGAATTATCCGGAGGTGGTGGGCTCTTACATCATCACCGGCGATGCCAATTACTTGCTGCGGGTGAAGGCGCGCAACCTGAAGCACTATTCCGCTTTTGTGCTGGAAAAGTTATATAAAATACCGGGCGTGCAAGATATCCGTTCGAATATCGTGTTGCAGGCGATTAAGGAAACCTATGAGCTGCCGCGTGAATTGTTGCGCGATGCTTGAGGCTCTATGTCCTTGGCGCTGTCGCGATAATAAGTAAGTAACCCCTCCAATAAATCAGATTGAAATTATGGCAAAGACGATTGAAGAAGTTCTGGCAAGACAAAAAGAGGGCGCGCAATTTGTGCTGTCGGCGCCGCTGCTTGGGCTGGAGCTGGAGGATTTCGATACGGTTGCCAAGATCTGGGTGGCTGAGGGTGGGCCGGGATTCAAGGTGGCGGGGGTGCCGCATCGGAAGTGTGTCGATGGCGAATTTTTCATCGACCGGGTGACTGTACTCAAGCTGCCGGCGCAATAGTTAAATGGGGGCGGAGTTTTTTTTCGCGGCCCTTTGCGAAAATTACTCTGACCCCTTTTAACGGGCCACGGAGTAAGTGCGTGCGCATGCAATGAACGGTTAGAGCGTAACTAAAACGTTTTCTACTCCGTGGATGCACGCCGGGGGTAGCCCGGCAGCTAGTCACTTTTTCTTGCTTCGCTGTATAGACCGGACACATGGGTAACACCTGTGCCGGGACATGGGTAACATATTTAAGCCTTACTTTCG
>Ga0210409_10001786_pt1 | contig 27097 bp, 22 predicted proteins | sample IncBWH17MmetaG_FD_161649 | JGI IMG/M metagenome (GOLD analysis project Ga0210409, IMG submission 161649) | Forest soil microbial communities from Barre Woods Harvard Forest LTER site, Petersham, Massachusetts, United States - Inc-BW-H-17-M | ecosystem: Environmental > Terrestrial > Soil >...
CTTGGCCGTCAAGATCTCCTATGCCAACGTTCTCGCGGATCTTTGTGAACAGATTGGCGCCAATGTTCTGGAAGTGACCCACGCTGTCGGCCTCGACCCGCGCATTCGAGAATCCTTCCTCCAAGCAGGTATTGGCTTTGGCGGTGATCGGTTGCCGAAGGACCTTCGAGCCTTTTGCCAGTTGGTCCAAGCGGAGGGGGTAGATGCCGGTATCCTTCAGGCCGCCGAAGACGTAAACGTCGGTCGCGTGAATGCTTTCTATCAAAAAATAAATCGCGCCCTTTGGGTGTTAAAGGATAAAAAGATCGCCCTCCTCGGCCTCTCTCACAAAGCTGACACGGACGACATTCGCGGTTCGCCGGCCGTGGAACTTTACAGGCGCTTGGTAGCCGCCGGCGCTCGCGTCTTAGCTTTTGATCCGCAAGCCATTTCGAACGCTCGCAGCGCCTTTCCCGGCCTCGTCTCTTGCCGCGACCCCTATGAGACCGCCGCGAAAGCAGACGCTTTGCTCGTTCTCACCGAATGGGACGAATTCCGACTTCTCGACTGGCAACGCATTCACGACACTATGGCCCGCCCCCTAGTCCTGGACGGCCGCAATCTTCTCTCCCCAACACACATGAAGGCACTCGGTTTTGAATACCATTCCGTCGGCCGTCCCGACTGATCTTCGCTGCCGGATTCCCTCATCCGCGCCGGTCCTTTCCCCAGAATTCCTTGCGCTCTTCACAAAACACAACACGACCGGTTGGTCTTAGGAAAAGCGCGTTCCGATCCATTCCCAGGGAAACAATCGGGGTGCTGTACTATTGTTGATTCGAAGGCGAAACGTTCATGCCCATGCGACTGAAAATCATTAATATTGTCGGCGCCCGTCCCAATCTCCCCAAAATTGCTCCGCTCATGCGCGAAATGCAGCGCCACCCGGAGATCGAGCCCATCCTCGTCCATACCGGCCAGCATTACGATGCCGCTCTTTCCGATATTTTCTTCCGCCAAATGGGCATTCCCAAGCCCCACGTGAATCTCGAAGTTGGCTCCGGCTCCCATGCCGTCCAGACCGCCGAAGTTCTTAAGCGTATCGAGCCTGTTCTGATCGAACACCAACCCAATCTCGTTCTCGTGGTTGGCGACGTCAATTCCACCATCGCCGTCTCCCTCGCCGCCGTTAAGCTCGGCATTCCGGTAGCCCACGTCGAAGCCGGCCTTCGTAGCTTCGATCGTTCCATGCCCGAAGAAATCAACCGCATCCTCACCGATGCCCTCGCCGACTTTCTCTTCGTCACCGAAGAAGACGCTATCCAGCACCTCCTCAAAGAAGGCCGTCCCCGCGACTCCATCTATCTCGTGGGCAACGTGATGATCGACTCTCTACGCCATTTTCTTCCCATCGCCCAGGAGTCGCCCATCGGGGATGACCTCGGACTAAAAAAAGGCGACGAGTGGCACCGCTTCGGCGTGCTCACGCTTCATCGTCCTTCCAATGTCGACTCCACCGAAAAACTCGCCGAACTCCTCGGCGCCATTGACTCCATCGCTGCTCAGATTCCTGTGATCTTTCCCGTTCATCCGCGCACCCAGCAACGCCTCACACAAGCCGGCATCAAGACCCATCCCCAGCTAAAACTGATCTCGCCCGTCGGCTATCTCGATTTTCTCTGCCTTCTGAGCAAGGCCACACTGGTGCTCACCGATTCCGGCGGCATTCAAGAGGAAACCACCGCTCTCGGCGTCCCGTGTCTCACCCTTCGAGAAAACACCGAGCGCCCCATCACGATTTCAGAAGGCACAAATCTGCTCATTGGAACCGACCCTTCGAAAATTCGCGTCGCTGCCCAGCAGATTCTTTCCGGAAAGGGCAAGCCCGGCCGCATTCCCCCATTCTGGGATGGCCATGCCGCCGAACGCATTGTCGAGGTTTTACTGCGAAAATCGCCCCTCGGACCCCATCGAAAAAGCACCCTACCTGTTACGTAACAATTCGAGAACAGACCCTTCCAAGAGACTTGCCCCTTAGGACAGTTTTCACTACGCTGACATACAGTGGCTACCAAGCGTACAAGTTCAAAACTGTCAGTTTGCATCCTCTCGCCGCACCCTCTCGTGCTGAGCGAGTTCGAACGCGTTTTGTCAAAGGCTCAAGTTAAGGTTGTCGTCAAGCAGCTCGAATCCACGCTCGCGCCCGACATGCGCAATCTCGAGCCGCCGGTCGCGCAAGTCTACGTGATTGACGGCCACGCCGCGCGACCCGCCACCGGCGCTCTCCTTGCCAATCTTATGGAACGGCATCCCGAAGCTCGCCTAATCGTCGTCGGCGAACAACACACTGACGCTAACAGCTATCAACTCTTGCGCCTCGGAGTTAAGGGTCTTCTAACCTACACGGAAGCCCGCGATCAGTTGGTTCGCGCGCTGCCGCTCGTAGCCAGCGGTGGTTTCTGGGTTCCGCGCTCGGTCCTTTCCGGTTTCGTCGATTCCATCCTCACGAATCAAGGCCGCCGCCTCAAAACCGATTCCGTCACCAATCTCAGCCGCCGCGAGCAAGAAGTTCTGGACTCGCTCCTCGAAAATCTTTCCAACAAGGAAATCGCCAGCAAACTCAACATCGCCGAACGCACGGTAAAGTTTCACGTCTCCAATCTTCTCAGCAAATTCGGAGTCCGCCGCCGTGCCGACCTGATTCTTCTCACCTTCCAGCGCCGCATGTCGCAACCTTAGGCTGTCTCGCGCCGCCGCAACTGTCATGTTCCCTTAATCCTGCGCCAATTCTCCGCTGACAACGGGTCGCCATCCTGATAGTTTTAACAGATGCGTGAGTTCATGGTGCATTCCTCGCCTGAAAAAGAGAGGTCACTTCCTTGAACGTTCTAGTCACGGGAGCAGCAGGCTATATCGGCAGTATCTGCGCAGAGGTTCTACTTGCCCGCGGCTACCAGGTCATCGCCCTCGATAATCTTCAGGAAGGCCACGCCGCCGCTGTCCCGCCAAAGGCAATCTTCTGCCGAGCCGATCTCGGCGTCCGCTCACAGATTGAAGAAGTTTTCTCCAATCACGCCATAGACGCGGTGATGCATTTTGCAGGCGAAGCCCTCGTCGCCAAGTCTGTCCGCGAACCCAGCACCTTTTACGCCGCCAACATCGCTGCTGGTGTCAATCTCCTCGACGCCGTGACCCGCCACGGCATAAAAAGGCTTATTTTTTCCTCTACAGCGGCCACCTATGGCGAACCTCACACCGTTCCCATCCCCGAAGATCATTCCAAAAATCCCATCAACCCCTACGGCAAATCCAAGCTCCGCTTCGAAGAAATCCTCTCCGACTACCGCGCTTACACCGGACTCCATTACGCCACACTCCGCTATTTCAACGCGGCCGGCGCCTCCGCCGAGCGCGGCGAAAGCCATCGCGTCGAAACCCATCTCATTCCTAGAGTTCTCGATGCCGCCCAAGGCGTCATTCCGCACGTCGAAGTTTTTGGCTCGGACTACCCCACCCCAGATGGCACCTGCGTCCGCGATTACATCCATGTCCTCGACATCGCTGACTCTCACGTCCGCGCGCTCGAAGCCATCGAATCCGTTTCTGGCGAAGCTTTCAACGTCGGCAACAGCCGCGGCTTTTCCATCTTCGAAGTCCTCGACACCGCCGAAAAAATCACCGGTCGCAAGATTTCCCGCAAAGTCTCCCCCCGCCGCCCTGGCGATCCCGCCGTCCTAGTGGCCAGCAAAGACAAACTTCGCCGCGCCCTTGGCTGGGAGGCTCAGCACTCCTCTCTCGAAGAGATCATCACCTCAGCTTGGTTGTGGAAACAAAAACACCCGCACGGTTACTCAGCAGCTACATCCGTTTAAGTCTTAACAGGAATCACGAAATCGAGAGGCAGGAACCATTCGCCGTTGGGCGTTCTCACCACCCACTACTCACTATCCACTAATCCGCAATCTTGTACCGAAAAATGCACCAGAGCGCCTGCACGCCGTCTTTCCAAGTAATCTTCTTGCCCTCTTCGTACGTGCGCCCCGCATAGCTAATCGGCACTTCGTAAATCCGCCACTTGCCCTTCGAAATTTTTGCCGTAATCTCCGGCTCAAACCCAAACCGGTTGGACTTCAGTTTGATACCTTGCAAGACCTCTTTGCGGAACACTTTGTAGCACGTCTCCATGTCTGTCAGCTTCAAATTCGTCATAACGTCGGAGAGCAGCGTCAAACTTTTATTCGCCACATAGTGCCAAAAGTAATGCACCCGCTGCGGCCCCGACAAAAATCTCGAACCAAATACCACGTCCGCCCGCCCATCAATAATCGGATTAAGAAGTGTAGGGTAATCTTTCGGGTCATACTCCAAATCCGCATCCTGCACCAGCACGATGTCGCCGGTCGTCTCCGCAAAGCCCCGCCGCAAAGCAGCGCCTTTACCCTGGTTCCGCGTCTGAAAGAAAATCCGTAACTCCCGCACGTCCACTGGATCTCCGCCGTCGTGCGCTGGCGCCCAGGTCTCGCCTTTTGCCTGAGCCTGCACCATGCTTTCTAGATACTGCCGCGTGCCATCCGTAGAACAGTCGTCCACGATGACGATTTCCTTGCGCAGCCCCGTTTCCAGGACGCGCCGCAGGATTTCTTCAATCGTGGCTTTCTCGTTGTAAACAGGGATCACGACCGAAATCATTGGATTGTCCAGCGCAGAGGGGTGTCGCCGCAGAGCACACATTTTCAGCAACAGATTGTAACGGCCCTCCACTCACGGAGTAAAGTCGGCCTCCACGATACCCACTTTTGGCCCCGAGCACCCCTCCGTGACCGCCTTCCCGTAGCCCGTCGAACCAGTTATCCTATCTGCAGTCCACGGAGCGCATTGCTGCAAGAGGTGTGTTTCTCGCCCTCTTCTCTGTGCCCTCTGTGCACTCCGTGAACTCTGTGTAAAAATCTTTTCTTAGCTTTTTTTGCGCCGTTTCTAAAATGAAATGACCACCTTCCACATCCAACAATTCGGCTGCCGCGCCACGCAAGCCGACGGCGCGGCCCTGGAACGTCAACTCCTCGATCGCGGCTGCACCCCCTCGTCCGATCCCGCATCCGCCGCGATCGTCGTCCTAAACACCTGCACAGTAACCGCAGCCGCCGACGCCCAAGCCCGCGATGCCATCCGCAAAATCCACGCCCAAAACCCCGCCGCCCGCCTGATTGTCACCGGCTGCTACGCCCAGCGCGCCCCCGAAGAACTAGCGACGCTCCCCGGCGTCACGTGGGTCGTAGGCAATTCCCACAAACCCCAAATCCCCAACCTAGTTGACTCACTCTCGACAATCCAGCCGCCCGAAACCTCGAACAATTTTGTCCCCACTGCCGCATTGGCCCCCGATTCGCTCGACGCCCCGTTCCATTCCTTCGTAGGGGCACGGCATGCCGTGCCCGCTCTCGGCAGGATTCCAGACTACGAAGAAATACCCCATCTCGCCAACATCCTCACCGGCGACATCTTCGCCCACCCCGAATTCCTCTCCGCCCCCATCCAAGGCGGCGAATCCCATCACACCCGCCCCATCCTAAAAATCCAAGACGGCTGCAACAATCGCTGCTCCTTCTGCATAATCCCCTACGTCCGTGGCAAAAGCCGCAGCCTTCCGCCAGAAGCCGTAATCCGCGAAATCCAGCTGCTTACACAACCACTCCCGCCAGCGGATGTAAAAGTGGGACAGCCAATCCTGGCTGTCCATTCCTCAGCCCGTGAAATCGTCCTAAGCGGCATCAACCTAGGCACCTACGGCCGCGACCTCACCCCCCGCGTGGGATTCCTCGACCTAATCCGCCGCATCCTAGATGAAACAAACGTGGAACGCCTCCGCATCAGCTCCATCGAGCCCCAAGACGTCACCCAAGACCTAATCGAAATCTTCGCCACCAACGATCGCCTAGCTCAACACTTCCACATGCCCCTCCAGTCCGCCTCTGACCGCATCCTAACGGCCATGCACCGCTGGTACCGCTCCGAACACTACGCCCGCCGCGTCGACCTAATCCACGACCGTCTCCCCAGCGCAGCCATCGGCGCCGACGTAATCGCCGGCTTCCCCGGCGAAACTGAATCCGACCACGCCGCCACCCTGTCCTTCATCGAGCGTCACCCCTTCACCTACCTGCACGTCTTCTCCTATTCCCCCCGCCCCGGCACCAAAGCCGCTAACTCGCCCGATCAAGTTCCCGCCCCCACCATCAAACGCCGCGCCCGCGAGCTCCGCGCCCTGTCCGAAGCCAAGTCCGCCGCATTCCGCCGCGCACAAATCGGCCGCACCCTGCGCGTCCTAACCCTCCACCGGGACGAACACTCCGGCAGCGAACACACCCCCGCGCTCTCCTCAAACTACCTGCGAGTTCTAGTTCCAGGAATTCTTGCCTCAAATCTCTGGCAGGATGTTGTAATCACATCCAGAGAAGGGAACTACTTGGTCGGCGAGCCCGTAACCACTATCAGCGTAATCTCCGTGAACTCTGTGCTCTCTGAGTCCTCTGTGTAACTGTTTTTCTGCTCTTCTTCTTTACATCCTTACTTCGTTACCTCTTTACTTCCTCTTTTCCTCATCCTTCAAAAATCACCTGCGCCAAAGCCTGCGCCTCTGTATGCGTAATACTCAACGCGATCCTATTCACTCCCAACTCCACAGCAATCTTCCGCGCCTCTCCATCCAATCGAATCGTAGGCCGCCCGCCCTTCTCCCGCACTACCTCAAAATCCACCCACCGCACCCCGCGCCTCCACCCCGTCCCCAAAGCCTTCATAGCCGCCTCTTTAGCCGCAAACCGCCCCGCAAACCGCTCATACTTATTCTTGAACCGCTCGCAATACTCCCGCTCCGCCACCGTATACACCCGCCGCAAAAACGGCTCCCCATGACGCTCAATCGCCGCCTGTATCCGCCCCACCTCGGCCAGATCCACTCCCATTCCAATAATCAATGTCTCCCCTTGTAGGGGCACGATACATCGTGCCCTCTTTCCTTTCCGCTGTGTCCGCGCCACTCAACTAGCCCCGGTCGCCACCCGCCACCACCGCTACCCAAATTGTCATTCCGAGCGCAGGGAGGAATCTGCTTTTTCCGCCTTTCCCTTTCCTTTCCCATTTCCCAATCAATAGTCGCCCATCGCGCCGCTATTCCTCTCGCAGCGCCACCATCGGATCCACTCTCGTAGCGCGCCATGCAGGAATCGCAGTCGCCGCCAACGCCACCGCCGCCAGCAACGCCGGCACCGCAGCGAAAGTAGCCACGTCGGTTGCACTCACTCCGAAGAGCAGACTAGCCATCACCCGAGTCAGCGCCGCGGCCGCCGCAAGACCAACCACAATTCCAATACCCGCCAATTCCATTCCTTGCCGCACCACGAGCCGAAGAATGTTCCCTGGCCGCGCGCCCAGCGCGACTAGCACGCCGATATCGCGCGTACTCTGCGTGACCAAGTGCGACATCACTCCATAGAGACCGATGGCAGCTAGCAACAACGCGAACACCGCAAACGCTCCCAGCATAGTGCTCGAAAAACGCTGCCGCGCCAGCGAATCGTACAAGCGATCCTGCATCGTCCGGATTCCGTAAACCACCACGTCCGGATCGACCGCGTGGATTTCGCTCACCACTGCTGAAGCTAGCCCCGCCGCTTCGGATGACGTGCGCACCGCCAGAAACATTCTCTGATCGGGCTGCTGCAGTTGGGGGAAGTAGGTCGCGATCTTGCCGTCAGTCTCCAGGCCGTATTGTTTGACCCCACCCACCACACCCACGATCGTGATCGGCTTTTTGGGGTCGAACCACAAGTGTTTTCCAACTGGATCGTTGTCCGGCCAGAAGCGCTGCGCGAATTTCTCGTCGATGATCACCACCTGCGGCTTCTCCGCCGTATCATCCTCGCCAAAAAACCGGCCCTTGCGCAGTGGAATCTCCATTGTCCGAAAATAATCCGTGCTTGCGACGCGAATATCCACTTGCAATTCTTGCCCCGGTGGCGGGGCATAGCCTTCCACGTGGATTTGTCCCCAACCCACCTCGCCCGTTAACGGCAGTGCCGAAACCACGCCTTCCGACACCACGCCCGGCAGATGCGCCACACGGCTCTCGACTTCCTTGTAGAAATTGATGATCGGCTTCTCGTCTTTGTCGTTCTGGTACCTTTTGCCCGCTGCGGCCACCTCCATCGTCAGCACATGATTGGTAGTGAACCCCGGCGGCACGCTCTGCAATCGCACAAAGCTGCGAATCAGCAGCCCCGCTCCGATCAAAAGCATCAGGGAAAGAGTCAGCTCGGAAACGACCAGCAACCCCCGCAAACTGCGCCTTTTTAAATACAAACCACCGTCGCTCTGCCCGCTGCGCCCTCCGGCCTTCAGCGAAGTGTTCAGGTCTACTTTGATGGCCCGCCACACCGGCGCCACGCCAAACAGAATGCCAGTCGCCAGCGAAACGCCAAGCGTGAAAATCAGAACGCCACTATTGATTGCGATGTCTTCTAATCTTGGAATGTTCCCCGGGTTCATCGTGCGCACCGCGTAAATACTCAGCTGCGCCACCAAGAGCCCAGCCGCACCGCCAAGAAGTCCCAGAAGAACACTCTCCGTGAAGAGTTGCCGCGCTATCCGCTGCCACCCGGCTCCCAATGCCGTGCGGATGGCCACTTCTTTTTCTCGCCCTGCCGCGCGCGTAAGCAGCAGGTTCGCAACGTTAGCGCACGCGATCAGCAGCACCAGCCCGACCGACCCCAGCAGCACAAGCAGCGCCCGGCGCACGTCCCCGACCACCTGCTCCTGCAAGCCCACCACGTGCATGCCGAAGCTGGCGTCGCGCTTGTCCTTCTCGCGAATCCTGCTGGCGATTACCTCAATGTCCGCTTGCGCTTGCTTCACTGAAACGCCCGGCTTCAGCCGCACCATAATGTTGTAGTTTTCGTCGCCCCTGCTCTTCACAGCATCGGCACCCAAGGGCAACGGCGCAAAGATATCCATCTTGTCCATCGGCGTTTCCGAGGGCATCACTTCGTTGGTAAGCGCGAAGCCACCCTGCAGTACACCCGCTACGATGAACGGGTTGCCGTTGAGCACGATGGTCCTCCCTATGATCCCTGGGTCTGCATTGAACAGACGTTTCCAGATTCGCTCGCTTAGAATCGCCACATCCGGTTTGCCTGGCTTGTCTTCTTCCGGCAGCAGCAAACGGCCAAGTAGAGGCTTTGCCCCCAGCATCTCCAGCAGGCTCGACTGCGCACGCGCTCCAAAAATCCGCTCCGGTTGCTCGCGGCCCGTCAACACAAAGGTCCGGCTCTGTGCCAGCGCCATCTGCTCAAAGGAATGATTCTCGTTCTGAACGTCGATGTATTCGCCGGGCGATGGCCAGTCGCGCAGAATTCCGATTGCCGGAGAATGCAGCCACACCGCCGCCAGCCGCTCCGGCTGGGGATAAGGCAGCGGACGCAACAGCAGCGCATCCACCACGCTGAAAATGGCGGAATTGGCGCCGATTCCAATCGCCAACGAAGCCACGATCACCGCCGTCAACATGAAATTCTTGCGAAGCATCCGCAATGCGTACTGAACATCTTTCAGAAATGTCTGCATCACTCCCCCGCCGTAAACACCGCCCGCAAAATCGTCTCTCCATGCCGCTCAATCGCCGCCCGTATCCTCTCCACATCCGCCAAATCCATTCCCTATCCCTATAATCACGTCTTTTCTTATTCTCGTGTGACTGACTGGATCCGCTCAAACGCGGAATTATGTATTCAATGCGTTTGCACCAGCGAGAACGTCGCTCAAGCGCTTCTTTAGGTCCGCTCTAGGCTCGATATCTAGCGCACTCTGGACTTCGGTTCGCATTTCCGCTCTCCAAGACGTCGAATCCCATTCGGAAAGAGCGTTAATCGCCATGTTGCGATTGCGAACCACTGGACTGCGCAGGCCGGCCTTTATCATTCTCCATCCATGCCCAGGAAAACGGCGGAGATCCTGCAATACCCAATCTAGAGCTTGGTGTGGTTGGAACTCCGACCCCAGGCCCAATTCATCACCGGGACCTGTTTCGATTCGGTCGAATGGGAGGACTGATTCCGCAAACGCCAACACTTCGTTGATCCGGCTCTCGTTAGTTTGTTGCATAAACCGGTACCAGGAAGATGATGTCAGAGGATTGGCTCGAACTCTCGAGAAGTGTAGCTTCCATGTATCAATCGAAAGCACTTGCGCGGCCTCATCGCCTTCATCGAAAATCTGTTCGTTTTCACTCGCAAGAGCGTCAGTCATTTTTGAACGCCAGCTCTCGCGGCCTAGCACATCTTCGACGAGTGACTGCATGTTTCCCCGCCGGGAATCACTCCATTGCTTGTGATCCCGCTTTTCCCACCCGTCTGTCTGAGCCAAGAACGACCTCAATCTATCCACGGCTAGAAGATGTCGCAGGCCGAGATCACTCCGTGACCACACAAGGTTCAGATAACTCTCGCAGGCGTCTCCGGAGTGCTCGTAGTCGTCTATGTCCTCCGCCGGTCCACCAGCAATCAAGGCGCGGATTATATCCGCAGCTGCATCAAGGAGAACGGGATCTACAGACTGTTCATTAAGAGCTTCATGGAGCTTCCCAGCACGCGCGCAAATGCAGGCAAGGTATTCGTTCATGACCTCGTTTCGAAAGCCCTCACGTAGCATCCAGGCCTGCATCTCCGGATCTTTTGTATCCTTCAGACGAGTAACAATTTGCACTAGGCCCCAGCCATGGACCACTTTGGCCAAATCCCACAGGGCCTGCTCTGGATGCTCAGAAACGCGTGCCAGAGCGATGCCAGCGAAAAGAGTGAACTCCTCGGATTTTCCGAGTGTTTTGAGAAGCTCCGAATCCTGGGCGTTCCCGAATGTCCCAATCAGTGCCAATCCAAACTTGACCGCTTCGCGGTGGCCCGCACGGCTGGCAAAATACCGCGCGATCTCGCAGATACGCGCCTCGTTACGGACGTGAGTTGAATCCGTCAATCGCTCTAATACCGTGTCGATACAGCCGACAAGCCCATCCTCAACGACAGCTTCGTAGATAGTCCTTAGGGATTTGTTGTCGGCTCGCTGTTCCAATGCTTCAAGAGTGCTGACTATCGTAAAGACTCTCTTTTCCTTCGCAGAGCCTTCCGCTTGGTGTCCAAGCGCGCCATCCATCGCACCGCCGATCCAACGCAAACTGTTTGGCTTAAATACTATTTCCTCGTCAGGAAGCGGTTCTAGGACGCCACTGCGGATTTGCTCATAAATAGATTTCAACCCACCCCACGGAGGAGTAAGGGAGTCCAGCGACCACGGTTCTCTGCCGAAGAGCCGAATCATGCTGCAAAGGATATCAGCTTATTTTAGAGAAGTTTTCTTTATACTGAAGGCACTATGCCCGTTGCGAGGCCTCGTGCAAGACAGACCGGCGCGAAACGCCGCTCATCCTCAATTTGGACCACCCGCTCCTCCCGCAACCTAAGACTCCTCCAAGTCCCGGCCTTTTGCAAACTCCCCTGGTTAATCCACGCCTTCTCCACCGCACCCGGTGGCATCTCCCCTCTGGAAAACGAGAAGGTATTAAACCTTGGCTTCACCGACTGGGACACCAGCGAAAACGTCCAAGAAAACCGCCGCCGCTTCCAAACCGCAGCCGGTGCCCCCGATCTCCCCCTAGTCACCCTAAAACAAATTCATTCCGACGTCATTCACCTCTTCGACTCCGCCCCCTCGGATCCCTGCCGTGGCGACGCCAGCATCACCAACCGCCCTGGCCTCCTCCTAGCCATCCAAACCGCCGACTGCGTCCCCATCCTCCTCGTCGACCCCAAAAAACGCGCCATCGCCGCCATCCACGCCGGCTGGCGCGGCACCCTCGCCCGCATCGCCGCCAAAACCATCGGCAAGATGCAAATGCACTTCGGCGCCAACCCGCGCGACCTCCTGGCCGCCATCGGCCCCAGCATCGGCCCGTGTTGCTACGAAGTCGGCACCGAAGTCGCCATCCAATTCCTCTCACAATTCTCCGACGCCCCGGATTACTTCGACGAATTCCGCACCGGCGACGAGCCCAACCCCATCCAGTGGCTCAACATGATGCCCCCCGGCCACCAACCCCCTCACAAAGGCGTCCTCCTGGACCTCCGCAAAGCCAATCGCTCCCAGCTCTCAGCCTCCGGCCTCCGCCCCCAAAACATCCACACCATCGACCTCTGCACCGCCTGCCGCCCCGACCTCCTCTTCTCCTACCGCAAACAAAGCCCCGCCTCCGGTCGCCTAATGTCCGTCATCGCCCTCCGCTCCTGATTGCACTTTCCCGTTTTGGTGCTTGACAAATGGTTGCTTCAAGCGTATAAGTAGGTTTGGGTAACAGTCCGTTCGATTCCCAGTAGCGCCAGCATCCTGCTGGCGTTTTTGCTTTCTAGACCACGCAACTCCGAGGCCTAAGTCCTTTATTTGCGGCTCTTACGTATACCCATAGAACGCCATGAAAACACAGCAACTTTAAGTCTCGATGCTGCCACTCTTACGAGCCGCGTCAAGCATAAGTCTTTTGTTTGCCACTCTTACAGAAAACACGGGGGGTGGGGGTATCTGCTCTGGCCGCTTCTTTACCTGGACTCAGCCGCAGACGGCTGGGCACTCTCAATCTGCGTCAAGGCCAATTGCCCGCAAGCCGCCATCACGTCGCGCCCTCGCGAATATCTGGTGAACACCGGCACACCCCGCTCCAGCAAAATCTTATGAAAGGCAGCCACCCGCCCTTGATCCGGTTCCGCGAACGGCAGCGCCCCCGGATTCCACGGAATCAAATTCACTTTCACGCGTCCGAGATCCGTCATCATCTTCGCCACGCGCCGCGCATCCTCGGGAGTGTCGTTCACCCCGCCCAGCAGCACATACTCGAACGTCACATACTCGCGGGCGCCGCGGGGAAATTTCTTGCACGCCTCCAGCAACACGCGCAGCGGATACTTCTTATTGATTGGCATCAGCACATCGCGCTGCTCATCATTCGACGCGTTCAACGAAATCGCCAGCTTAGGCCGCAGCGTTTCCCCCGCCAGACGCTCGATTCCCGGCACGATCCCGCTCGTCGAGAGCGTCGCATGCCGCGGCGCGATGCCCATTCCCGAGTTATCCAGCAAAATGCGCAACGCCGCCATCACCGCGTCATAGTTCAGCAGCGGCTCGCCTTGCCCCATCAACACGATATTCGTTCTCGGAGCCAGCCGTTCCTTGTGCTCTTCCAGCGGCAGCAGCACCTGCGCCAAAATCTCCCCAACCGTCAAATTCCGAATCAACCCCAGCTGCGCCGTCATGCAAAACTGGCAATCCACCGCGCATCCCGCCTGCGTCGAAACACAAATCGTCTGCCGCCCCTCGCTAGGCATAAACACCGCCTCGACAGATGCAGCGCGCAGCGGCCTCTTCTTCTCTGTGCCCTCTGTGTCCTCTGTGATCTCTGTGTTAATTCTTGGTTTTTCCTCGCCGTTCAACGAAAACAAATATCGCACCGAACCATCGCTAGACTCAAAGCGTTGCTTCACCACAGGCAAAGTGATAGTCGCTTCAACAGCGAGCTTCTCACGCAAAGCAGCCGGCAAATTCGTCATTTCCGCCAGCGCAAGTTTCCGTTCCGCATACAACGCGTGATAGATCTGCCCACCGCGATACGCAGGCTCCCCCACGGCCACGCAAATCTCGCGAAGCTCGTCTTTCGATTTTCCAAGCAATTCCATGAAGTCTTCCTGCGACGCGATCATCGCCCTTGCAACTGCGAATCACCCCACAGAATATCGTGTTTCGCGGTGGAATTTCTTCTTTGCCCGTTTTTCTGCGTCTTTTCGGCGTTATAATTTTCCTGCCATGCAAAAACAACTCGCCATCGAGCAACTCGCCATCGCCAACTGGGTCCAGGGCCTTGCCGCTATCCCCGAGCGCGATTTCTCTCTCGAAAATGTCCAGGACTACATCATTCGCCACTCCGTTCGTCCTGAGACAATCGAAAAATATCTCTTCTTCTCCAAAGGCAATTACACCCGCAACCTCATCTTCAAAAACGATCTCTTCGAGTGCATGACTATCTGTTGGGAAGTTGGGCAGCACAGCCGCATCCACAATCATCGCGATCAAAACTGCTGGATGTCCGCCCCCATCGGTCGTCTGAAAATCCAGAATTTCCGCGTCGACGAAAAAGATGTCACCTGCGGCACCTGCAAAATCGTTCCTACGGAAATCTACGAGATGGACGGAGCCCATCCCGTCCACGTAAATCCTCTAGAACCCGTCCACCAAGTCCTGAACCTGCCCGAGTTCAATCAACGGGCCGTCAGCATCCACGTCTATTCCAAGCCCTTCGACAGTTGCGAAGTCTATCAGCGCGAACGCGGCACCTACGGCGACGTCCCCCTCCACTACACCAGCGAATACGGCAAGCTCCACCCGGAGGAAAAGCTTTTGTAGCACTCGCGTAGCACACGCACTCCTGCCTGTGCGCTTTTGCCCACGGTAACGACAACCCGCAGCCGCTCAGCCCTTTGCGCTTTTCCAAGCCGCCTGTGTCACAATTGAAGCATGCCAACTGCCACGGAAGTCCGTGACATCCAAAAGCACGTCCTCGGCAACGGCCTCGTGGTCATCACCGAGACGATGACCCACGTCCGTTCCGTCTCCGTCGGCGTCTGGATACGCAACGGCTCCCGCCGCGAGGTCCCGGAAGAAAACGGCCTGGCCCATTTCATCGAGCATATGGTCTTCAAAGGCACGGAGCGCCGCTCAGCCGAAGCCATCGCCCGCGAAATGGATTCTGTCGGCGGCATGCTCGACGCGTTCACCTCGAAAGAACAAATTTGTTTCAACGCCAAAGTTCTCGACGATCATCTGCCCATCGCTTTTGACGTAATCGCCGATCTCGTTCTGCGTCCCAAGTTTGATTCCGAAGACGTAAAAAAAGAGCGCCAAGTCGTCCTCGAAGAAATCAAGATGGACATGGACAATCCCGAGTATCAGCTCCACGACATTTTCACGCGCGGTTTCTGGCCCGAGCATCCTCTCGGCCGCCCCATTCTCGGCACTCCAGAAACCGTTCGCGCTTTCAACCGTGACCGTCTCGCCGAGCGCTTCCGCGACTGGTTTGCTCCCGATCATCTGGTCATCACGGCTGCAGGCAACGTCACGCACGAAAGAGTCTTGGACCTCGTCCAGCGTGAGTTCGGCGATCTCCGCCCCGCGCGCACGCTCGAAGATCACACCGCTCCCTCGACCCAAGCGCCCATTCATCTCGAAACCAAGCGCGATCTTGAACAAGTTCATCTATGCATCGGCGTCCCAGCGCTACCTCTCGGCCACGAAGCGCGCTTCGCAGCCGCCGTCCTCAATAATCTTCTTGGGGGCGGCATGTCCTCGCGCCTGTTTCAGAACATCCGCGAAAAAGAAGGCCTGGCTTACGCCGTCTTCAGCGAGCTCACACCTTACTCCGACGCCGGCATGTTCACCGTCTACGCTGGCACCGCCAAGGAAACCGTCGGCCAGGTCATCGACCTCACCATCAAAGAATTTCGCGCCATGAAGGAATCGCCGGTAAGCGAAGAAGAACTCACGCGCGCAAAAAATCATCTCAAGGGTTCGCTGATGCTCTCGCTAGAATCGACGACGTCCCGCATGTCGAATCTAGCCCGCCAGGAACTCTATTTCGGCCGCTTCTATTCCCTCGACGAAATCCTCGCCTCCATCGAAACCGTCACCCTCGCCGAAGTCCAATCCTTGGCCCACGATTTCTTCCGCCCCGAACAAATCGCCGTCACCGTCCTAGGCCCCCTAAACGGTTTCACCCTCGACCGCTCGCGCCTCGACTGTTAGGCGGAAAGGCGTCCCTTGCACTTGACTCTTATACTTTGTCTGTTAGTATCTCGCGTCATACAGGCAGCCCAAGCCCATGAAATGCGCGGAGTGTTCGAAACAAATCCCCGATGGGTTCGCCGATTGCCCGTGGTGTGGTGCCACGCCCCCTTCCGATTCGTCTGCCCGGGTGCAGGGTATGTTCGAGTCGCTGACGCCGAAGACAGTCTCCCTCGCTATTCTTTCGTTTGGTTTCCTAGCAATGGTTCTCTGGTTGAACTACCGGAAAGCGTTGGTATGGGCCGGAACCATCACGGCGGAGTCAGCCGGTTACATGATCGGTGGGGTCCTTTTTAGTCTCTTGATCGGCTACCTAGGGTTGTATCTGACCAGAAAGATGCGGGGCGAGAACCTGGCACCTACATCGAAGGCGTTCGTTATCATGGGCGTTGCCCTTCTATTCAGCATTTACGGGCTAGCGAGTGAAATCTATTCCTCTCGCATCCAGAACGAGGACGTAAATCACCATGTCGGCGGGCTCTTCAAGGAGGCCGCAGGCAAGGATCGCGCGAGCACAGACGAGAATTGGATAGATACCGCAACCAGGGAAACCCTTCATGATGTTCTCATTATGAACCAACAATACGTGGGCGAAATGTCGACGCTTGACCGGTCTGCGATGCAGAACCTTTACTCGGCCGACACCTACGCGGGCGTGGCTCACATGCAGAAGGTCGTCGTGCAGGTTAAAGGCTCGCTGGCGGTGGACGAAAAGTATGCCTCGATCAACCCGATACTCAAGAACCTAGAAGCACGGATAAGTGCCGCGAATGCGCCAGAAACGGAGAAGCAGCACTATCTGAAAGGTGTGCGGTTGGGTCTTCAGCAGTCTCTCGGACGGCGAACCGAACTAATCCACATGGAAGAGGAGTGGGCGAAGAGCACTATCGATCTGTATCAGTTTTTGATCGCTCATACGAATGATTATTCGATCCAGGATAAGAAGTTGATCATTCCGGATTCTAGAACGCGTGCGGAGTTCAGTTCGCTGCAAACGAACGCCGTCTCCCTTCGCAAGGAATTCCTCAAAATGAAGAAAACGATGCGCGAATCCCGGGACGAGAAGTTGAGTCAGTTGGGATTGTCGTCCTCCGACTTTACTCCAGCGCAGTTGGGAAAAATAAAATAAACTCTAGCGACGCCGTACCGTTTGGTTCGCTATCCCAAGACTTCTTTTCGAATTGACGCGCGGGAATCGAAATGCCATCATTCTGAAAATTCGTTTTGTTTGTGTAGTGGCTTGGTTTTAGGCTGGCAGCGTTCTGGGGAGCAACCGATCGGCTTGCGGGTTTCCATACTGGCGTCAGGCAGCTCGGGCAACATCACCCTGCTCGAGACGCAGCGCACCCGACTCCTCGTGGACTGCGGCCTCGGCAAACGCGAAACTCTCGCCCGGCTTGCGGCCATCGAACAAACCGTTGATCGCATCGACGGCATCCTCATCTCCCACGAACATAGCGACCACTGCAATGGCCTGCCGCAAATGCTTGGCCTTTGGAAATCGCCACTCTACGTTACCGAGCAGACAATGGAGGCGCTGCACCGTGCCTTGCCCGACCGGCTCGGGAAGCGTTTGCGCGGCGTGGAAACCATTCAAGCCGGGCAGCATTTCACTATTGGCGATATCGATGTCCACGCGTTTCAAATTCCGCACGACGCTGCCGATCCGATTGGCTTCACGTTTCGTACAAACGGCACGAAGATGGCGCTCGTCACCGACCTCGGCTACATGCCCGAGCTTGTGAAAGTGCATCTCCGGGACGCCGATTGTTTGCTGCTGGAATCGAATCACGATCTGGATATGCTCAAAGTCGGCCCTTATCCGTGGGTCGTTAAGCAGCGCGTCCTCAGCCGAACCGGGCATCTCTCGAATCACGCCGTAAGCGAGTACCTTTCCGACCCGGAAGGTTTTGATGCGCGGGCGCGCTACCTTATCCTCGCTCATCTCTCGCAGGAAAATAACAATCCGGATCTCGCTCGCCTCTCCGCGGAAGAGGCGCTCAACCGCCGCCCTGCCGAATGTGCGTTTCACGGGGAACTGCTGATTGCCACGCAAGACCGTCCGCTCAAACCACTCGAACTCTAACGCGCAAAATAAATCGCCGCATAACCTGTCATTCCGAGTGCAGCGAGGAATCTGCTTTCTTTGGCAAGTTGAGGCATTGCCTTTGTGGGACAGGCAATCCTGCCTGGGGGTGCTTGGAGTTTTCGTGCTGCGGAGCACAGCCAAGATTCATCGCGCCAAAACCACGCGATGGGGCGGAAGTGGCTGTGCCACTGGCAAGCACAAGCGCTGCCTGAAATTCCACTAGCTTTTTCTCCATTCCTCCGCTAGACTTAAGTTGTTCTTGGTAGAGGTGCGGAGGCCATGAGTAGCCGGGCGAGCAGTTCCGATCAGCTTCGGAACGTCAGGCAAAAGGGGCCAGGTTGTTATACTCCGCCGAAATCGCAGCGGTAGCTGTTGCCGCTGAGGTTGGGGAACAGGTCTAAGGCCTGTCCACTGTCATCCGTTTAGATGGCGGCATTGCCGCCAGCGCTAAAGCCGGATGGAGCGCTATCGAGAGGCAGCAGCCTCGAGCATTTCTTCGCGGTTCCTTCCTTTCGTTTCCCTCCATCCAGAAATAATTGGTCCGAATGAATCTTTTTGAACTTACGCGCGCGCTCGTCGATATCGAATCGACGACGAATCGCGAGCAGAATGTGGCGGACTTCTTGTTCGCGCAACTGTCCTTTCTCGCCGCGCGCACTTCCGGCCGCCTCGAACGCATCGCGGTCGAGCCGAATCGCGACAACATACTTGCGTGGTGGGGCGAGCCGATTGTCACGCTTTCGACGCACATGGACACTGTGCCGCCGTTTTTTCCATCTCTTGAAGACGCCGAATTCATTTGGGGCCGTGGCTCCTGCGATGCGAAGGGCATCATCGCCGCGATGATCGCGGCCGCAGAAAAGCTTCTCGACTCTGGAACAAGAAATTTCGCACTCCTCTTCGTCGTTGGTGAAGAGCGCAACAGCGCGGGGGCAAAAGTCGCCGCTGTCAACCCACGCGGCGCGCGCTTTCTAATCAACGGCGAGCCCACCGAAAACCAACTCGCTCTCGGCACGAAGGGAGTGCTGCGCTACGAAATCATAGCGCGTGGAAAACTCGCGCACTCTGCTTACCCCGAGCTGGGCCACTCCGCGATTCATTCGCTGCTCGATACTTTGCGGGCCATTCGTTCTATTCCGCTGCCGGAAGATCCGCTTCTCGGCCAAAGCACGCTCAATATCGGCACTATTGCCGGCGGGCGCGCGCCTAATGTTGTTGCCGATCACGCGCAAGCGGAAATCATGTTTCGCACCGTGGGCGACCCGACGGAAATTCGCCTAGAGGTACTCGCTGCCGTTGCGGGACGCGCCGAAGCTCGCGAAGTTTTGCACACGCCTGCGCTGCGTCTTTCGGCGTTCGACGGTCTTCCCACGACTGTGGTCGCTTTCGCCACGGACATTCCAACGTTCAACGGCGCCTGGGGGCAGCCATTCTTGATCGGCCCGGGTAGCATTCATCTGGCGCATACCGCCGAGGAGCGCATCCCGAAAAGACAATTGGCGGATGCGGTCGATATTTACGCGCGGATGGTGCAGCAGCTTCTCGCTACGGGAGGCGCGCAAGCATGAGCCAAGGCCTCGCTATCGTCGGATACGGAAAAATGGGCAAGCTCATAGAGCGCCTCGCGCCCGAGTATGGCTTCGAAGTGCGCGCAAAATTCTCTGGTGGCGACAATGCAGGCGGACAGGGCCTGTCGCACGAAACGCTGCGCGGAGTCGATGTCGCCGTGGAATTCACCACGCCCGTAGCGGCTCCTGTAAATATCCGCCGCCTAGCTGCCCTCGGCGTCAACTCCGTCGTTGGCACTACCGGCTGGTTCGAGCAGCTTCCCGTTACGCGCGAAGCGGTCGTCCACGCGAAGACCGGGCTCGTATGGGCCGCGAATTTTTCCGTGGGCGTGAATCTCTTTCTGCAAACCGTTGCTTACGCCGCCGCTCTCTTTGCCAAGCACGCGGAATACGAAGCCTGGGGCTGGGAAATTCACCATTCCGCAAAAAAAGATGCACCCTCCGGCACGCTGAAAAAACTTGCCGAGGAAATGTGCGGCGCGGGCTACGCGCGGCCCGTCAGCCTCAGCTCGAATCGCGCTGGCGCGATTCCCGGAACACACGAAATCGGTTTTGACTCCGCCGCGGACACCATCACGATGCGCCACACGGCGCACAGCCGCGAAGGTTTTGCGCGCGGCACTCTGCAGGCAGCGCGCTGGGTCACCGGCAAAAAAGGTTTCTACGAATTTAAGGAGATCCTCGCGGAATTGAGTTGAAGGATCTATGTAACGGCGGCCTTCAGGCCGCCATCCGAGGTTTTCGGCAGCACGACGTTTAACCAAAGAAGGAGAAACACCATGTTTACCGGTACAGGCACTGCGCTAGTCACTCCATTTCGCCGCGATGGTTCGCTCGATGAACCAACGCTCCGCGCGTTGATCAAGCGACAGATCGATGCGGGCATTGATTTTCTCGTGCCGTGCGGCACAACAGGCGAAAGTCCCACGCTCACTCACGAAGAGCATCTGCGCGTCGTAGAGATCGCCGTGGAACTCGCGAAGGGACGCGTGCCCGTTCTTGCTGGGGCAGGCGGTTACAACACCGCCGAAGTCATTGCGCTCGCGCGCGAGCTCGCGGAAATCGGCGCGGACGGAATTCTTTCCGTCACACCGTACTACAACAAGCCGACGCAGGAGGGCCTTTTTCAGCACTACAAAGCGATCGCCGAAGCGATTACACTCCCCATCATTGTGTATAGCGTGCAAGGCCGCACCGGCGTAAACGTCGAACCCGCGACCGTTCGTCGTCTCTCTGCCATCGAGAATATCGTTGGCATTAAGGAAGCCTCTGGGAACATCTCGCAGATGGCCGCGATCCTCAACGCCGTTCCGGACGATTTCATCGTGCTTAGCGGCGACGACGCAATCACTCTGCCTCTCATCGCGCTCGGTGGACGCGGCGTCATTTCCGTCGTCTCGAACGAAATCCCCGCGGACATGGCGCGGCTCACGCGGCTCGCTCTCGACGGCGATTTTCCCGCCGCGCGCGAAATTCATCGCCGCGTACATCCGCTGATGGAGGTAAACTTCGTCGAATCGAATCCAATTCCGGTGAAGGCGGCCATGGCGCAAATGGGTTTGCTCGAAGCGGTGTGGCGCCTCCCGCTCGTCGCGCCAAAAGCGGAGAGCGAGACGCGCATTCGCGCCGTGCTGGAATCGCTTGACCTGCTTAATACAGCCACGCGAACGCGTGCGACAGCCCAAGCTGCCGCATGAGAGAGTGCATGCTACCGCAACAAATTGAGCGGTTGTTTGACGAGCCTCCGGCTCAATACAACGAAGAACACTTCCGGTTCTTCCGCGAATTCAAGGACGCCGTAAATCGCGGCGAAGTCCGCGCGGCGGAGCCGGATGCTGCCTCGCCCACAGGCTGGCGCGTCAACGCCTGGGTAAAAAAAGGAATCCTGCTGGGTTTTCGCATGGGTGCAGTCGTGGATATGTCGGTCGATCCCGCGCGCCAGCCGTTCATCGACAAGTCCACGTATCCCGTTCGCGCGCTCACTATTGCGGACGGCATCCGCATCGTACCCGGCGGCTCGAGCATTCGCGACGGCTCGTACATTGGGCGCGGTGTCGTCTGCATGCCGCCGATGTTTGTCAATGTGGGCGCGTATGTTGGCGATGGCGCGATGATCGATTCTCACGCGCTCGTCGGCAGTTGTGCGCAAATCGGGCGCAACTGCCATATTTCCGCCGGCTCGCAGATTGGCGGAGTGCTCGAACCAGTAGGTGCAATGCCGGTTATCATTGAAGATGAAGTGTTGGTGGGAGGGAATTCCGGCGTTTATGAGGGAACCGTCGTGAAACATCGCGCGGTTCTCGGCACTGGCACGATCCTCAATCGCTCGATCCCCGTTTATGATCTTGTGCGGGACGCTGTGTATACCGCCAGCGAAACTTCGCCGCTCGTCATTCCCGCGGAAGCTATTGTTGTTCCCGGCTCGCGCGCCGTCTCGCATCCCGTCGGTGCCAAACACGGCCTAAGCCTGCAATGTGCCGTCATCGTCAAATACCGCGACGCCAAGACCGATTCGCGCATCCAGCTGGAAGATCTTTTGCGCTAGCCTGCTAGCGCGACAGGACTTGCTCAAAAAAATCGAGGGCTCGCGGATCGTTGGATTGCCCCAGCCAGAACATGGCCTGCTTGCGGACTTCGCGGTTGCGGTTTGTCTTTGCTACTTCGATGAGTTTTGGGACGCCTTCGTCTTTCGGCATCTGACTTAGCGCAAAGACGGCTTTCTTTTTTACCTCGGTGTCGGGATCGTTGTCGATCGCGCCGGTGATCGCGCCCATGGCTTTTTGTCCTGCTTTTTGGGCGAGCCAGAAGAGGGCTTGTCCGCGCACGTGCGTGCTTTCGTCGTCTTTAGCCATACGAATCATTTCGTTCAGCGCTTCCGGTTCGTGGCTCACGGAGAGAGCAAACGCTACTTGCGAGCGCACTTCGGGACTAGGATCGTTCTTCGCCATTTTCTGTAGCAGCAGCCCACCGGATTTTCCGCGCGCAGCTCCCAACCAAAAGGAAGCACGCTTGCGCAGTTGTTCGGGCTGATCTGCGGCAACGAACGACTCGAAGGCTCGGTCCGCTGACGGGTCGGCATGCAGCGCAATTGCCGATAACGCTCCTTGGCCGATTTCGTGCTCGCCATGGCCTTCGAAAGTTGCCTTGTGGACGAAATCCGTGAGCAGCGCGACGCTTTCCGTCGGCTTCACACCGGTCAGCCAGAAAAAGGGCAGGCCGCCCGCGTCCAGCGTGCAATTTTCCGAAGCTTCGCGAATGCGCATCACTTGCTTGCCTTCGAGGCGGAGGAGCACGACAAGCTCCCGCGAGCCTTCTAGTTGCACAGTTCCACTCTGCGATTCCTTTTGTGAATTCGTGGTCGTGAAGCCATTTTCTCTTTCAAGCCGGCACGTTCCGCAGGCGCCATAACTATCGTTGAAATTTCCGCAGCAAACCGTGCGGTCGCCCGCAATCTCCGCGACGCTGTAGCCGACCCACTCCGGCTTGTCCGTTTGCGCTTCGATGCCGCGAAGCGTCTCCGCCAGCGAACCGTTCACCGCCCGCGCCTCGATTTTCGCGTTCACCACCTGTGGCATCTCTGCAGACTGCCCTGCTTGCAATGTGCCGGCGGTAATAAGCGCTGTTACAATAATTGTTTGCCCGCGCAAAATCTTGTGCCAAGTCTTCATATCTGCCTCACTCTTTTCTTGCGATTCGCCGAAGCTACGGGTCCCAAGTCCAAACTCACTTCTGCAAAATCTCCATCAAGTAGTCGTTGCCCTCTTTCGAATTCATCAACGCGAGTTTGGAGACCGCAGTCTTCTTAAGTTGCGGATCTTTTTCACCTCGCGCAATGGTCACCAGTGCGTGGGCATTTCCTTGAATGAAGAGCGCGTTGAGTACGGCTTCCTTGTTCTCACGGTCGGTCTCTTTCGCATAAATCGCCAGCAGCGCTTCCTTGGCCTCGGAAGAACCGACAAGTCCCAAGTTGCGAATCGCTGTACGGCGAATTTCCGGGTCCTTTTCACCCTGCGCTGCTTCCGCGAGGAATTTGGCGTCGCCGGAGAGGAAGAATGCCTGCAGGATGTCCTTTTTCACTTCCGGCGTAGTCTCGGCCGCATAGAGCTGGCGCAATTCTTCCGGCGCGTGAACAATTCCAAGCTGGCGGATCGCTTCGGCACGCAGCGATGCATCTTTTTCGCTCTTGGCGGCTGCAAACAAATGTTCCTTGTCGCCGCCGACCATGTAGCTGCGCAGAATGGCGCGCTTGATCGACGGGTCGCTTGTTGAGGAATAAATCTCGGCAAGTGTTTGCCGCGACTGTTGTCCGCCGAACATTCCCAGATATTCCACGGCTTTTCGTTGCAGGTCTGGATTGCTTTCTCCACGGGCAATGCGAGCGAGAATCTCGCGCGACTGCGCCGAGCCGTTCTGTGCCAGCACGAAAAGCGCCTTCGACTTCTCCTTCGGCGTGCTGGGACCGTTCAGCACTTTTTCGAGCAGAGGCATAGCTCGGTCTGGCTCGCTCCTCATCAGGCTGGTGATAGCCAGCATTTTGAGCTCCTCATCGGTCTGAGCTTCAGGGTGCGGGGCCTGCCCGTTCGATTGCCGCACGTCTATCTCTAGTGCTCCTGCATCCTTAATCCAGCGGCTTTGGGGAAACCGCTTCTTCAAGTCGGCGATCGTTGTCAGCGCGGAGTCTCTCTTGCCGAGTTTGTTTTCCGCATAAGCTTTCCAATAAAGCGCGGCATCTGTCTGCGTGCCGTTCAGCGTGGCAAGCTCGCTGAATTTTTCGGCGGCGCGGTCATAACGGTCTTCGTCCAGCGCTTCGCGGCCATCGCTGTAGAGTTCATCCAGCCGTTCCAGGCGTTCCTGTTCTCGGTCGCGCTTTTCCTGTTCCCGGTCGCGGGCTTCTTGTTCGCGGTCGCGTTTCTCTTGCTCCCGGTCGCGCGCTTCCTGCTCCCGGTCCGCACTGCTCTGTTCCTGCCAGGATTCTGTGGCCGCCGCAGCGTTGTGTGCCGCCGCAGGCTTTGCCATCCATGGCGCGATCAGCAATGCCGCCGCGAGGCCCCAAATCTTGATTGCTCTGCTTGTCCGTTGTCCGATGCTCATGCCTTGTTCCTCTCTCTTGCTTTCGATTCCGTCGCGGGTGGAGCGGAATTCGTTGTGTTCTGCTTTTCTTGTAATTCCTTGCCGACCACTCGCACCTTGAACAAAATTCCGTGCGCTTCGATGCGTTTTTGCAGCGATTCCAGTTTCGCTGGCGTAATTTCCTGCGGACTGTGCGCCACGTCCATCAGCACGCGCTCGAGGTCATCCAGAACGTCGGCCAAGGCCGCATCGCCATTCTGTTGCGCCGTCTCTCGGTACAAGCGGTTGGCGTCCAGCAAATCTTCTGCTCGTTGCTGCTCCGCAGCGATATTGATTTGCTTTGGCCCCGAGGTTGGCGGCGCCGCGTTTGCCAGCTCCATCAAAACCATTTCTGATTTGCCCAAGTGGTCGCCTACAGCCACGACCAACACCCGTTCGCGAACTTGCGCCACACTGGCGGCCGGAGGGCCGGCATCGGGCTTTTTCGTCCAGCGCCCCGCGACGAACGCCGCAATCACCATGGCCGCCATCGCTCCGATGGCCACCCAGCGGCGCGGTTCGAGCCACGCACGCCAACCGCGTCCGGCTCTCTCTGGTAGCCGCGGTGCGATTTGTTGCCACACCGCCCGCCCGTACTCCTGTCCCCGCTCGGGAACCGGCAAATTGTCCAGCGCGCTCAGCACTGCCTCGATGTGATCAAGTTCTGTGCGGCAGGCGGTGCAGCTCGTCAAATGCTCGGCAATAGCTTCGCGTTGCGTAGGCTCCCCCTCTCGATATGCAATCAGTTCTTCTTCTGTCAGATGTTTCATAGTTCTGTTCCTTTGGGCTCCGGCGCCGCTCCTGCCGCTTTCGCGTGCAGCGCGTCTCGCGTTCCCACGTACGGCTCCAAAGCCCGACGTAATTTCTGGACCGAACGAAAAACCGTGTTCTTCGCCGCGCTCGTCGTTGATTTCAGCACGGCCGCGATCTCTTCGATCGCGCAACCTTCCCAATGGCGCATCACGAACGCCGTTCGCTCCGAAGAACTCAATTCTTTCAGCGCCTCTTCCATCTTTTTCCTCAGCTCGGTGTTGCCCGCGAGGCGGTCTGGAGTCGGTCTCTCGTCGGCTACCAGATCCAACGGATCTTGTTCCTGCTCTTCAGCCAAGGCACTTGGCGTTGTGCGCCGCGAATCTTCGGTGCGTTTTTGCCGCATGCGGTCAATCGCGTAATTCGCTGCGATGCGATATGCCCAGGTGCCGAAATTCGCGCGCGAACCAAATTGGCCAAGGTTCCGGTAAGCGCGCAAGAAAGCTTCTTGAACCACTTCCTCAGCGTCGTGCTCGTTTCCCGTCATGCGGTACGCCAGACGAAAGAGCTGCTGGCTATGGCGCTCGACCAGTACGCGGAAGGCATCGCGCTCGCCCGCGAGGGTGCGCTCGACGGCGAGGGCATCGCTCTCTCGCGCCGCGTTCTGCAGTGCCTCGCGGTCTTGGGTGCTACCGGCGCTTTCGCTCATCCGAATCATTAGACAGGAAACAGGCTTAGCGGTTAGGTGGAGGATGTCCGAATTCGGACAGTTCCGGGGCTACTTTATAAGGTGGGCTGTAAGTGCGGCAATATCATAGGGCTGGCCGGTGCCAGCCCATCCATCAACTGTCTCGAAACCAAACAGTCTGCATGTTGATGCGCGTGCCAACTCTGAGGCGCTCGGCTCGAACGCCCCGAATCTCACCGTCTTTACCTCTTTACTCCTCCACTTCTTTCCTTCGCTTTTTCACTCGTATCTCAGCGCCACCGTTGGATCCAGACTCGACGCTCTGCGCGCCGGCACGAAACAGGACAAACCGGCAGTAGCGACCAGCACCAAGATCACACCGGCAAGGATCAGCACATTGAGCGAACCGCCCTGAATCCAACGCACCAGCACGCGATTCAGGGCCATCGTCAACAATACTCCGATCAGAACTCCGCCGGCCACGCTCATCGCCGCCGAGCGAAACACTATCAATAGGACGTCCGCAGGCCTCGCTCCCAGCGCCATGCGTATGCCGAACTCGGCAGTTCGTTGACTAACGGCGTAAGAAATCACGCTGTACAGGCCAGTGGCAGCCAGCGCGAGCGCCAAGATTGCAAATCCCGCAAACAGCGTTGCTATCAGATGTCCCTGTTCCCATTCCGGCTCATGTTTGATCCGGCCATCAAGATCGAGAACATCCCGGTCAGACTGCTGGTCAGGATCGACAGTGTGAATCTGTTCACGGACGGCGTGGAGTACGCTGGGCGGTGGGATCCTAGTTCGCACTAGGATCTGGGTCCAAACCGGCATCATGACGGTGTACGGCGCATACACAGCGGGCATAATGGGATTGCGCAGCCCGTCATTGCGGGCGTCGCTGACAATCCCAACCACCTGAAACCAACTGTCGCTTCCGGCGACCGCCAGTGCAAGCGGGGGCTCGCCTTTCAGTTGGGGCAAGCGAATCTC
>Ga0210409_10001788_pt1 | contig 27079 bp, 21 predicted proteins | sample IncBWH17MmetaG_FD_161649 | JGI IMG/M metagenome (GOLD analysis project Ga0210409, IMG submission 161649) | Forest soil microbial communities from Barre Woods Harvard Forest LTER site, Petersham, Massachusetts, United States - Inc-BW-H-17-M | ecosystem: Environmental > Terrestrial > Soil >...
GGCCGCGACGACCTTCAACTTCTTTCCGAGGTCTACACTTATGTGGCGCTGGCGAGCCTTTGGAATTTGCTCGCCGGCTACGCTGGCCTCGTCTCGGTCGGCCAGCAGGCCTATGTCGGTCTCGGCGCCTACATCCTGTTCGCGTTCGCCATCCTTGCCGGCCTATCGCCGCTCTGGGCCATCCCGCTTGCCGGCATCATCGCCGCCATCGTGGCGATGCCCGTCGCCGGCCTGGTGTTAAGGCTGCGCGGCCACTACTTCGCAATCGGCACCTGGATCATCGCCGAGGTATTCCGCCTGCTCGCCTCGCAGGTGTCCGTTCTGGGCGGCGGCTCCGGCATAAGCCTCCCCGCCTCGCTGGTGATCGCGATTGCCTCGAGCCGGCAGTGGCGCGACTTCATCGAATACTGGATCGCGCTCGCGCTCGTCGTCGCGGTGCTGGCTCTGATCGTGCTGCTCCTGCGCTCGCGCTACGGCCTGGCGCTCAAAGCGATCCGCGACAGCGAGCTCGCGGCGGCGTGCAACGGCATCGACGTGCTGCGCACAAGGGTGCTGGTCTATATCATCACGGCAGCCGCCACCGCAATGGTCGGCGCCTTCATCTTCCTGCAGCGGCTGCGCATCTCGCCCGACGCCGCGTTCAGCGTCAACGACTGGACGGCCTTCGTGATCTTCATCACGGTGATCGGCGGCATCGGGCGCATCGAGGGGCCGATCGTCGGCACCATCGTCTTCTTCGCGCTGCGGCAGACGCTGGCCGACCTGGGCACGATCTATCTGCTGACGCTCGGCGCGGTGGCGATCTTGGTCATGCTGACGGCGCCGAAAGGCATTTGGGGGCTCATCGTCGAGAGTTTCGGCTGGCAGGTGTTTCCGCTCGAGCGCAGCGTCATCCTCCGCGATCGTCGCGGCGTCTCGGAGCAAAGATCCGGCGGCTGAGAAGTGGACGGCGGACCTTCGTTTTGCCGCGCGTTTTGCTGCAGCAGGGGCAATCGCCGGCAAGGTCATGATTCTTTTTCGGCGATTTCGTCGTCTTGGAGCGCAGGTGCCATGCAAGTGCAAACCAGGTGACGGTCACCGTAGGCATTGTCGATGCGGTTGACCGGGGGCCAGTACTTGTCACCGTTCAGTCCCGCCGGAAAGCAGCCGAGCGCCCGCGGATACGGCCGTTTCCACTCCTCGTCGACAAGATCGAGCGCCGTGTGCGGCGCGTTCTTGAGCGGATTGTCGTTCTTTGGCATGCGCCCCGTTTCGATCTCCCGGATCTCTTGCCGGATCGCGATCATGGCATCGCAGAAGCGGTCGATTTCCGCTTTCGACTCCGACTCCGTCGGCTCGATCATCAGAGTGCCGGCCACTGGAAAGCTCATCGTCGGCGCATGGAAGCCGTAGTCGATCAGGCGCTTTGCCACGTCGTCGACGGCGACGCTGGCCGACTGCTTGAACGGCCGGATGTCGATGATGCATTCGTGCGCGACGCGGTCGTTCTGACCCGTGAACAGCAGCGGATAGTACGGCCTCAGCCGGCAGGCGATGTAGTTGGCATTGAGGATGGCCGCTTGTGTCGCTTCGGTCAGTCCTTCCCCGCCCATCAGCAGCATGTACGCCCACGCAATCGTCAGGATGGACCCCGAACCATAGGGCGTCGCCGACACCGGCCCGACCAAACCGGGTTTGCCAGTCACGCGCGGATGCCACGGCAGGTGAGGCACCAGATGGGCTTTGACGCCGATCGGTCCCATGCCGGGCCCGCCGCCGCCATGCGGGATGCAGAACGTCTTGTGCAGATTGAAATGGCTGACGTCGGCCCCGTAGTCGCCCGGGCGGGCGAGCCCGACCTGCGCGTTCAGATTGGCGCCGTCGAGATAAACCTGTCCGCCGTTGAAGTGCACGATCTCGCAAATGGACCGGATCGAGGTCTCGAATACGCCATGCGTCGACGGATAGGTGATCATAATCGCAGCCAGACGGTCGGCGAACTTCTCCGCCTTGGCGCGAAGATCGGTGAGGTCGACGTTGCCCTGCGCATCGCAGCCGACAGGGACCACATCCATGCCGGCCATGTGCGCCGAGGCGGGATTGGTGCCGTGCGCTGACGTCGGGATCAGGCAGACGGTGCGCTGCAGGTCGCCGCGGGAACGATGGTAGGCGCGGATCGCAAGCAATCCCGCGTACTCGCCCTGCGCTCCGGAATTAGGCTGCAGCGACACCGCATCATAGCCGGAGATCGCGACGAGCTTGGCCTCGAGGTCGGCGATCATCTCGGCGTAGCCCTGCGCCTGGTCGTCCGGCGCGAACGGATGGACATCAGCGAAACCGGGCCAAGTCATCGGCATCATCTCTGCGGCGGCGTTGAGCTTCATCGTGCACGAGCCCAACGGAATCATGGTGCGGTCGAGTGCCAGATCGCGATCCGCGAGACGCCGCAAATAGCGCATCATCTCGGTCTCCGATCGATGCTCGACGAAGACCGACTGAGTCATGAACGTGGTGGTACGGCGTAGCGCGGCCGGTATCGCAGTAGCCACCTGCTCTGCGACGGCCGCGAACGATCGATCCATACTCTTTGCCGGCAAATCCTTGCGGCCGAAGGCGCCCCAGACCAGCTCGACGATTTCCGGCGTCGTCGTCTCATCGCAACTAATCGCCAGGTTTCCATCGGCGCGCCGCAGATTGATGCCGCAGGCCAGGGCGCGCTCGTAGATCGCCTGCTGCTGCGCGTCGCCATCGACCGTGATCGTATCGAAATATTGCGAATGCAGAATGGCCCAGCCGCGGTCCCGAAGCCCGTCGGCCAGCGTCGCTGCGGTATACGCCACGCGCGACGCAATCTGCCGAAGCCCGTCTGCGCCGTGATAGACGCCATACATCGACGCGATCACCGCCGGCAGCACCTGCGCGGTACAGATGTTGGAGGTCGCCTTTTCGCGGCGGATATGCTGCTCACGCGTCTGCAGTGCCAGGCGGTAGGCCGGACGCCCACGGCTGTCGATGCTCACCCCGACGATGCGGCCGGGCAGCGCCCGCTGGAAGGCCGATTTTGTCGCAATGTACGCGGCGTGCGGGCCGCCGTAGCCCATGGGCACGCCAAACCGCTGGGTGGAGCCGATCGAGATGTCGGCGCCGAGCTCGCCGGGAGGCATGAGCAACGTCAGCGCCAGCGGATCGGCGGCGAAGATCGCCAGAGCGCCGGCCGCATGCAGCGGTTGTATCAACTCGCGATGATCGCGAATGGCTCCGGATGAGCCCGGATATTGGAAGATGGCGCCGAACACTCGCGCCGGGTCGAGATCGGTAGCCGGATCGCCGATAATGACGCTCCAGCCGAGCGGTTCAGCACGCGTCCGGATCACCGCCACCGTTTGGGGATGGCAATCCCGGTCCACAAAGAAGGCGTTCGCCGGGGATCGCGTGACTCGCCGCGCCATCGCCATCGCTTCGGCCGCCGCGGTCGCCTCATCGAGCAGCGAGGCGTTGGCGATTTCCAGGCCCGTAAGCTCGGCGATCATCGTCTGGAAATTCAGCAGGGCCTCGAGACGACCCTGGCTGATCTCCGCCTGGTACGGCGTATAGGCCGTGTACCACGCGGGGTTCTCGAGGACATTGCGCTGAATGACCGGCGGCAGATGCGTACCGTAATAGCCTTGGCCAATCAGCGAAACCATCGAGCGGTTGCGCGCGCCGACCGCGCGCACTTTCGCCAGCAGTTCGTGCTCGGATAGTGCAGCTCCGAGGTCGAGCGGCCGCGCCTGGCGGATATCTGCGGGAAGCGCCTGGTCAATCAGGGCGCCAAGGCTGGGCGCGCCGACCACTTGCAGCATGCGCGTCACGTCTTCCGCCTGCGGTCCGATGTGCCTTTGCACGAAGCTGAACGGATCAAATGACGGCTCGACCGTCGGCACGTTCGCACTTGTCCGCATCAGCCGGTTCGGTTTCATGTCGTGGATCCTATCTGCGCGTTGTAGGCTTTCTCGTCCATCAGCGAAGCGATCTCGGACGGATCGGCAATCTTGAGCTTGAAAAACCAGCCGTCGCCGAGCGGATCGGAGTTGACGAGGCTAGGATCGGCGACGATCGATTCGTTGATGTCGACGATCTCGCCCGTGATCGGCGCGTACACCTCGGAGGCCGCCTTGACCGACTCCACCACTGCGGCCGGCGCGCCCTTGGCGAAGCTTTTGCCCGATGGCGGCAGCTCGACAAAGACCAGATCGCCGAGCTGCTCCTGAGCATGTGGCGTGATGCCGACGACCGCGACGTCGCCGTCGATTCGCAGCCACTCGTGGTCCGGCGTGAACTTCAGCATGACGGAATCGCTCCTCAGTTGGTGCGCTTGTAGCGGTGCGGAACGAACGGCAGGTCCGTCACCTCGACCGGCACGCGGTTGCCGCGTACCTCGGCAAACAACGTCGTCCCGGGCGCCGACTGCAGGTGCGGCACATACCCCATGGCGACCGGACCGGCCGCCGATGGTCCGAAGCAGCCGGACGTGACCGTGCCAATGGGCTCGGCCGCGGAACGCCCGGCAAACAACAAGGCGCCGCCGCGAACCGGCGTTCGATCGAGCGACCGCAAGCCGACCCGACGCCGCCGCGGACCGACATCGAGCTCGCGGGATATCGCGTCCGCGCCGGGGAACCCGCCGGCGCGCGCGCCGCCGGGCCGGCGGACTTTCTGCATCGCCCATTCCAGCGCCGCTTCGACCGGCGTCGTCTGCTCGTCGATATCCGCCCCGTAAAGGCACAGGCCGGCCTCGATCCGCAAGCTGTCCCGAGCGCCGAGACCGGCAAGTGCAACGGACGCATCGTCCAGAAGCAGGCGCGCGAGCCGGTCCGCTTCCGAACCGGCGACGCTGATCTCGAAGCCGTCCTCGCCGGTGTAGCCCGACCGGGTCACGAGGCAGGCGCTGCCGGCGATCGCGAGCATGCGCGCGTCCATGAAGCGCATGGACGCGACCCCCGGCGCGAGGCGGGCGAGCGCTTCCTCGGCTTTCGGCCCTTGCAGGGCCAGCAAGGCGCGATCATCGAGCACCTCCATCGTGCAGACCGGCGACGTGGCGGCACGCAAGTGCGCCTCGTCGACCTCCTTTCTGCTGGCATTGACGACGAGAACGACATGGTCGCCGCGGGCCGTGATCATGAGATCGTCGATGATGCCGCCGTGCGCGTTGGTGAAATACGCGTAGCGTTGTCGGCCTGGCGCGAGGCCAAGCACATCGACCGGGACCAGACGCTCGAGCGCCTGCGCGACATCCGCCACCATGCCGCCGTTCGGCCGCAGCGCGATCTGGCCCATATGCGAGACGTCGAAAAGGCTCGCGGCAGCGCGCGTGCGGAGATGCTCCTTCATCACGCCCGCCGGATACTGGATGGGCATTTCGTAGCCGGCGAAAGGGGCCATGCGTGCGCCCATCGCGACGTGCAGATCGTAGAGCGGGGTGCGCTTCAGCGCCGGCTGCGTGGGAACAGTCACCGCCGTCATTGGGCCGCCCCCGCCATGACGACGAACGCGCCGGCAAGGGCGCACGACGGCCGGACGCTCCGCGGTGAATGGTCGGGACTGGTCGGCAGCATCGGGACACCTCATCAGCTTCTGCTGATCGTCAGGTGCCCCCTCTGTATCTTTGCCTGAGAACGTTATCCCGTCGGCGGACGCGTAGCGTCTCTTTCCAGAGTCTAGGCGATTGCGCGGTTCATCTGCCTGAGAGTTTCCGGGGCGGTTGCTCCTTCGGCGCCGGCTCGCGGCCGGTCTCTCCCGCAGCAATACGAGCTAAAGTGCAGAACTCCTCAATATCGATACACAATAGGTATAGGACTTCGGCTGAATTGTCACCCCCGTTCGCCATCCCGTGTGGATTCCCGAAGCGAGCGTCATCCGCAAGTTGCGCGCGACGCCGCGCGCATTGAACTTGAGTGCGCTTCGGCGACCACCTGTCGCAGAACGTCGCGCCGGCAGCAGGGGCAACTTGCCACGGAACATTAAAAAACGGTCATCCAGGAGATGAAGACAATACAGCGCCGCTCCTCATTCAGGGCGTTGCGCCTTGACGCGCGCCGCGCCGCTGTGTGGTCGGGCTGAACTGCAACTGAACGACACCTTCAGCGTCCGTAAATTCCGTGTGTGAGAGTTTTTGGTCCGGGTGGCGATTTACAGGACTCCAGAAAGGAGGAGTTGTCATGACCAGCCTGAGAATTGCTGCTTTGGCTTTCGCGGCCTTGAGCGCGGCGATGGCGAGCGGCACGGTGTCGGCGATGCCGGCGGATGGGCTCGCGCCGGCGGCCAAGCAGGTTGCCGGCGACGTGCAAGACGTTCGGTGGATGTGCGGTCCTTACCGCTGTTGGTGGACACCCGGCCCCTATTGGGGTGGCCCGTACTGGGGCCCCCGCCCCTATTGGCATCACTGGGGTTGGCATCACCACTGGTGGTGAATTCTTGGCAGAAGGAAGCGCGGCCCCGACCGGCGACCCCGGGGGTGGTCGCGTCGGAGAGTCCATGACCCCAACCGGTCGCGCTCCTGATCGGGCATCACGCCATTGTCCATCGGCCGCGCCGATGAGCGGAGCCTTCCGTGCGCCGCGCCGACGTCGCGCCAACCTGCGTGCCCCCAGCTTGCCTTCTTCAAGGTTCACGATACTAAGGGACACAATCGTTCAAGCGCCCCAGCAGAACCAGGCGAGAGTCATGGCTCAACGCAAGAAGACCCTACGGAGAAAAACGTCAACGGCGCGGGGTAAGGCGCGCAAAGCGGCCAAGCCCCCGCGCGGGAAAGCGGGGAAGCGCGCCGCGGCCAAGCCGACCCCTCGAAAGCGTCGCACCAAGGCTCCACGCAAAACGACAACCGTAAAGAAGGTCGCGCGAAAAACTGCGAAGCCGAGGAGGACGCCGCGCACTCCCGCGGCTCAGGGCGTCCCGGCTCCGGCGGCGCAATCGCGCACGCCGCTCGATCTCGACCGGGCCCTCAGCAAACCGATCGAAGCCGGTCTCATTCCGGGCATCGTGGCGCTTGCGGCCGACGATCGCGGCATCTTCTACAAGGCCGCCTTCGGCATGCGGGCGGTCGACAAGCCCGAGCCGATGACGGCCGATTCGGTGTTTCGCATCGCCTCGATGACCAAGGCCGTCACCGGCGCCGCCGCCATGCAGCTCGTCGAGCAGGGGCGCATCGGTCTCGACCAGCCGATGGGCGACGTGCTCCCGGTTGTCCGCGACGTAAAGGTGCTCGACGGCTTCGATGCCGACGGCGCGCCGCAACTGCGCGATGCCAAGGCGCCGGTTACGCTCCGCCACCTGCTCACGCATACGTCTGGCTACGGTTACGACATCTTCCATACGGACCTGGGCCGCTACATCCAGATTGCCGGACTGCCCAGCATCGTCACCTGCAAGAATGACGCGCTGCGGATACCGCTGTTGTTCGATCCGGGCGCGAACTGGGAGTACGGCATCGGCATCGATCTTGCCGGCAAGGTCGTCGAGGCGGTGAGCGGGGAGACCCTGGAGTCCTATTTCCAGCGGCACATTTTCCAGCCGCTCGGCATGCACGACACGAGTTTCGTGTTGCGCGACGACATGGCGCGCCGCCTGGTCGGCACCCATGCGCGCGGTGCGGACGGCAAACCAGCGCCGATCACCTTTGAATTTCCGCAGGATGCCGACTTCCACATGGGTGGCGGCGGCCTGTTCTCCACCGCTCCGGACTACCTCACCTTCACGCGCATGCTGCTCGCGGGCGGCACGCTCGACGGCGTGCAGGTGCTCAAGCCGGAGACGGTGAAGCTCATGGGGCGCAACGCCATCGGCGATATCGAGGTGCCGAAGCTGCGCAGCAACAACCCGGCAATGGCGCTCGAAGTCGAGATGTTTCCCGGGCAGGTCAAGAAATGGGGCTTGAGCTTCATCATCAACACGCAGGACGTCCAAGGCGGCCGCGCGGCAAAGAGCCTGGCGTGGGCGGGAGTCCACAACACCTTCTTCTGGATCGACATCAACCGGCGGATCACCGCCGTCGTCATGATGCAAATTCTGCCGGCCGCCGACCCGCATGTGCTTGAGACCATGGTGAACTTCGAGCAGGCGCTTTACGTCGCGCGATCACGCGCCTAGCGCGCGGTCGCTTCCGGCGTCTGCCTCGCGCACGGAATTGGCGTACCAACCGACGTCCGGATCAAGCCAACCCTCAGGGTATTTGATCCGCCCACGCCGCTTCTCGGCCTCGAAATAGGCGCCGCGATCGAACATCGGCGGCTTGCCGCGCGACTGCGCCAGCTGACGGCGGCGTTGCGCCGTCTTGGCCGCATCCGCCTGCCACTTGCGGCCGACCTTGAAGAGCACGACGCCATATTCGTCCCTCGCGCTGTCGGGAGAGACGAGGCCGCACTCGACATCGTAGACCACCTTGTCGATTTCGCGCAGCAGCGGATCGCCCCACCCGCCGCCGCCGGTGGTGACGATGCGCACGGTCGAACCGGCGGGGATGATGACCGTGTCGCACATCCCGGGATGACTGACCGTGACGCCGTCAGGCGAGGTCACCGCCACCGCGTAGGGCTTGCCGGCCCTGCCGCCGTTGACGCCGTAGCAGCTCAGAACCGAGCGGTCGGCATTGGAGATGAGGCGCGCCTCGCTCAGGGCACGAATGCGTTTGTCGTAGCCGAAGCCGCCGCGACGATAACCGGGCCCGCCGGAATCCTCCTTGAGGCCCAACTGCTCGACCAGCACCGGGTAGCGCGTCTCGGCGAATTCGGCCGGGAGATTGCGCGAGTTCGGCACGACGTGGACGACGTCGGACCCGTCGGCCCACGGCCGGCCGGGTCCGCCGCCGCCCAAAACTTCGCGGAACAGGAAGAAATCGTCCTGCGTCTTGCCACCCGAGAGGCCCCAAATGCGAATGGTCTCATGGTCGGCGGGCATGGCGCCGCCGGTCGCCTTCGAGAGGCAAGCGGCGAACGCGCCGAGCGACCGCAGCATCAGGAAAAAGCGCATGCCCGTCGGGCGCCCGAAATGCGGCGTGATCAGCGTGCCCTTGGGCGGAAACTTCACCTCGATCACGTCGAGCACGCCCTCATTCGAGTCGATCTCGGCGGCCCGTTCCGGACTGCCGGCGAGCGAGCGCAGCGTCGGCGCGAGCCACTTGCGAAAGTAGCGCCCCTCAGCCTCGTCCAGCGCCCAGTTGATCGGCCCCTTGGCCTCCGGATCGGTGCCGGTGAAGTCCAGCAGGATCTTGTCCTGCGTCTTGGTCATGGTGAGGCGCAGGGTGTGCAAGCGCGGTTCGTCGACGCCGTCGGCCTCGATGTAGTCCTCGAAATGATAAACACCGTCCTTGATCTTCGGCAGGATCTCGCGGCGGAAGATCGCCGCCGTGTTCTGCAGAAGCTGATCGAAGGCCTGCTCCAGCGTATCGACGCCATAGCGTTGCGCCAGCGCCTCGATCCGCCGGCATCCGAGCCGGGCCGCACCCTGTTCGGCGTCGAGATCGCCCTTGAGATGCTCAGACAGCCGCGAATTGCGCACGATGATGCGGAAGGCCGCTTCATTGCGCTTCCCTTTCTCGTACAGCTTGATCGGCGGTATGAGCATGCCCTCCATCCAGCTGTCGGTGGCGTGGACGGGAAGGCTCCCGGGTACCGAACCGCCGACGTCGTCATGATGGCCGAATACCTGACTGAAGCCGATCAGACGCTCGCCGACGAAGATCGGGACAGTGGTGCAAAGATCGGGCACGTGACCGATGCCGCCGCTCGAATTGTAGGGATCATTCCAGAAGAACACGTCGCCGGGATGAATGTCGTCGGCGCCGAAATATTCGAACACCGGCTCGACGATCGCCGAATAGGAGCGGCCGGTGAGCTTGCGGCCTCTGGCGTCGAACAGCGCGACGCGATAATCGTGCTGGTCGCGGATCATCGGCGAACGCGACGTGCGCTCGACCGCGGCCTCGATCTCGAGCTCGGCGGCGCGAATGGTGCCGTGGATGACTTCAAGCTCGATCGGGCCGAGCACGCGGCGGGACGGGGCATGCAGCATCGCGTGTTCCTCTCAGCGTCCACTGACCAGGATCAGATTGCGGTATCGATCGGTGTGCAGCGACCATGAGGGCGGCATCACTGTCGTGGCGCCGTACTCCTCGACGATCGCCGGTCCGCCAATGTGCTGGTCCAAAGCAAGCTCGGCGCGGCGGAACAGCGGTACGTCGATCCAGCCGGTCGATCTCCAATAGACCTTGCGCCGCGCGAAGGGAGCAGCAGGCGGACGGGCGTCCTCGGCAGCCTTGAGCTGCGGACGATCCTGCCTGCCGACAGCACGCACGCGCAAATTGACAAGCTCGACGTCCTGCTGGCCGCGATAGTTGAAACCGAAGGTGCGGTCATGCACCTGGTGGAACTCCTCCCACATGAAATCCAGCGCGGCGCGGCCCGACAATTCGCGCGGAATTTCGACTTGGACCTCGTGGCCTTCGCCGAAATAGCGGACGTCGCCGATGAAATGCACGGCGATCGCGTCCCTTCCGATCCCCTCGCCCTCGATGTCGGCGAATCCGAGCCGTTCGAGCTCACGCCAGGCCGCGATGATCTCGTCGGCGTCGGCTGAACTCTGCCGCCTAACCAGGGTGCGGATGTAGTCGCGGGTGACATCGCAGACGTGCAGACCGAACGCGCACAGATTGCCCGGGTCGGGCGGCGAGATCACCGTATTGATGCCGAGGAAGTCGGCAACTTCGGTAGCAAACAAACCGCCGGCGCCGCCGAACGCGACCATCGCATAGTCGCCGGGCTCGCGGCCGCGGACGGTCGTCACTTGGCGGATACCGAACACCTGGTTGGCGGCTGCGACCTCGAGCGCGCCGGCCGCAAGTTCGTCCGGATCGAGGCCCACTTCCTCGCCGAGCAGGACGAACGCGCGGCGCGCGGCGCGGGCGTCGAGTTCGATCTCGCCGCCGACAAGAGCGGCCGGCAGCCGTCCGAGGATGACGGCCGCATCGGTAACGGTCGGCTTGGTGCCGCCCTTGCTGTAGCAGATCGGGCCCGGGTTGGCGCCAGCGCTCTGCGGGCCGACCTTGAGCTGGCCGTACGAGTCGGTCCACACGATCGAGCCGCCGCCGGCGCCGACGGTGACGATATCAAGCATCGGCGTCTTCACCGGATAATTCTCGACCATCGAGGTCGAGGTGTAGCGCGGCTGGTAGTTCTCGATGATGGAGACGTCGGTCGAGGTTCCTCCGACGTCGATCGTCAGGATGTCGCGATAACCGGCGAGCTGCGCGGTATGTACCGAGCCGAGCACGCCCGCGGCCGGTCCGGACAGCAGCATGGTGACCGGCCGCTCGCCGGCGGTCGAGTGCTTCACGATCCCGCCGTTCGACTGCATAATCAGGAACGGGATGTCGCCGGAAGCTGCGGTAATCTTCTCGGCCGCGCGCCGCAGGTAGGTCCGGCAGAAAGGCTTGACCAGCACATCGATGAGCGTCGTCATCGCCCGCTCGTACTCGCGATATTCCGGCAGCACGACCGAAGACAGCGACACGAACACCTCCGGAAAGTGCCGCGCGACAATCTCGCCGACGCGCTTCTCATGCGCGTCATTCGCATAGGAGTGCAGCAGGCAGACTGCAATGCAGCGCACACCGTCCTCGACGAGTTCGCGCACGGCATCGATCACCACGGCCTCATCGAGCGGTTCGAGCACGCTGCCGTCGAAGCGCATCCGACCCGGCACCTCGCGTACCAGGTGCAGCGGCACCAGGCGGTGCGGCTTCACCCAGAAGAACGAATTGCCGTAGCCGTCGGGCACCGACTGGCGCGCGATCTCGATCAGGTGGCGGAAGCCCTTGGTGACCAGCAGCCCCAATCCGTCGAACTTGTGCTCGAGCACCGCGTTGGTAGCGACTGTCGATCCATGCAGCAGCATGTGCACGTCGACCGGGCCGGCGCCGACCGCCGCCAGCACCTTTCGTACCCCCTCGATCAGGCCGACGCTGAGGTCCTCCGGCGTGGAGGGCGTCTTGGTCGAGGCGATATCGCCGGTCGCCTCATCGATCGCAACGACGTCGGTGAACGTCCCGCCGGTATCGATCGCGATTCGCAAGCCCATGTTCATGTCCATCATGCGGATACTATATCCGCATACGATATATTGGACGCAAAGCGCCTCCCGCCGCAAGCGCTTCCGTTATCGCCGCTCCTCGCGCACGTGCGGTTGCCCGAGCGCGGCCGGCTCGTTGGAGCGGCCGAACTTCGACAACCCGGCCCAGATCATCACCGCGATGGTGGCGAGATACGGCGTCATCAGCAGGAAATACTGCGGCAGCTGAATCCCCGCGGCGGCGATGCGCGGAATGAGCGCTTCAATGCAGCCGAACAACAGCGCCCCGAACAGCGCGCGCCATGGTTGCCAGCGGGCGAAGATGACGAGAGCGATCGCGATCCAGCCGCGGCCGCCGGTCATGTCCGGGATCCAGATCTTGACGTCGACGACGGAGAGATAGCCGCCGGCAAGCCCGATCAGCGCCGACCCGGCGACCACCGCGCCTAACCGGTAGGCCGGAACGCTCACGCCTACGGCATCGGCGGCCTCCGGATTCTCCCCAACCGATCGCAGCCGCAGCCCGAGCATCGAGCGTGACAGGATGTTGTTGACGGCAAAGAAGATCGGGACGGTGAGGTAGACCACGAGATTCTGCGTGAAGAGAATGCGGCCGACGATGGGAATGTCCGACAACGGCCAGATCGCCACCTCATGCAGTCCGCCGATGGCGCGATTGGTCCAGCCCGCAAGCGTCCCGACCAGGCTGGTGAGGCCCTGGCAAAAGAACACGATCGCCAGTCCGGCAATGACCTGGTTGACGCGCAGCACCACAACGAGAAGCGCGAACAGCAACGACACCACGGCCGCGGCCAGCATTGCGACCGCAAGCGAGATCGCCGGATAACCGCCGAGCTCGAGGTCGGCGGCGACGCCGGCCAGCGCGCCAACGAGCATGAACCCTTCGGCACCGAGCGAGAGAACCCCGGCGCGCTCACCGATGATCAGGCCGAGTGCCGCCAGGGCATAGGGCGCGGCAAAGCTCGGCGTACCAGCCAACCAGTTGACGATGAACTGCAACACCCGTTTTTCTCTCTTCAACGCACCCAGTGGAGCCGATGCCGCATCAAGAACTCCGAGGCGGCGACGCAGATCACGATGATCGCCTGGATGAGTTGAACCATGGCGAAGGGTATCTGGCAGAAGACCTGCAGACTGCGGCCGCTGACGAACAGCACCGCCACCAGCACCGCGACGATCATGGCGGCGATCGGGTTGTTGCGGGCAAGAAAGGCGATGAGGATCCCGGAAAAGCCGTAGCCCTCGAAGAAAGACTGGGTGAGCCGTCCCTCCTGGGCCGTGGCGATGACGAAGCCGGCGAGCGCGGATAAGCCGCCCGACAACAGCACCGAAATCAGCATCACCGCCTTGATCGGCACGCCGACCGCCAGCGCCATGCGCGGATTGTCGTGCACGAACCGGGTGTAGAAGCCGAACCGCGTGGACTGCACCAGCCAGGCGGCGAGCGCGGTGAAGACGAGCGCCATGACCAGCGCACTGCTGAGCCCCCAACCGATCTCCGGCAGCCGCTCGTACGAATGGAACTGCGGCGAGTGGGGAAACGCGTCTTTCGGATCGAGCCACGGACCGTAGACGAGATGGAGCAGGAAATTGAGCGCCACGTAGTTGAGCAGCAGCGTGGTGATGATCTCGTTGACCCGCAGGCGCAGCCGCAGCCAGGTGGGAACCATGATCCAGGCCATGCCGCCGAGGACGGCTGACAGCATCATCAGCGGCAGCCGCGCGACCGGCGGGCCGATCTCGTAGAACGCGACGAAGGTGGCCGCGATGCCGCCCCAGATCATCTGGCCTTCGATGCCGAGATTCCAGAAGCGCACGCGGAAGGCGACGGCGGCGCCGACGCCGACGAAGATCAGCGGCGCCGCCTGAAACAGGATGGAGTGGAGGTTCTCGGAATCGGTCAGCGTTTCGACGACGAATTCGTCGAGCAAAGCCCTCGGCTTCACGCCAGCGGCAATCAGCAGCGCCGCCGATATCGCCATTCCGGTGATGACGGCGCCGGCGAGAATGAGCGCCTGACGCCACGCCGGAATGCTCTGCCGAACCTCGAGATTGATCCGCCCGAAACGCAGCGCGTGCGCACGACCGACTGTCAGGCTCAGGGGCGGCGGTGCCGGGTGAGCGGCCTGCTCAAGCATGGTGCACCATCACGCGTCCGACCGCCTGCCGGTCCGCCGGCGCCGCGAACTCGGCGGCAATGCGGCCCCGCGTCATGACGCCGATCCGGTCGGACAGATTGAGGACTTCGTCGAGGTCGTCGCTGATCAGCACGATCGCGGCGCCGCCGGCGCGCGCGCTGAGCAGGCGCTCCTGCACCGCGGCGCAAGCGCGGACATCGAGGCCGCGGCTTGGACTGTGGGCAATGATGACCTTGGGGTCGCGGCTGAACTCGCGGGCGATGATCAGCTTTTGCGCGTTGCCGCCGGAGAGGAGCGCCGCCTTCTGGCGCAGATTGCGCACGCCCTGGACATCGAATTCGCCCACTGCCCGACCGGTCGCCTTGCGCATCGCCGCACTGTCGGTGCGCAACCAGGTGCCGTAGCAGCCTTTGTGCATCTGACCGACGCAGAAATTGTCGGCAACCGACAAGCCGCCGGCGAGACCATAGCCGAAGCGGTCGGCGGGAATGGAGGCAACGCCGAGATCGCGCAACGCTTCGGCCGGCGAGCCGGTCGTGTCTCCCGTCCCGTCGAGCTCGACCGATCCGGCGAGCGGGGCCCGCACGCCGGTCAGCGCCTCCACCAATTCCGTCTGGCCGTTGCCGCCAACGCCGGCGATGCCGTAGATCTCGCCGGCGCGGACATGAAAGGTCGCATCCGTGACCGTCACATGCCCGTCGGCGCGCGCCGCCCGCAAGCCTTTGACGGTCATCACCGGCGCGCCGGGAGGCGACGAGGCGCGACGCGGCTGAGCGACGGTGGTGCCGACCGCAAGCTGGGTCAGTTCGTTGGCCGTGGTTGAGCGCGAATCGAGCACCGCGACGGCTCGCCCGTTGCGCATCACCGTGACCCGATCGGTGAACGCGGTCACCTCGCCAAGCTTGTGAGTCACCAGCACGACGGCGGCGCCACGGGCGGCGAGCGTCCGCACCGTGGTGAGAAGGCGCACAGCCTCCTCGTCGGTGAGGACCGCCGTCGGCTCGTCGAGGATGAGGATGCGGGCGCCCGCCAGCAGCACCTTGATGATCTCGACCCGCTGCCGCTCCGCAATCGACAGTTCGTCGACGCGGCTGCGGGGATCGATCGCAAAGCCGAGCTCGGCGGCTTGGGTCGTGATCTGTCGCTCGACCTCGCGAACACCCGGTGCGAAACGCCCGCGCCAATTGGCGAGCAGCACGTTTTCGGCGACGGTGAACGGCTTCACCAGCTTGAATTCCTGGTGCACCATTCCGATGCGGCAAGCCATCGCATCGCGCGGGCCGGAGAGCACGACCTCTTCGCCGTCAACGAAGAGCCGCCCGGCCTCCGCGGTGTAGAGGCCGGCGGCCACGTTCATCAGCGACGATTTGCCGGCGCCGTTCTCGCCCAAGAGCGCGTGGACCTCGCCGGTGTTGGCCGCGAAATCGGCGTCGTCGAGGGCAAGAAATCCGTCGAAAGACTTCCTGACCCCAACGAGTTTCAGGGCCGCGACCATTTCGATCCAAGCTCCAGGCGTGGACGCGGCCGAGCCATCAACGCGGCCGCGTCGCCCACTCGGGGTCACTTCTTCTGAGTAATGACCCCGTCAACGTACCAGTCCATTTTCCACAGGTCACCGTCCGCCAGCACCTGCCCGGAAGCGACGCGCTCCTTGCCGTCGCGATCCTTGAGCGGGCCGGCGTAGACGTGCTTGCCGCCGATGATCGCCTGCCGCTCCGCCATCACCTTGTCGACCACGTCCTTCGGCACCATGGGGCCGCAGCAGGCGATGTCGGTGCCGCCGTCCTTGATGGCGATGAAATCGCCATACGGACTGGTTTGCCAGTTGCCGCCGGCGACCTTCTTCAGCTCCGGGACCAGATAACGATCCCACACCCAGATCGAGGAGCAGACCGTCGCCTTGGGAGCGAACTCGCGCAGATCGCGGTGGTGCCCGGTGCCGTAGATGCCGCGCTCCTGAGCGACGATCTGCACCGTCGGGGTGTCGACATGCATCCCGATCACGTCGACGCCCTGATCGGCGAGCGCTTCGGCGGCGGCGCGCTCCTTCACCGGATCGTTCCACGCGCCGGTGAAGACCGCGGTCAGCGTCGCCTTCGGATTGGTCTTTTTGGCGCCGAGCTCATAGGCATTGACGGTCCAGTTGACGATGCCGAACGGATTGGCGCCGACGAAGCCGAGCTTGCCGGATTTCGACATGGCGCCGGCCACCATGCCGCAGAGATATTGGCTCTCATACGTCCTGCCGTAGAACGACTGTAGGTTCGTGCCGTTGGTGGTGCCCGCCGCATTGAGGAAGGCAACCTCCGGATGCTTGGCCGCAAGCTCCTTGAAAGTGTCGGAATAGCCGAACGCCGTGCCGACAATGACGTTGTAGCCGCGCTGGATGAATTTCTCCGCCGGCGGCGTGATCTGCGCCGCATCCTCGGCGATATTTTCCACATAGGGGATCTGCTGTTTCATGGTGGCTTCGATCTTGGGCTTGGCTTCGTCGAAGGCCTGGGTCCAGCCGCCGTCGTTCTTGGCTTTGAAATAGAGGAACGCGATCTTGGGCTCGCCCTTGAGCGAGAACCCGTCCGCGCTCCAGGCGGAGCCGGCCGCAACCAGCGCAGCCGCTCCGGCGATGAGCACCAACCTGTTGAACATCTGTCCGTCTCCTCTGGCTACGACCGACGGCCCGTGCCGGCGGCTACTACTAAGCGTTACACTCCCCGCACGCGAAGCCGCCCGGCCGCGGCTCTCACGCTATGCGCCGGCGCGATCGAGCGCCGCCTGAATCATGCTCGGCGTCAGCGGCACATGATGGAATTTGCCGGCGCCGAGCGGCTTGAGCGCTTCCTCGACGGCCGACGCCACGACGGCGCCGACCGCGATGCAGCCGGCTTCGCCGACGCCTTTCACTCCCAGCGGATTGAGCGGCGACGGCGTTTCCAGATGCAACACCTCGATGTTCGGGATTTCGGTCGCGTAGGGTACGAGAAAATCCACGAAATTCGCATTGGCCAAGTTGCCGCTGGGTTCGTATTCGAGCCGCTCGTAGAGCGCGCCGCCGAGCCCCTGGGCAATTCCGCCGTGCACCTGTCCCTCCACGATCATCGGGTTGATCATGTTGCCGCAGTCGTGGATGCACACGTATTTTTGGATCTTGACCGTGCACAGATCGGGGTCGACCTCGACCAGGGCGCCGTGGACGCCGTAAGCCCAGGTCGCGTGCGGCGGGCTGTAATAGTCGGTGCCTTCAAGGCCGGGCGCCTGCCCCTCCGCCAAGGGCGGTCCGTCATGGCGGCTCGCGGGAGCGAACTGGGTCGCCGCCTGCGCCGCTTCATTGAAGGCATACCGCAGCGGGTTGGTCGCCGTCGCGACGGCGGCGAGCGGCACGAAGCGGTTTGAACCCTTCACCCAGGCCGCGCCGTCGTGCAGCTCGATGTCGGTGACATCGACTTCCATCATGTTCGCCGCCGCCTTCAGCGTCTTCTCGCGCACCACCATCGCGGTCTTGTGGATGGCGTTGCCGCTGACAACGGCGGCGCGGCTGGCAAACGTCGCCACACCCCAATCGTAGGCCTTAGTGTCACCCTCGACCACGATCACGTCCTGCGGGTTGACGCCGAGCTGGTCGGCGACGATCTGCGCGAACACCGTGTCGTGGCCCTGTCCCTGCGAGGTTAGCCCTGTGTTCACGTACACCTTCCCGGTGATCGGGTGGATGCGCACGTGGCCGCCCTCGTACGGTCCGAGGCCGGTGCCCTCGACATAGAAGGCAAGTCCGAGGCCAAGGTATTTGCCGTCACGGCGGGCTCTCTCCTTCGCGGCTGCGAGGTTCGTCACGTCCAGCGCCTTGCCCATCATGTCGAGGGCCTTGTGGTACTGGCCGCTGTCGAGCGTGACCCTGAGGCCATCGGCAAACAACAGACCCTCGCGCGGATAGGGGAATTCATTCTCGCCAATGAAATTGCGCCGGCGTATCTCAAAACGGTCGAGGCCCAGTTCCTCCGCGAGTTGGTCCATGGCGCGCTCGATCGCGAAGCAGGCGTGGGGCCGCCCGCATCCGCGGTACGGGGTCACCTGAACCGCTGGCGTATAGACGGCCTTGAACTCGACCCAGATGTTGGGGATGCGGTACGCACCCGCGATCGAGGTCGACGCCACCTGCGCGACCGCAATGCCGTAGGGAATGAACGCGCCAGTGTCGTGCAGGAAGCTGTCGCGCAGCCCGAGGACCTCGCCGGTTTTCTTTGCCGCAAGCTCGAGGTAGTGGATCTGCGTGCGCTCCTGCGACGAGCCGATGAAGTTCTCGCGCCGATCCTCGATGTATTTTACCGGACGACCGAGCTTCATTGCCGCCATCGGGACGAGGAGCTCGTCGGGATGGAACATCATGATCTTCTGTCCGAACCCGCCACCGACGTTCGGCGCAATGACGCGAACCTTGTCCTCGTCGAGCTTGAGGATGGACGACAACCCGCCGCGCAGCGAGATCGGCGCCTGGGTGCCGTCCCAGACGGTCAACTCCTCCGAAACCTGGTCCCAGCTCGCCGCGATCGCCCGGCATTCCATCGGCGCCGCCGTCGAGCGATCGATCTGGACGCGGATCTTGGTGATGTGCTCGGCCTTGGCGAAGGCGTCATCGGGATTGCCGCTGACCTGGACAAAATGCGCCGCGAGATTGTTGGTCGCGTCCGCATGGACCAGCGGAGCGCCGTCACGCACCGCTTTCTCGAGGTCCATCTCCACGTCGAGCGGATCGTAGTCGACCTCGATGAGCGCCGCAGCGTCTTCGGCGACGTAACGATCGACAGCAACCACCATGGCGACGCACTGCCCGACGTAATAAACGTCCCCGCGGGCCAGCGGACGCTGCGTGTGCGGATGCTTCATCGAGGGATGGGGGATGAGCAGCGGCATGTCGAGATCGAGATCCCCGATATTCTCGCAGGTATAGACCACCGCTACGCCGGGATGCCGCTCCGCCGCGGCGGTATTGATCGAACGGATGCGTGCGCGCGCAAACGGACTGCGCACGAAGGCGGCGTGCAGCGCCTGCGGCAGCGGGATGTCATCGACGAACGCTCCTTCGCCGCGCAGCAGCTTGGGATCGATGTTGCGCTCGACGCGTGCTCCGAACTGGCGGGTTGACATCCTAAAACCTCGGCTCAGGCGCGGCCGGCAAGCTGCGCCGCGCGGCGTACCGCGGCGATGATGTTGACGTATCCGGTGCAGCGGCAAAGATTCCCCGAGAGCATCGTGCGGATGCCGTCGTCGGTAAGATCAAGCGCTTGCGGCTCATTGAAGCGCCCGAATATGTTCATGATCATTCCCGGCGTGCAAAACCCGCACTGCAGCGCATGGCATTCCTTGAACGCCTGCTGGATGGCATGAAGCCGGCCATCCTCTGCGGCCAGCGCTTCTATGGTCGTCACCTCGGCGCCCTGCGCCTGCGCGACCAGCGTGAGGCAGGAGCGCCCAGATTTGCCGTCGATGAGCACGGTGCAGCACCCGCAGATGCCGTGCTCGCAGCCGACGTGAGTCCCGGTCAGCCGCAGCTCATGGCGGAGGAAATCGGACAGCAGCATGCGCACGCTGACGACTCGTTCGACGCGTTCGCCGTTGACCGTGAGCGACACTTCGAGCGTCGGATCGTCCGACGTTTGCGCCAACCGCCGCTGCAGGTTGCCGCGCGTCATCGGCCGATCCTCTCCCGCGCACGCGTCACGGCCTTTGCCGCCATACGGCGCACCAAAGTCGCGACCGCGCGGCGCCGGTAGGCATTGCTCGCGTGCATGTCATCGGGCGCGGTAACGGCTTCGGCCGCCGCCCTGCCCGCGGCCTTGAGGTCGGCTTCGCTCAGCGCCGTTCCGGTGAGCAGCTTCTCTGCTTCCGGCAGACGAATGGGCCGCGAGGTCACGCCGCATGCCGCTAGGCGAACTTCTGAGGTGCGGCCGTCAGCGTTCATGCGCACGACGGCGCCGACCCCGGCAATCGCGTAATCGCCGTGGCGGCGCGTGACCTCGTCGAAGGCCGATCCGCTGTCGGCCCTGAGAACCGGAAACCGTGCCTCGAAGGCGATCTCGTCGCGCCGTCGGGTAGTCGTCAGGTGGAAACGGAAGAATTCGTCGGCCGCAATCTCGCGGCGGCCCGCCGGGCCTTCGACCAGCACGCTGCCGCCGAGCAGCACCAGAACCAGCGGCACTTCCGCCGCACCGTCGGCATGGCACAGGCTGCCCACCACGGTGCCGCGGTTGCGAATGGGGATGTGGGCGACGTGCGCCATGGCCTCGTTAAGGAGCGGATTGGCTGCGCGCACCCGCTCATCGAGCTCGAGTTCGCGGTGGCGGGTCATCGCCTTGACGATGATCTGCCCGCCTTCGATCGCGATCCCTTTCAGCTCGGCGACATGTTGGATGTCGACGAGCAGCGACGGGTTCGCGAGGCGGAAGTTCATCGCGGGAAGAAGGCTCTGGCCGCCCGCCAGCACCATCGCGTCGGGATCACTGGCGAGGGCGACTACCGCTTCTTTCAGGGTCCGCGGCGCCTGATACCGGAACAGCGGCGGCTTCATGCTTGCGTGGTCCCCTACCCGCGTGACATGTATCCACGGGATGAATACGATATCGAGATAACGGACGAACTGTCAATCAGCGGTCTTGCCTGCAGCCGGCGCGTGATACAATGGCGCTGTCACTCATGCGCTCTTGACGAGGCGCTGGACGGGAGATGATGACGATGCAACGAGGGCTGCCCGACAGGTTTCCGCCGTCCGCAGCCGCGAGAGCAGCGCGCCTCGGCCGCAAGCCCAAGCAGGCCCCGTTGAAGGCAAACGGCGTCGAGGATCTGCGCGGCATGGCCCGCGCGCTCGCCATCATCGAGCATCTCGCGGTTCGTCCGGGGCGTGTAGTCGACGTGACACACGACCTCAGGCTTCCCTGGGCGACGGTCCATCGGATCATTGCGCAGCTCACCAAGGCGGATTTTCTTCGGCGTGATCCGGAGACCAAGCGTTATGAGATCGGGCCGGCGCTGTGGTTTGCGGGCGCGACCTACATGGCAAATCATCGCGTGCTGCGTGCCGCCCTGCCCTATCTGCATAAGGCGGAGCAGATCAGCGGCATTGCCGTTCAGCTCGCCGAGCGCGTCGGCCGTCAGGCCGTGGCCATCTACTCGGCGCAGCCATACGCGACCAATATCGCCAAGGCGCAGTATGGCTATCACTTTCCGCTGCATTGCGGATCAAAAGGCAGGGTGCTACTCGCCTTCGCCGGACCGGAATTCGTCAAACAATATTTGCATCGGCCGCTGGAGAAGCTGACCGACGCCACATTGACCGATCCGGACGAATTGCGCCGCGAACTGGAGCGGATCCGGCAATCCGGCTATTCGATCACCGTCGCCGACGTTCAGCCCTTCACCGGCTCGATGGCAGCGCCGATCCGCGACGCGAGCGGCACCGTTGTCGCCTCGCTATGTTTCATCGCACGCAAGACGCTGATCCAGAACGTCCAGCGTCGCGACAAGCTCTTGGAGCACTTGCTGCACGCGGCGCATCTGGCGTCGATGGACCTCGGCTGGCGGCCCGACCCGGTATGAGGGTTCGGGCGCCCACATCACCGGCGCTCCTGATAAGACCCCTGAAGATTCTTGAATGTTTCGGCGAGGGCATCGACGGCCGCCGCGATGAACGCCTTGCCTGATTCCGCGGTGGCCTTGGTCGGATCACCGAAAATGGCCGCATGACCGGCGTCGGGGCGCGGGCGGCGCATATAAGTGCGGGTCGGATTGGTGGGCGCAACGAGGTCCCAGCCGACCGGCCCGTATTTTGCGGTCGCAAGCTCGGCCATCTTCACGAGCTGCGGACGCGTCGCCAACTGAAACGACGTTTCGAGTTCGCAACCGTGCCCCATTCCGCCGACGACCGATTTGCGCATGGCGTGAATGCGATCCGCGGCGGGCTCCCAATAGCTCACCGCCGAAACAACGAAGTCGAAGCTGCGGTCGAGTTCGTCGACCAGATGCCGCGCCACGGCATCGTTGGCGGTACCGTTGGGGCGATTGCCATTCAAGATGATGAGGTGATGAAAGCCCTGCCGGATCAACGCGGCGCCGATCTCGAACACCATGGTCTGATAGGTCGGAATCGAGAGGGAGATCGTGCCGGGGAAAAATTCGAAGGTCTTCGAGATCCCGTAGGCGACCGGGGGCGCGACCACGGCGTCGATCCGCGCCGACAGTTCTAGCGCGATATGTTCGACCTGATGCGTGTCAGTGTCGGTCGGCATGTGCGGGCCGTGCGCTTCGGTCGCTCCGGTCGGGAGTATCACCGGCTTTCGTGCCTCAATGACCTTGGCGATCTCCATCTGCGTCATGCTCGACATGCGACGTTCCATCTCTCTCGCTCCGGTTGGTCGCGCCTCAGCGCGGCGAGTTGCCACAAGCGTCTGGCCGGCGCAAGTTCATGGCCGATGAGGGACCGCGCATGAGAATCACGCGATCGTTCACGGTAGCGCGCCCGGCGGCAGCCGTCTGGGCGTTCTTTCAGGACGTGCCTGCCGTAGCCTCCTGCCTGCCAGGGGCCGAACTCGTCGAATCGAGAGACGACCGCGTGCAGCGTGGCAGAGTTGGAATAAGTCTCGGTCCCTTCAAGGCTTCCTTTGAAGGCGAGGCAACGATCAAGACCGATCCCGCAACCCGCTCCGGCCATGTCGAAGGCCGCGGCGTCGACAAGCGCGGCGGCAGCCATTCGCGGATGACGCTCGACTACCGGCTGAACGACGACGCAGGCGCGACGCGCGTCGATATCGATGTCGATCTCACTCTCGCCGGGCCGATCGCGCAGTTCGGCCGCAGCGGCCTCGTCACCGAGACCGCCAACGTGCTGATCGCCGATTTTGCCCGCAACCTCGAAGACCGGATTTCGACTTCCGCCCGGACTGCGGGCAATGTGGCGCAGCCAGCGAGGCGAATAAACGTGCTCGCCGTTCTGCTGGAAGCAGTCCGGACCAGGATCAGGATTCTCTTCGGTCGCCAGACTTGATCGGCCCGACGGACCTTCTGCGCTCAGGCGGCCGTGAGCGTTCGCCGGAATGTAAGCTCCTGGCGCCTTCCGCGCCGGGTTTGCAGCTCGCAGATCAGCCGGGCCCGCAGCGCCAAAGGTGGCGCGGCCTCGGCGTCGGGCGGCCGCACATAGAAATGGCGGATCAACTCATCCGCCTGGTTGGCGTAGTCGTTGGAATTGTACGGGAATATCGTCGTTTCGATCGAGGCGGAATCGGTCAAGTCCAGCTCCGGTGCCACGAACTTGACGCTCGCGGTCTCGGGCCGCCATGCCTGCCACCGGTCACAGATTTTCGTTCCCGGCGGATCGATGATCTCGACGCTACGCACCAGCAGAGGATGCCGCTGCAAGTTGCGCATGACGATTTCGAGCGTGAACCAGTGCGTCTTCGCATCGCGGTCGAGCGTGGCCTCGGCCAGCGATTTCTCCAGCTGCCGACCTCGCCGCAGCGACCGCAGCGCCCAAAGGGCAATTCCGCCGATGAGCACTGCGCCAGAGGCGGCAGCGATTTCGCGACTATGCGGAAGAGCCCACGCAACGGGACCGCCCGCATAGCGTTGCAGCCATTCCGCCGGTGCGTTCAGGGCGGGGCCTGCCCAATCGGCCAGCGCGTGAACGCGAAGCGCAAGCCAATCGCTGATGTCGGTTGCCGAGATCGTCACGAAACGAGAACACCGGTTGGCGCGCCACGCTCGAGGTCGAGATTCCCAAGCGATCGCCGCAACGAAGGTGCATTATGCGCGCAATGCTGCCGACGCACAATCGTCGTCACTAGCCTACGCAGCGCCTTGCATGTGAACTTTGGGCAGCGAAACCCCAGGCGTCTTGCGGATGGTCATGGTCCGGCTTTTCGGCGTCTCATCATGAAGCCAACGACCGTAAAGACGACGCATCCAATCAGCCCGACGAGCCAAATGCGAAACTGTTGCCCGCCAATCAGGATCGACAGATTGCCGTACGGCGAATAGATGCCGATGAGCAGAACGGCGAGCGACAACGCCGCGAACAACGCAATGACCAGCAGTCCCGGTTGGTTGTTGAGGCGCGTGCGTTCGGTCGAATTGGCGAAATAGGCATAGGCAAGAGAGCCGAGCCAGTACAAGACCGCCAAAGCAATCAATATCGCGACGATGGTCATGAGTTTCGCTCCTTTTCCGCGTCGACACCGACGCCCTTGCCTGGAACCGTTCGCTTGTGCTCATCGCTCTGCGGCCTCGTGAGACCGGATCGCCTCCGCGCATTATGTCCCGCCAATCGGCGCGGCGCCATGAGAGCGTTAACGGGAAGCCGCGGCCAGCAGTTGAAGAAAGGGGTTGGTCGCCCGTTCGCGGCCGATGGTCGTCGTCGGCCCGTGTCCGCTGATGATCGCAACATCGTCCGCCAAGGGCAGGAGCTTGTCCCTGATCGATTTGAGCAGTTGTCTCTGATCGCCCCCAGGGAGATCGGTGCGGCCGACCGAGCCCGCGAACAGCACGTCGCCGACGATCGCCAGGCGCTGCGCGGCTTGAGAAAGACGACGCTACCCGGCGAATGCCCTGGGCAATGCACGACGGCGAACGTCAGCTCCCCCACCTCGACTTGGTCCCTCTCCTCAAGCCATCGGTCCGGCGTCACGCTCGATGCGTCTTGCATGCCGAAGTTGCGGGCGCTCTCGACGACATGCTCCAGGAGAAACAGATCGTCCCTATGGGGTCCCTCGATCGGCACCTTGAGACGCGCCTTCAAGGCTGCGGCGCCGGCGACGTGATCGACATGGCCATGGGTCAGCCAGATCTTGTCGACTGCGACATTGGCCTGAGCGATCGCGCGCTCGATGTCAGGCAGGTCGCCACCCGGATCAATGACCACGCCACGTTTGGTGGCCTCGCACCACAGCAGGGTGCAGTTCTGTTGAAAGGGCGTGACTGGAATAATGAGAGCCTTCGCTTGGGTCATGGATGGCGCACACCGGGTGGCAACGGGCTTGGTCGGGCGGAGGATGGCCGCCGCATGAGCGTTCCTTGGGGCTCGCGATATCGAGTCCCAAACAACGTCGGTTGGCGCCGGTCCAAAATACCCGCTCCCAGAGCGTGAGACCAGCATCACATGCGACATTTCAGCGCGCAAATTTTGCGGCGAAGCCGAGCGTGCACCGCTCGTCCGGCGAAAACCAGGGCGCACTGCTCTGCCGCTCACGGAACAACGCCTGAGACGTGGTGTTTTCTTGGGCTGAGTAACAGCAGGGCGACGCCGCTGTTCGGATACGGTTGCGGCGAGCAAATGGGCCTTGTTTTCAGGAGGAGGCGATAGATGCAACCCGCAGCGCCTTGAATTCCGTTCAGGTGTCCTTCAGCTTGCGTTCAGGCGCCGTTCAGCGCGTTCGTGCTTTGCTGATGCCAATGTTGAACTCTCACTCGCTCAATCCATGTCCGGGATGTTCAAGTTCCTCACTGCGCTCCTTGTGCTGATCCCCATCGGGTTTGCCGGCGGCGCGGCGCACGCGGAAAAGCGCATCGCGCTGGTGATCGGGAATGCCGAATACCAAATGGGAGCGCTGAACACTCCGGCCAACGATGCGGGATTGGTCGCGCAGACTTTGCAGGCTTCCGGTTTCGACGTCGACGGCGCCCGTGACCTCGATCAAGATTCGCTGCGGCGCGCTTTCCGTGACTTCCTCGACAAGGCTTCGGGGACGGACACGGTCGCGTTCATCTATCTCAGCGGCTATGGCCTGCAGCTCGAAGGCGAGAATTATTTCGTCCCCGTCGATGCCAAGATTGCCCGCGACACGGATGTGCCGCTCGAAGCGGTGCGCGTGTCGGACTATACGCGGCCGCTAGCCGCCCTGGGTTTGAAGGCGAGCATTGTGGTGCTCGACGCCGCGCGCGCCAATCCCTTCGCGAAGTCGGGGAAGCCGCTGGCGGGCGGCTTGGCGCTGGCGGAGCCGGAGCCGGGCACGCTGATCGCCTTTAATGCCGCCCCGGGAACGGTGGCGCCCGAGGGCCAGGGCCCATACGGGCCGTACGCCCAGGCGCTGGCCGAGATGATGCGCGAAGCCGGCTTGCCGCTCGCCGACGTGTTCGAGCGCACACGGCTGCGCGTCAACGACACGACCAAGGGAGCCGAAGTACCATGGCACACGCTTCGCGGGTGCAGACGCCGGTTGTGTTCTTCGAGCGCGGTGGCAACGCCGGGCCGATCACCGGCGCGTTGGGAGCCGTACCGATTCGCCCGCCTGCTCCGCGCAGGGCCGACGGAGGCTCGCCCTTCAGCGTTGTCGTCTGGCCCGCGCGATTGGTAATTTTGACGATGTTCGTCGTGTTGTTGATCTCGACCCTGTTGTGGACGTTGACGAAGATCACGTTGTTCGGCGGCGGCACGACGTAAGCCGGAGGCTCGAACCAGATCGGAACCGGCACGTAGATCGGAATCGGCAGCACGAAGAAGTCGACCGGCGGCAGCGGCGGCGGAAGAAGAATGAAATCCGGGGAGGGCGGCGGCAGAAAGTAGACCGGCGGCGGGAGCGGCGGTGCGAACCCGAATTCTGGATCGTCGAAGGCCAGCACCGGCCGATCGACATAGATGCTCTCGTCCGGTGGCGGCGGCGGGACGTCGTAGTCGATCATCGGGAACGACGGCGGCGGCTCGAGCGCAGCGGCGAGATAGGCGAGCCGCCGCTCCGCGTCGGCGGCGTGCGGCCCGCGCGGATAACGCCGCAGATAGCTCCAATAGGCGTCCGGCGTATCAACCACGCGGGTCCGGCGCCAAGTGATGGCCTCGCGTCGGGCGGCGACGATGGCGCGCACCCGCGCGG
>Ga0210409_10001789_pt1 | contig 27077 bp, 20 predicted proteins | sample IncBWH17MmetaG_FD_161649 | JGI IMG/M metagenome (GOLD analysis project Ga0210409, IMG submission 161649) | Forest soil microbial communities from Barre Woods Harvard Forest LTER site, Petersham, Massachusetts, United States - Inc-BW-H-17-M | ecosystem: Environmental > Terrestrial > Soil >...
AGAAGCTGACCGTAAAGCAAGGCCAACAGATCCCGATTCAAACCAACATCAATAACACCATTTCCACTCAGTATGTGGATGCCGTTCTGGAGTTGGAGGTGACCCCTCAGATCACGACAGAGGGCACTGTCTTCATGGAAGTCAACATCCAGAATACCCAGATTGACCAGGCCATTAGCGTGAACGGACAGCCTGGCTTGGATACGGAGTCGACGCAGACAAAAGTTCTCATCAACGATGGCGGAACCGTGGTGATCGGCGGCGTGGTGGTCACCAATCAAAATACCACCATAAACCAGGTGCCGCTCCTGGGGAACGTGCCCCTCATTGGCAACCTGTTCAAACACACTGCCATTAGCGTGTCTACCCAGGAGTTGATGTTCTTCTTGACTCCTCGAATTTTGCCGGGCTGAGCCGCGCAAGGTACAATATCGCGTGACCTGGGAGGAGACCTCGGTTTCCTCCCTTTTTTATGCCGATCAATACGACCAGCCGGTTAAAACGCCTTCGCCACGGACTGGATGCCGCCGGGGCCGGCGCATGGCTGGAAACACACCTGCCAAACATCTATTACTTATCTGGATTTTCCGGCGATTCAGGGGCCCTGCTGGTGGATTCTGCGTCGGCCACTTTATTCACCGACGGCAGGTTCACGATTCAGGCCAGGGAAGAAACTCGCGGAATTCGCGTGCAGATCCATACAGGCTCGCTCCTGGAAGCGGTTGGCAGCCATCTTCGAGCCAGGAAACGCCAGAGAGTCGCCGTTTCACCCTCGCGGCTGACTTTGGCAGGCTGGAAGGCGCTCCGGAAGGCCGCAGGAGGCAATTTAAAGTGGGCCGCCATTGACGGCCTCGTCGAAAGTCTTCGCGCCGTTAAGGACGCCGCGGAAATCGATCGGATCCGGGATGCGGCGCGAGTTGGCTCGCAGGTCATGGAGGAAGCGATTCGCTTGATTCGCCCCGGTGTCACCGAACTTGACATCGCCGCCGAGATTGGCTATCGCATGCGCCGAAAGGGCGCTTCGGGGGAGTCCTTCGAGGCCATTGTGGCTGCCGGACCTCGCTCAGCGTTGCCTCATGCGCGTCCAACGGCGCGTCGAATCGGGAAAAACGAGTTGGTCGTACTGGACCTGGGTGCTATACTGCGCCGCTACTGCAGCGATCTCACGCGCACTGTGCACGTAGGTAAAGCGCCCGCGCGTGTCCGCCAGTGGTATCACGCGGTTCTGGACGCGCAGACGGCGGCAAGAGATGCGCTGAAATCGGGAGTCACCTGCGGGACGATCGACGCTGCGGCACGGAACGTATTACAAAACAAGGGGTTAGGGCGATACTTCGTCCATAGTACGGGCCATGGAATCGGCCTTGAAATCCACGAGGACCCGCGAATCGCCCGGGATCAAAAAACGCTTCTGGAGACAGGTAACGTCGTGACTTTGGAACCCGGTGTATACGTCGAGGGCGTTGGCGGAATACGGATCGAAGACGATGCTCTGGTGACCCCGCGCGGCGCCGAAATTCTGACGACAACCCCCCGGGAATTCCTCGAACTCTGAGCGCAACGATGAAGGGATCCAAAAAACAGCCAGGCGGTTCTGACATTTCCGTGCCGGGAGTCGACCTCGGACAACTGGAGCGCTTGCTTTCTTTCATGTCCGAGCACGGGCTGGAAGAGTTCGAATATGCCCATGGAGACCTGAGGATACGCCTGAAGAAGGCGATTCCGCAGCAAGGTGCGGCTCCGGTCCTGGCGCTCCCTGTGGCGCAGTCTGCCGCTCCGTTGGGTGCCCAGGCTCAGGCACCCCCAAGCGCTTCCCAAACAGGCCCGCAAGCCGGCTCAGCACCCGCTCAGCCAGCCCCGCTGGCGGCTGCGGACGAGCACCTCATCAAGTCGCCCATCGTCGGCACATTCTATGCGGGACCGAGTCCGGAAGCTGGGCCGTTTGTTCGCGCGGGAGACCTCGTCAAGGCGGGACAGACGGTATGCATCATCGAGGCCATGAAATTGATGAACGAGATTGAGGCGGATATCAGCGGGGAAGTGGCGCGAGTTCTGGTCGAAAACGGCCAGCCGGTGGAATACGGCGAACCGCTGTTTGCGCTGCGGCCCACGGGAAAAAAGAAATAGGTAGCACAGGCTTCAGCCTGTGGGTTTTCGGCTCGGTGTAGTGGCGGAAACCCAACATGCTGAAGCCTGTGCTACATACGGCCTGAAATGTTTCGAAAAATCCTCATAGCCAATCGCGGCGAGATCGCCCTGCGCGTCATCGATGCGTGCAAGGAGCTGGGCATCGCCACGGTCGCCGTCTATTCCGAGGCGGACCGCAACGCGCTGCACGTCCGCTTCGCCGACGAAGCCGTGTGCATCGGGCCGCCCCGCTCGAGCGAGAGCTATCTGAATATACCGCAAGTGATCAGCGCCGCCGAAATCACAAACACGGAGGCGATTCATCCCGGCTACGGATTCCTTTCCGAGAATGCGAATTTCGCCGAGGTGTGCGAGGCCTCGCATATCACGTTCATCGGCCCGTCGCCGGACTTGCTGCGCATGATGGGCGAAAAAGATCAGGCTCGCCGCGAGATGGCCGCCGCAGGCGTGCCTGTCGTGCCCGGCTCGCAGGGAATTGTCGCCGACGAAGCCTCAGCCCTCGCCGAGGCCGCGCGAATTAAATATCCGGTGATCCTGAAAGCATCGGCAGGAGGCGGGGGCCGCGGGATGCGCGTCGTGCGCGGCGAGGAAGAACTTCCCGCCGCGTTCGCAACGGCGCGCAATGAAGCGCAGCAGGCCTTTGGCATTCCCGATATGTATATCGAGAAATTTATCGAGCGGCCGCGCCACATCGAATTTCAGGTGCTCGGAGACAAGCATGGGCGCGTCATGCACCTCGGCGAGCGCGAATGCAGCATCCAGCGCCGCCACCAGAAACTCATCGAAGAATCCCCCTCGCCGGCGGTGGACGCCAAGCTGCGCGCCGAACTCGGCGCCCGCGTGGTCGCGGCGCTGGAACAAGTGGGTTACACCAGTGCGGGCACGGTTGAATTCCTGATGGACGAAGACGGCTCGATCTATTTCATTGAAATGAACGCCCGTATCCAGGTGGAGCATCCCGTCACAGAAATGGTTACGGGCGTGGACTTGATCAAATCCCAGATTCGCCTGGCGACGGGGGAACGGCTTGAAGATGTGGTAGGTAAACTCGATTTGCACGGGCACGCGATCGAATGCCGCATCAACGCCGAGGATCCTGAAACGTTTGTCCCCTCGGCCGGGCACATTACCGTCTTTCGCACCCCGGGCGGCCCTGGAATTCGAGTCGATACCGCGGCGCACGCCGATGCCGTCATCCCGCCGTATTATGATTCTCTGGTGGCCAAGCTGATCGCCTACGGGGACACCCGTGCCGAGGCCATCGTCCGTATGAGGCGGGCCCTGGAGATGTTCGTGGTCGAAGGCATCAAGACGTCCATCCCTCTGCACCGCAAAATCATGATGGACCCTGACTTTAGCGCGGGCCGTCTGGACACCCACTTCCTTGACCGTTTCGCCACATCGCCCTCCGGATAAACCCGTATGAACCTTGTGTTCCCCCGCCTCTATGCCATAATCGACCCCAGTTTGCTCACCATTTCGGAGCTAGATTTGGCCGAAGCGCTGGCAGGATCCGGGGTCGAGCTGATCCAGTACCGCAATAAGACGGCTTCTTCTCGCCAATTTTTTGAGATCTCCCGGCAACTTTCGAGCTTCCTGAAGCCGCACGGCGTCCGTCTGATTGTGAATGATCGCGCTGACATTGCCTTGCTGGCAGGCGCGGGCGGTGTGCATGTGGGCCAGGAAGACCTGGGCGTCGAAGACGCTCGCGCCTTTTGCGGCGGGTTTGACGGTAAAGACCGCTGGGTTGGTGTTTCCACGCACACGCTCGAACAGCTCGCCGCGGCCGATCGGACTTCCGCCGACTACATTGCCTTCGGGCCGATTTTTCAGACCGCGACCAAGAAAAATCCCGATCCGGTTGTCGGGACCGAGCTATTGCGCAAGGCGCGGCAGTTGACTGCAAAACCGCTGGTGGCGATCGGCGGCATCACTCTGGAACGTGTGGCGGAAGTGTATCGCGCAGGCGCTGATTCGGTCGCCGTGATTCGCGATCTGATCTGCGCGCCGGATCCCGGCGCGCGAGCCCGCGAATTTTTGGCCGTGGCGCGCGGAGCTTAGAGGAGGTTTAGGTAGCACAGGTACTCTTGCCTGTGCGGGTTTTGCGACCGTAATTGGGCCGCGTATCCGGTGCATGCAACTTTCAAAACCGCACAGGCAAGAGTGCCTGTGCTACGAAGGCCGGCGAGCAGAAAGTGAGCAGGTCGGTGTCTGAAGCGAAGTCCAACGTGGCGGCTACGCTTCCTGTGGAAGCGGATTCCTCGGGATTTGTTCGCGGGCTGGGCTTGTTCGATTCGACGACGATTGTTGTCGGTTCGATGATAGGTTCGGGCATCTTCATCGTTTCCGCTGACATCGCGCGCAACGCGGGTTCGACCGCCGGACTGCTTCTGGCCTGGATCATCACCGGCCTGATGACGGTTACCGCTGCGCTATCTTACGGCGAGCTCGCGGCCATGATGCCGAAGGCCGGCGGGCAGTACATTTATCTTCGCGAGGCCTACTCTCCTCTCTGGGGTTTCTTGTACGGTTGGACTCTCTTTCTCGTCATACAAACCGGGACCATCGCCGCTGTGGCGGTCGGTTTTGCGCGATTCCTCGGAGTCGTGTGGCCTGCAATTTCTCCCAACACCTGGGTCGTCCCTCCAGTGGCGCTGTCCGATAAATACGCGATCAGCCTTTCCGTGCAGCAACTGGTGGCGCTGCTGCTTATTCTGTTTCTCACGGCGCTCAACACGCGCGGACTGAAGCTTGGAAAGCTGATTCAAAATGTTTTCACTTCCGCGAAGTTGCTGGGGCTTGCCGCATTGATTTTGGCTGGAATTTTCCTAGGACGAAATGCCGCTGCGATTCAGGCGAATTTCAGCGGCATCTGGGCGCTGCACGATCCTCAGACCATCGAGCCGGGCGCCGCCTGGATGAAATCCTTCATTCCTTCCGTGACCGCGGCGTCGGGAGCTTTTGGTTTGCTCATCGCGTTCGGCGTTTCGCAGGTGGGTTCGCTTTTCTCCGCGGACGCCTGGAACAACATCACGTTCACCGCCGGCGAAGTGAAAAATCCGAGGCGCGACATTCCCGTTTCTCTCGCCGTGGGCACGGCGGTGGTTATCACGCTCTATTTTTTGGCGAATCTTGGATATCTTTCAACGCTCACGCTGCACCAGATTCAGACGGCGCCGGACGACCGCGTCGCCACGGCCACGCTTGCCGCCATTTTCGGCAAGAGCGGCGCGACGCTGATGGCGCTCGCGATTATGACCTCGACGTTCGGCTGCGCGAACGGGCTGATCCTCGCGGGCGCGCGCGTTTACTACGCGATGTCGCGCGACGGATTATTTTTTCGCGGCATCGGAAAGCTCAACGCCAACCACGTTCCCGCGATGGGTCTGGTGCTGCAAGGAATCTGGGCGGCGATCCTGGTGCTGCTGCGCACGCGCCTCGTGAATGCCGCGACCGGCGCGGTGACCTACGGAAATCTCTACGGCGTCCTGCTCGACTACGTAATTTTTGCGGTGCTGATTTTTTACGTGCTCACGATTGGCGGATTATTTGTGTTGCGCAGCAAGCGCCCTGATGCCGAGCGGCCCTATCGCGCGTGGGGCTATCCCGTCGTTCCAATTCTGTACATCGTGACCGCGCTGATCATCATGCTGATTCTGATCCTGTATCAAACGCAGGACACCTGGCCCGGCCTGGTGATCGTGCTGCTCGGCGTTCCGGTGTACTGGGCGTGGTCGCGGAAGTCACATGCGTAGGACGGGCTTCAGCCTGTCAGGTTTTGATTTTCGTTAACTCTAAAAAGCAGACAGGCTGAAGCCCGTCCTACGAAAGCAAGGTGGATATGGCGAATCAATTGTTCCAGATAAAGACCCACGAAGCGTTGCTTGAGGAACTGCAGGGCGAAAATCGATTGCGCCGCGTCCTCGGTCCCGTCCAGCTGTCGAGCCTCGGCGTGGGCGCGATCATCGGCACCGGCATCTTCGTTTTGACCGGCGTCGCGGCGCATGACCTGACCGGCCCCGCGCTGATGCTCTCCTTCGTGGTTTCCGGCATGACGTGTTTTTTCGCGGCGCTGTGTTATGCAGAGTTTGCGTCCATGGTGCCTGTGGCGGGATCGGCATACACATACGCCTACGCCACCCTGGGCGAACTATTCGCCTGGATCATGGGGTGGGACCTCATTCTTGAGTACGCAGTGGCGTCAGCCACAGTGGCGCACGGCTGGTCCCATTATTTCCAGGATTTCCTTCGCTTCTTCCACATGGGATTGCCGCTGCACTTTACGAACGCGCCTTTTGATTACGATCTGACCTCGGGACGCCTCAGCTTGACGGGCACGTGGTTCGACCTTCCCGCAATCGCCATCGCACTAATCGTCACTGTGATTCTCGTGAAAGGCATAAGTGAAAGCGCCAGCGTGAATACCGCGATTGTAATTGTGAAACTATCGATCGTTTTCTTCGTGATCGGGGTCGGGGCATTCTACGTGCATACGGCGAATTGGCATCCCTTCGCGCCGTTTGGTTTGAGCGGACTCAGTTTCTTTGGCCATACCATAGTCGGACGAACAGGTCCCGGCGGCCAGCCGATGGGAATGCTTGCCGGTGCCGCCATCGTCTTCTTCGCTTACATCGGATTTGACTCGATCTCGACCCATGCCGAGGAAGCCCGCAACCCGTCGCGCGACGTTCCCATTGGAATCATGACTTCGCTCGTGCTTTGCACCGTTCTATACATTGCCGTCGCCGGCGTGCTCACAGGGATGGTGAATTACAGCAAAATTAATATCGACGCCCCTGTGTCCGATGCCTTCCGCCAGGTGGGTCTGCCCTGGGCGGAACTGTTGGTTTCCATCGGCGCCGTCGCGGGGATCACTTCGGTGCTTCTGGTTATGATGCTCAGCCAGCCGCGAATTTTTCTGGCCATGGCGCGGGACGGCTTGCTGCCAAGCGGATTTTTCGGCGCCGTACACGAACGGTTTCGCACGCCTTGGAAGTCCACCATTCTGACAGGGCTGTGCGTCGCCACCATGGGCGCTTTTCTGCCGCTGCGAATTCTGGCCGAACTCGTGAATATCGGAACTTTGCTGGCCTTCGTGATTGTTTGCGCGGCGGTCTTGATCATGCGGCGCACGCATCCCGAAGTCCGGCGTCCGTTTCGCGCCCCGCTGGGCTCCATCGTGCCCATTCTTGGGATTTTGAGCTGCCTGGTCCTGATGTTTTCCTTGCCCGTGGAAAATTGGTATCGCCTGGCGATCTGGCTGGTGATCGGCCTGATCATTTATTTCAGTTATGGCATTCGTCACAGCCGGATAACGTTGGAAAGCCGCGAGGCGAACGCGAAGGTCGCGCTCGGCCAGAAATAGAACGCCAGCGGCGCAGGCCATCGGCCTGCGGGTTCTAGGTCTTGCAAGGATTAACCCCCACAGGCTGAAGCCGGCGCTGCCGGCGCCGTACCAAAAATTTTTTGAGTAATCTCCCATCGCATTTTCTGGCGTAGTATCCTGCTCATTCGCGGCGGAAGATCGCCCGTGAAGTTATGTCCTCAACACTGACTACGCGGAGTCGCGCCATTTGGGCGGGCATGAGTCTGGTGGATTGGACTGCCCTTGCGATTCTCCTTCTTTATGCAGCCCTTTTGGGATTGCGGGAGTACTACGAGCAAATACCGCAGTCCGGCTTTCTTTTCTTGCTGGCGATTTGCGCCGCAGTTTACTGGCTGGTGCGCGGATGGGTGTGGGCTCGCGATCATCTCCTCTGGAGCCTGCGCAACCGGCTGGTCGCAGCTTATATTTTTATTGCGGTCGTCCCGGTGTTGCTGCTGCTCGCGATGGCGGGCCTGGCGGCCTACCTGCTGTACTGGCAGCTTGGCTCGTATGTGATTTACACAGAGATGGAAGAGCGCGAGCAGCGCGTCGGCGTGGTAGCCACAGCCCTGGCTACGTCGTACGCCGCCGAAGCGACGCTGGGACACAGCGCGGCGTCCCTGGCCTTGCCCGTGGACCCCGCCACGTACATCAAGAATGCCATGACCGAATTGCCCGGATTGAAGGTTGAAACCGGCAAGGGAGAAGAGTTGCTTCACACCAAGGACCCGTACGGCAGGGACCGCTTTCGCGGACTCGTTTTCAGCGATGGGCAATTGGCGTTGCGGGCCGCGGTCGCGCGCCCAGCTCCTGCCGGGCGTATTCTGGTTTCCGTCGTTGTTCCTATTACGCCTGAGCTAATCGACACGCTCGCGCCGGAACTCGGGCCGATCCAATTCAACGTGCTGCGCCCGGAGGGCGGCAATATAAAGTCTCAGATCCCGATCATAATCGGCACGCTGCGGTACGCGTCAGTAGACCAAATTGGGACGCTGGACCGGCCCGTGCCAAAGGCTGTGAATCCCTTCGACAAACTGATCACGGGAATCGTGGGATTGGAAGTGTTGGACCTGGACCAGAAACAAGGGCAGACAGGTTCGGCGCGAGTGTTCGCATCTTTCAGCACGCGTCCCTCGCTCTTGAACCGCCGGCTCTTCAGTCCGCTGGGAGATTTGGGCGGCGCGGCAGCGACCGCGCTGTTGGTCATCGGCGCCGTTTTTCTGCTCATTGAAATCGTATCGCTGGTTACGGGGATTGTCATGACGCGGACGATCACCACGGCGGTCAGCAGCCTGTACAGCGCGACCCAGCATGTGCAAGACGGCGATCTCAGCTATCGCGTCCGCATACCGCACCGCGATCAGCTCGCGGCGCTGGGCGAGTCGTTCAATTCCATGATGCAGTCCGTTTCCACGCTGATCGAGGAGCAACGCCAGCGGCAGAAGCTCGAGAACGAGCTTTCCATCGCGCATGAAGTGCAAAAGCAATTGTTCCCGCGCACCCTGCCGAATCTCCACGGAATCGAGATCGAAGCGATTTGCCGCCCGGCACGGGTGGTCAGCGGAGATTACTACGATTTCATTCGCATCTCGCCCACGCGGCTGGCCATTGCCGTCGCGGACATCAGCGGGAAGGGAATCTCGGCGGCGCTGCTGATGGCCAATGTCCAGGCCGCGCTGCGCAGCGATGTCCTCCGGTACCGGAACGGCCAGCCCGGGATTCACCACGACCAGATTGATACAGCTGAAATCATCACGCACCTGAATCTGCATTTGTTCCGCAACACTTCAGACGAGCGCTATGCCACCGTTTTTTTTGGAGTGTATGACGCGGAGACGCGCCAGCTCCATTACACCAATGCCGGGCATCTCCCTCCCATCTATATTTGTGGAAGCAAGGTCAGGCGTCTGGAAACGGGCGGGATGGTCGTTGGGTTGTTCAACGACGTGCCGTTTGAGCAAGGCGCCGTGGAAATCGAACGCGGGAGCATGCTGGTGGCCTACAGCGACGGCTTGATTGAGCCGGAAAACGTGTACGGCGAAGAATTCGGCACGGAGCGCCTCGTCGATGTGGCCGCGAGCAATAAAGATAAATCCTCCCACGCGATTGCCGAGGCTTTGATGCATGCCACGGAGGAGTGGTCCGGATCACCCGAGCAGGCCGACGATATGACCGTGATCGTGATGCGCTTTTCCGGAAATTCCGAGGAGAAGCGCGCATGAAAGTCCTGACTGCGGCACAGATGCGCGAGGCGGACCGGCTCACCACCGAGCGTTTCGGCATCCCCAGCATTGAATTGATGGAGAACGCAGGGACGGCCATCTCCGAATTTCTGCGCGAAAAATTCGCCGACATCACCAGCCGCAAAATTCTGGTGCTGTGCGGAAAGGGAAACAACGGCGGCGACGGCCTGGTGGTCGCGAGACTCCTGAAGGATTTCGGCTCCTCGGCGGTCGTTTTTCTCTTTGCAAATCCGGGCTCGGTCGAGGGCGATGCGGCGGCGAATTTGAAGCGCTGGCAGCAAGGACTCGGCGAATTGTACGTCGTTACAAGCGAAGCGGAATGGCAATCCGCGCGCGCGGCCCTCGTCGAAGCGGACTTGATTGTGGATGCGCTGCTCGGCACCGGCCTGCGCGGGCCTGTCGAAGGGTTGCTGGGCGCAGTGATCGAGGATCTGAACAAAGCGCGAGCCAAGAGGCGCGGCAAGACGGTCGTGGTGGCTGTGGATATGCCCTCCGGGCTCGCCTCCGATTCGCAGGATTTCGGCGAGCCGGTCGTGGCTGCCGATTTCACAGTGACGCTGACCGCGCCCAAGGTCGGGCAGTTGGTGTTGCCGCATTCGCCATGCTGCGGCGTGCTGGTGGTAAAAGATATTGGAACGCCGCCCGAGCTGCTCCAGTCCGACCCGCATCTGAAAATTCACTGGATCGAGCCGGCGGAATTTCGCGCCCTGCCGCTCGCGCGCGACCCGATCGCCAATAAGGGGACGTATGGGCACGCGCTGATCGTCGCCGGATCGCTTGGAAAATCCGGCGCGGCGATTCTTGCGGCGCGCGGCGCGTTGCGTTCGGGAGCGGGCCTCGTTACCGTGGCCACCCCGATGGATGTGCTGCCCATCGTGGCCGGGGGATTGCCTGAGATGATGACGGCTCCTCTGGGGTCCACCGATGCCGGGACCGCGAGCCTGCGCAATCTCGATTACGGCAAATTTGCGGAACTTATGCGAGGCAAGTCCGTTCTCGCCATCGGCCCGGGGCTTTCCATGCAACACGAAACGCAACAATTCATCCGCCTGGTCGTAGGGCAGACGGAGCTTCCCATTATCCTGGATGCCGACGGCCTGAACGCCTTCGACGGCATGGCCGACACGCTGAATGAACGCCACTCCGCCGCAATGGTTTTGACCCCGCATCCCGGCGAGATGGCGCGCTTGTTAGGCATCACGGTGAAGGAAGTGCAGGCGCGCCGTCTGGATGTCGCGCTCGAAGCGGCGGGCCGCTGGCGCGCGCATGTGATCCTCAAAGGTTTTCATACCATTCTGGCGACGCCCCAAGGCTACGCGTATATCAACACGACAGGGAATCCGGGAATGGCGACTGGAGGAACCGGCGACGTCCTCACCGGAATCCTCGCCGGACTGGCAGCGCAGTTTGGCGTCGAGGATTGGGCGCGCGTGCTCAGCTTCGGCGTGTACCTGCACGGCCTCGCCGGCGATATCGCCGCCTCTCGCGTTGGCGAGGCGCCCCTGATCGCTTCCGACCTGATCGACGCGATCCCGGAAGCCTACGCGCGCGTCCTCGCGGCGCGCCAGTAGGACGGGCTTCAGCCTGTCGGGTTTCCTTCAAAAGGCCTCAACATGTCGCGCGTCCGCTAAACAAAATAATGGAAAACCAGACAGGCTGAAGCCTATCCTACCAAAGGCACAAACCCGGATCGGAAATCAGAAATGACGGCCAACGAATTTATCACCCGCTCTGCCGAAGAAACCATCGCCAAAGGACGTGAAATCGCGGCAAAGCTCCGCCCGCCCGTCCTGGTCCTGTTGAAGGGCGACCTCGGCGCCGGAAAAACCACGCTGACCAAGGGAATCATCAGTGGCCTGGGCGCCGCCAGGGAAGAAGAGGTGACGAGCCCCACATTTAATCTCGTTCACGAGTTTAGCAATCACATTCCGGCGGGTTCACTCCGGCGGGCGGGTGCGTTCCCATGCAAGGTCTACCACGTCGACCTCTACCGCATCGAAAGCTTTCACGACCTCGAGACCCTTGGCCTCGAGGACGCCCTCTCTGAAAAAGCCATCGTCATAATCGAGTGGCCGGAGCATTTTGCGTTCCGCACGGACTGGCCCACCGTCGAAATCCGCCTCGATCATGCCGGAGGAGATTCCCGCCGAATCGCCATCTCGGATTCGAGTGCGGAAGCGAGAACAATGTGAAATACCGTAACCTTAGAAACTAGAGCGTGCGGGACGCGATGGCATAAATCCTTTATACGCTGGTTCACCCGCCGACCCAAAGCTCATGATTCCCCAAAGCTCGGCCACCCCTCAAAATGTCCGATCTGCTGTTAACGGGTTGGCTGCGCCAGCTTGTTCGCGCTTTACTCCCTTGTTAACCTGTAAGTCAGGCAAGCGCAGCGACTTATGCCTGAACGATCGTCCATGCCCACTACTGGTACCCCCGCGCGTGTCAACCTGAGGCCCTATTCAGCGGAGCTTCCACTCGGTACTCTGGCCGTTGGCGTGGACAACATCCATCACGATGTTTTCCTGAGCCCCACATTTGTGGAGGCGACGGAAGCTTACCTGCTGGAATTCATACGGCAAACCGCCAATCTTCCTTTTCTTTCACAGACCGACCGCTCGCAGGTGGACCGCCGGCAATCCGCGCGCCGTGAGACCGACCGGAAAACCCCGCGCGCGCCCGAAGCTGCTTCCTGGAAACGGCAACTTTCCGATCTTCTCAATGCGGGGCTTCAGAAGGCCAAGTACGAAAAAAATATTGAGATTGACCTGCTCCTCCGCGTCACCTTGTTGAAATACCTGACGCAGGAAATCGGCACGCAGTTCGCCAATCTCCTGCTCGAGGCCAAGGAGTGGATCCGCGGACGCGGCGAGCATTTCGACCGCACCGAGCAGGCCCACGTGATCAAGGCCCGCCTCGCCGAATTGCAGGCCGACCGCCGCAATCTATTCCGCACTGTGGGCCAGCACGTTTTCCAAGCGATTCTGGACATCGAGGAGAACGGTCTCGGAAGGTCCCGAAAAGCGTTGTTTGGGGACGAAGGTTCGACCGCTGCCGATATTTTGAGCAACCGGCTGGCCTTTGTAGAAGGCGGCAAGGATGACGTGCTCTTTCTCGAGCAATACGTTCTGCTCGGAAATTATTTGCGCGACCAGGACCGCTTTGAGACCTTCGACGCCGTCCTGCTCGATTTCCTGCGCGAATCCATCCTGGCAGGGGATCAGGGAAGTGACCTGAACGATTCCTGGCGCGAGCACCAGAAACTAGTGGACGCCTCCGTGGCGTACCGCGCAGAAATCGCGCGCCTCGAGCAGGAGCGAACCACGCTCGCGCGGAAGATGGAACGTTCCGAAAGCCTGATGGGGCGCGTGGGATTCGGCTCCGATCCGGCAACTCTCCGCGCTTCCATTTCGGACGTCGAAAAGCGGCTGCACCACGCGCGGCGCAAACTCGAACAAGCAAATCCACTCGTTGAAGCTTCCCGCGGCGAGACGGATTATCTGGCCAAGCAATATCAGGAGCGCCTGGGCGATTATTTGAACCAGCCGGAAAACGCGCGACGCTTGTTCGACCCGGCCGCGCCCGGCGAGGCGCGCGGAGACGCCGCCGAACAGCGCGCGCGTTTGCTCGAGGAGTTGATCTTGCGGCTCGAACAGCGCGACTTGCTGGTGCACATCCTGGCCAGCTACCAGCTTCGGAACATCTGCCACGACTATTGTCCGCCCATTCACCTGCAGCAATTGAAAAAAGCGCTCGTGTCGCGCGAGGAGTTCAAGCGCGTCGAAGATATCCTGAAGCAATTCCCGGCGCGGCAGTACTCCACGCAGCGCATCGACGAACTCGCCAAGAAAATCCGTAAAACGCCGCGCGAGGAAGTGCGCGCCGTCACGATCCGCTTCGCCGAAGATTTCATGCGGCTGCGCCGCGACGCGCGCAATTACGAGCGGCTGAGCGCGGCGATGGAGCGCATCCATCTCGTGCGCAACGAACGCACGCGGGAACTTTCGGAGATGAACCGCAGCCTGTACGAATTCCTGCTGCCCGAGGAGGCTCGGCCGGCGGAAGACCGCGTCCTTTCCCACACCATCATCAAGGCGGACGTGCGCGGCTCGACGAAGATCACGCAGGATTTGCTGGCCCGCGGCCTCAATCCGGCCTCGCTCTTCAGCATGAATTTTTACGAGCCGGTGAAGCGAATCCTTGAGCGGTATGGCGCCGCCAAAGTTTTTATTGAAGGCGATGCGCTGGTGCTGGCGATTTACGAAACCGAATCGAACCGCGCGCAGCAGCGCGCCGTTTCAAAAGCCTGCGCGCTGGCCCGGCAGATTCTCGCCGTCTCCGCCGCATACAATGACCGGCCGGAATCGAGCGACCTGCCGCGCCTGGAGCTCGGCGTCGGCATCGCGTATCAAGGATCTCCGCCGACGTATTGGATGGACACCGATTCGCGGATCATGATTTCGCGCGCGCTGAATCTCTCGGACCGGCTTTCCAGCTGTTCCAAGGCCGCGCGGCGTATGCTCTCGCAGAACCCTTCGCTGTTTCGCCTGTTCCTCTTCCAGACCATGACGGAGGGCGTGGCCGAGGACGAGGCGGACGAGTTCCTCATTCGCTTCAATCTGAACGGCGTGGAATTGAACGACGAAGGTTTCCAGAAACTCCAGGAGGAAATCGCGCTGTCGCCGCTGGAAGCCGATTGCGTCATGCCCTGGGGCAAGGAACGCGTCACGTTTTTCTTCGGGGAAACGCCGGTGGGAGAGAAGCTCGAGCCCGTCCTGATCCGCCGCGGATACGTAAGACAAATGCTGCCCGGCGGAAAAATTGGCGAAGCCGGCTCGCGTCCCTATTACGAAGTTTGTGTAAATCCCAAGGCATTGGAACTCGTCGAATACCTCACGGCCACAGCCGCAGCCCAGCGCGATTAACGCCGCCAGCCAACATCGAATCTGTTTGGACGGAATAAAAAGTAATCGGAATAATACTTGAAGCGGGATTGGCACGGCTCCATGGTTCGGTCCCGTTTCGCCGGATCGCGTCAATGATTCGCGTTCAGGATTGTCACATTCGCGTTGCTGGCGTCAGAAATGGCAATAAAACGTCTCCCCATGTTCAGGAGCCACCCGACGGACTCGCCGCCAGTCAGGCCGGGATTCGTAATCGTGATCCGGCCGTTGGCATCGACGCTGTAGGTTGTCGAAACCGCCTGGTCGGCGGAGAGACAATCGGAGATGCAGCCGGAGCCGCCGATGCCGTCGGTTATTCCGCTAAAACTCGCAGGATTGGTTTGCGGCGTGGGTGTCATCACCGATCCCACTTCAAAGATGGAATTGGTTGAAGCCTGGTTGTGTATGCCCAAGACGTATGCGCCGGAGAGCGCCCCGTCAACGAACCCGCCGGCAGGAGCCGTTTGCTGTCTAAGCGAACCGGTGAGAACATTCTTTCCCGGCGAGGCCGCCGTTCCCTCGAGCATGAACCCGGAATTCTGGTCAAACATGGCGATGGAGAAAGACTTTGCGCAAGCACCGGGCCCGATGGTGAGCACGCCCATGCCATTGGGCAAAACCGTGAAAGAGCCGTCGGGGATGGAGGTATTGCCCGCACACAGGGCGCTACCGTTCGAAACTTGATCGAGCATGGCGCTCGAGCCGCCGAGACCGTCTCCGGACACAAGGCCGGCAACTGCGACCGTGTAGCTATGGAGCTGGCTTATGTCGGCGCCAACCATGAACAAGATCGCGTTTCCGTTGAGCGCAGCGGCGGTATACGAATTGAGCATCTGAGTAACCATATCGCCGTTCTGAAGCGGATGCCCGGAACTATCGGGCGTGTCAACGGATTGAAAATATAAGTCGTTCGCATCGCTGATGTAATATGCGAATTTAAACGTGATCGCGCCCTGCCCGCCGAAGCTGGTGAAATTGAGCGTGAGTATCCCTCGGCCAAGGCTGTCCGGCGGGCCGAAGGTGCCGGTAAAGCTCTGGTTGTCAAGGTTCGTCTGAATCCCTGGCGCGCTTGTAAATCCGACATTCAAAGCGCCGTTCGTGACGGCTCCCGTTCCGCTGTAATCGAGACGCCCGGCCGTCCCGGAGCGGAGGTAGTCCGTGTTCCCACTATTCGGGAAGTAGCCTGTGGTGTAAAAGGCGAATGGTCCGCTGAAGCTCGCCACGGTGAATTGACCGGGGGTCTGGTAATAGAAGCGACCAGCGAGCCGAGTGCCGGGGCTCGTTCCCGGATTTGCATCGTCGAACTCGATCAGAAAGTCTGACTGCCCCGCTTGGTTGTTGGGACTCACGGAGATCGCAAACGTCACCGACCCCCCGCCCGCGAAATTCCAAATCATCAAGCCACGGTCATCCGGCCCGACTTGGTAGCAGCCGCTACTCATCGTTGTCAGCACAGGGGGAGATTGGGCGGCGCCGTGCACAACGACCGTACCGCTGTCCATTTCGCCGCTGGTCACAACCCCCGTCCCATCGGCAGCAAATGCTGCGACTGCCTCGGCAGGTCCCGCGCCGTCTTTCCAGCCACTCAAAATAGCAATATAAGTGCCAGTGAGGAGGCTTTCGTTGCCCGAGGCGGGCAGCGGGCAGGTGGGTGCAGCCGCATTGATGATCGCCGAATCGGTCGCCGCCCCCCGCGCCGAACCACCACCCGTCACCGTCACAGAATTGATTTGAGGCGAAGCTGAAACCGGAGATACATTCACTGTGACGGTGATCGGGGGATAGCTGGAACCGGGTTGCAGGACGTCACTCCGGACAACTGTATTCGGCATTGCCCCGCCCAGGCGGGTCCAACCTGTCCCGGCCATTGCAGTGACCGCCAACCCGGCCTGCGGCGTATCCGTCACAACCACTGTCGATCCGTCTGTCGGTCCCGCAAGAGCATTGTTGGAAACCATCACCTGATACGTCGCGCCCACCTGGCCCTGCGTGAAGTTTCCCGTGTGCGACTTCGTGATGCTTAGCGCCGCCGTGGGGACGGCGATGCTGGGCGTGGGGGCGACATTCACAGTCGGTGCACCGCCGCCCGAGAGGACCAGCGGGATGGTTACCAGTGTTCCGCTAGGCGACGTTACGTTTCCTGTCACCGTGATCGTTGGAAATCGTTGTCCAGGGTTCACGGAGACGCTGTATGTGCAAGTCGTCGTCGCCAGCGTACATGTCCAGTTCGTGCCGCTCATCGAGGTAACCGCGAACCCTGTAGGAGGATCGGACACCGTCACTGTCCCGGTGGTGGCCGCCGTGCCGCTATTGGTCACTATGATCGTATAGGTCGCTCCTTGCTCTCCTGAAGTGAAGTTTCCTTGGCTAGCGACGGCAGCCGCCAGGCTCGGGGCTCCGCCTCCTCCACCCCCGTAGCCTGAGCCGCCCGCGCAGCCGGCCACGAGAGAGGCGGCGATCAGTGCGGACACTCCGAGGATTTGGGATGCGAAATTCCGGCGCCGTTGGGAATTGCTGAACATGACGGTAATCCTCCTTGCTTCCTTAGCTGGAAGGTGGGAATGTACGCACAATTACTGGCGCCAATACCGAGGCTTGACCCGTATAGTAGGACGGTTGACTCCGACGTCTTGCGCAACTTCACTTTTATATAAACAAATGTCAAGAAGTTTTGACTCCCTTTTTAGTTATCATGTTGGAAATCGGGGACGCGGGAGATCAGCCCTTTGAACTGCGGGAACTTATGCTTTGAATAATCGTTGAATAATATTTAAGGATTATGAGCAAATCCAAGAAAAAGCCGAAGAGGTTCTCTGCGGGAAGCGAGGTGCGGAGACGCGCGCGTGAACTCGCGGGGCTTCCGCCCGCCGCGCGAGTGATACCCGACAAGCGCCTGAAACCGTCCAAGCACAAGAAGAAATTGGAAGAGGGCGACCAGTAGCACAGGCGCTCTTGCCTGTGGGGTTTCGCAATCGACAACGGTGCGTGGTTGTGTGGGAATCGAGAAAACCGCGCAGCCAAGAGTGGCTGTGCTACTAGTGAATGTGGCGCGTTTTCTTCTGCATGTAATCCATCAGCAGGTATTGGCCGAGGGTGTAGGGCGTGGTGAAGTAGGCTTTGCCGCGGCACAGTTCCGTCACTTTTTGCACGAAGTGAACGAGACTGTAATCGCTCGCAAGCATGAACGTGTTGATCAGAATTCCCGAGCGGCGGCAGCGGCCCACTTCCTCGAGCGTTTGCGTGACCACCAGAGGATCGAGACCGAACGCGTTTTTGTAAATGCGCCCGTCATCGAGCGTGAGCGCCGACGGTTTTCCGTCCGTGATCATCACGATCTGCTTCATGTCCTTTTTCTGGCGTGACAGGATGCGCCGCGCCAGGCGCAGGCCTTCGCGCGTATTCGTGTAGTACGGGCCGACCTGCACGCGCGCGAGTTCGCCGAGCGGCATTTCCTCCGCGGAATCGTGAAACAGCACGAGGTGCAGCGAGTCGCCCGGATATTGCGTGCGAATCAGATGCGATAGCGCGAGCGCCACTTTTTTGGCAGGCGTGAAGCGATCCTCGCCGTAAAGAATCATGCTGTGGCTGCAGTCAAGCATCAGCACCGTGGCACAGGAACTCTGATACTCGGTCTGATGGACCATCAGATCCGGATAATCGAGTTCAATCGGAACTTTCGAACCTTCGCGGCGCACGGCGTTGAACAACGTTCCACTGATATCGAGATTCAGCGTGTCGCCGAATTCATAAGGGCGCGATATGCCGCCCGACTCGACGCCGGTCGCAAGGTCGCGCGTGTCGTGCCGGCCAAAGCTGCTTTTGCCGAGCGAACCCATCAAATCCTTGAGTGTCTTGAAGCCCAAGAAATCAATCGTCTTGTCCGTAATTTCAAAACGCGCATCGTTTTCCCGATCGCGGTCGCGTCCCTGGCCGGCTTGTCCGCGCGGCGTCTTGTCCGGCGGCGCCGTCACCTGCGGATTCCCTGTGACATACCCCTCTTGCATCAGCCGGTCGATCAACTGATCGATTAGCTCCTTCATCTTCGCGTCCATCTGCTCGGGAGTGCCGTCCAGTAAATCTTTCAACTCCTGATTGGGAAGCAGGTCGCCTTCCTCAAGCGCGCGCTGGATCGCCTGGCGCAACGCTTCCATCGATTTTTCCGGGTCCATCTCGGAGAGCCCATAAAATTGCGATTCGTAGCCGCTCTGCAGGAAAAAGTCGGACAGGCGCTTGACGAGTTCCTGCAAGTCAACGCCGTCGGCGGGCTCGCCTGTGTATTTCGTGTAGCGGATAAACTTGGTCATAAACTATCGCTCAAAAACATCAGTTAAACTGGCGCCGCGGCGGACGCAGCTGCTGCTCGCGCGGCTCGGGCGCCTTGGGGCGTTCCGCGTGAAAGCCGCGCTCTTCATTGCGGCTGATGCGCTTGTGCGCCCACAGCCCTTCGAGAATGAATTCCGCCGCTGCCGCCATTCCGGACGGCCCGCTGCGCCCATCGGCTCCCAGCCGATCGAGATGGTCCATCAGCCCTTGAATTTTCTTGAGCTGCGCGAGGGCTTCCGATGCCGGAGCGCTCTCAGGCACCTTCAGCTCGCCGCCCAGTTCAAACCATTGCACGACCGGCTGAAGATTCGCGCCCTCCAGGCGGCTTGTGAAAACCTTGCCCACCGCGCCGCGGATCAGCTCCCGCGCGATATTTTCCGCGCCGCGCAGTTCGCCTTCGTACTCGAGCTCCATTTTTCCGGTGATGGCCGGAAGCGCGGCGTACACATCGGCGATGCGCGCCGTGGAGCGCGCTTCGCGATTGCGCACGGCGCGCTGCTCCGCGCTGCTGACCACGCTTTCCAGGCAGGCAATCGGCAGGCGCTGGCTGACGCCGGAACGCTTGTCGATCCGCTTATCGTCGCGCGCGAGAAATGCGACCAGCTCGACGACTTCGCGCAGGTAGTCGGGTATGTCGACCGAGGATCGCCCGCCATCGCGCTTGACCCACGCTTCCTGCGACGTGATGGAGACGCCTTCCTCCACCGTCGCGGGATAGTGCGTGCGAATTTCCGAGCCGATGCGGTCCTTGAGCGGCGTAATAATTTTTCCGCGCGCGGTGTAATCGTCGGGGTTCGCGGTGAAGACCAGCAGCACGTCGAGCGGCATGCGCACCGGGTAACCTTTAATTTGAATATCGCCTTCCTGCATGATGTTGAACAATCCGACCTGGATTTTTCCCGCGAGGTCGGGGAGTTCGTTCACGGCGAAGATGCCGCGATTGGCGCGGGGCAGCAGCCCATAATGAATCGTGAGTTCATCGCCCAGTGCGCGGCCCGAGCGCGCCGCCTTGATCGGGTCCACGTCGCCAAGAATATCGGCGATCGTCACGTCGGGCGTTGCCAGCTTTTCGACGAAGCGCAGATCGCGTGGCAGCCATGAAATGGGCGTGGACTCGCCTTTTTCCGCGATCAAATCGCGGCAAGCGCGGCACAGCGGCGCGAGCGGATCGTCATGAATTTCGCAGCCGGTGATGTACGGAATTTCCTTATCCAGAAAGTCGATCAATCCCCGCAGAATGCGGCTCTTGGCCTGGCCCCGCAATCCCAGCAAAATAAAATTGTGCCGCGCCAGCAGCGCGTTGGCGATCTGCGGCAGAACCGTTTCCTCGTACCCGTGAATCCCTGGAAAGAGCGGCTCGCCGCTTTCGAGTTTCTGGAGGATGTTGGCGCGCAGTTCGTCTTTCACGCTGCGGCGCGCCGTTCCAGGCGCGTAACCGGGAAGCTTCCGCAATTCGCCGAGCGTTGCAGGTTTGGTCGTCATCGAGGGCCCCTAAAAGATTCGCACCACCATTATATGCCACACGGAGGATTACTGCAGAATTCAGATCAAGCATAAAGTAGCGCGTGCTTCAGCTTGCGGGGTCTGGTCCTTGCGAGGACGAACGCCCACAGTCTGCCCGTCGTGATTCTCAGAGTAAAAGCCTGTGCCGCCAAGCACATCGAATACAGTCTCGATCGGAAATTTCAATTGACTGCCGCCCCTACGGCGCGGTCTAATCCCGCACCTGGCGAACACGTCGACTTCAAGAGGAGATCCATGATCAAGATCAGCGTGCTCTACCCAAACAGCGAGGGCGCGAAATTCGACATGGCATATTACTGCCAGACTCACATGCCTCTGGTGAAGCGACTCCTCGGCCCCGCACTCAAAGGTATGGCTGTGGACCAGGGAATCGGTGGCTTTGGTCCCGGCACTTCCGCCCCTTACATTGCTGTCGGGCACCTATTGTTTGATTCGGTGGATGCTTTCCAAGCGGCTTTCGAACCCCACGCGCAGGCGATCATGAGCGACATTGCCAACTACACGAACCTGCAGCCCACCATTCAAGTCAGCGATGTCAAGCTCTTGGAATTTAAGGCGAGTGCCTGACCTGCCTCTGACGGGTGAGGCGGTCGGGCCCCTACAATCAGGCCAGGCGGAGTAACGGCAGGCCGATCCACGCCACTATAGCTTGCCGTGGCCGTTGCCCGCTGCTTTCCCGCGAACGTGCTCCCGTTTTTGCAATTGCTCATACCATTCGACGAGATGCTCGACCAGCCGCCCCTGGCGCACGGATTCCGAGCGAATTTCCAGCAGGCCCTGGCGGATGGCCACATCCACCGGCAATTCCGAAGCCACGTGATAGGCCAGCGAGATGCCGCCCTCGGTTTCAAAGCGCGGCGCGTCCTCCGCATAGAGAATCTGGTGGCACTGATTGCAAAGCTGCTCGAGCCGTTTGGAAACGGCGGAGTCTACTTCCGTGAAATCCTCCTCGAGAAATTCGACATCCGCTTCCAGGTAGGGCTTCTCCTCGTGCGTGCGGATTAATCGGAACGCGCTTTGCCCGGCGGTCAGGATATCCGAGCGGCCGTCTTCATATTCCTTCAGAATTTTCACGATGATTGCGGAACAACCTGTCTGTGCGAGGTTTCGCTCTTGCATAAAAATAATGCCGAATGGAGATTGCGTGTCGATGCAGTGGCGCGTCATTTGCCGGTAACGCGGCTCGAAAATATGCAGCGGCACGGCCTGGCCGGGGAAAAGCACGATGTCTAGTGGAAAGAGCGGAATGCGCGCCGGATTCATGGACGTGTCCGAGCCATGATAGCAGAAGCCGCAAAACGATTCCGCAAGCGATTCCGCGAAGGGCGGTCAGTTTTGTGATTTTAGTAGGACAGCCACTCTTGGCTGTCCGCTTTTGCTACGCCGACGCCGAGCAGGACAGCCAAGAGTGACTGTCCTAAGCAAAAGCTATTTCTTGCCGAGGAAGAGCGTGTCGTAGAGCCAGCCCGCGACCAGTCCTCCCGCCAGCGGACCGATCCAGTAGACAGCGTGGTTATTCCAGTGATTCGCGGCCAGCGCGGGGCCAAAGGCTCGCGCCGGATTGAGCGCCGCGCCGGTAAACGGGCCCCCGAACAGCGCGCCCATTGTGATGGACAAGCCGATGGCGAAGCCTGCAATCTTGTTGAAGGCCCCGCGCTCATCGACGGCCGTCGCGAACACGACGAACACCAGGAAAAACGTCATGATCGCCTCAAAAATTATTCCGTTGGTACGCGAGATGCCGCTCGCCAGATCCGGCGTCCCAAGTTGCACGGGTCCCCAGACTTCCACCGGCAAGCGCTTCAGCAGGAAAGCGGCCGCAACGCCTCCGGCAAGCTGCGCGATCCAGTACGCCAGCGTGTCAAACGTGGAAAGCTTGCGGGTGACCCAGAATCCAAAAGTGATCGCGGGATTAAAGTGGCCGCCGGAAATGTGGCCGAGCGAACTCACCATGATGCCGATCGCCAAACCGTGCGCCAGCGCGATTCCCAGCAGTCCCAGGCCGACTTGTCCATTCGAGCTTGAGCGGAGATACTGGTCAGCGCAGATCGATCCTGCGCCGAAAAAAATCAGCGCAAACGTGCCGATAAATTCTGCGACGAGCTTTTGCGGTTTCGAATACATGGGGACCCCTCTCTGTGGACCAGCTTGAGGCAAGTCCACCTTGTTTTTCATTTGGGGAAGCAGATTCTATGAGAAGTAGGTAGGCAGAGTCAAAGAATCAAAATCAGTAGCACAGGCACTCTTGCCTGTGCGGGTTTGCGAGCCGCACGCACTGACTACCCCACGCTAATACGAATGGCAGAACCCGCACAGGCAAGAGTGCCTGTGCTAGTCGAGGTCCTCAGCGCGTGGCGGCGCCGAGCGGCACGTTGACCGGCGTCAGCCAGTTGTGGCGGTCGGGCTTGCTCCCGGAGAGTATCGCAAAAAATTCATCCTGCAGCTTCTTGGTGATTGGCCCGCGCGATCCCTTGCCGACCTTGATCCGATCGATCGAACGCAGCGGGCTGATCTCCGCCGCGGTGCCCGTGAAAAAAACCTCATCGGCGATGTACAACATTTCGCGCGGGATCACCTGCTCGCGCACCTGGATTTTCATTTCCTCGCACAGCGCGATGACGGAGCTGCGCGTGATGCCCGGCAGGACGCTATTTCCGATCGGCGGTGTGTACAGCACGCCGTCCATGGCCACAAAAATGTTCTCGCCCGAGCCTTCGCTCACGCAACCGTTCGTGTCCAGCGCGATGCCCTCGGAATAGCCATTGGCGTGCGCTTCCATGTGAATGAGTTGCGAATTCATGTAGTTCGCCGCGGCTTTGGCCATGCTTGGCAGAGTGTTTGGCGCCATACGGTTCCACGAACTGACGCAGACGTCGACGCCGTTCTCGATGGCTTCCGGGCCCAGGTAGCGTCCCCACTCCCAGCACGCGATGTACACTTCGATGGGGACAGCCGTCCCGCCGACGCCGATATCTCCGTAGCCGCGCAGCGCGATCGGACGGATGTAACACGAATTCATCTTGTTCACGCGCACCACTTCCGCGGCCGCATTCGATAGCTCTTCGGCAGTGTAGGGAAGTTCCAGCCGGTAAATTTTCCCGGAATTGACCATGCGCTGCATGTGTTCGCGCACGCGGAAGATGGCGGGTCCGTTCTTGGTGTCGTAGCAACGCAAGCCTTCGAAGACCGCCGAGGCATAGCTGACCACGTGGGAAAGGACGTGAATCTTGGCGTCATCCCATTTGATCAGCTTTCCGTTGTGCCATATTTTTTCTGTCGGCTTCATCGGCATCGTCGTTCTCCACGCTGCATTTCAACGCAAGATTTGCAATGCACTGAAAGGAACAGCCAAAATTATAGCACAGCGCTCCGCATCCCCCTTGCAGCGCGACTGCCTTCCTTCTAAGTCAGCAATGCCAATTTGGTTGGTGCGGTTTTCGTAGCACAGACTTCAGTCTGTGGGTTTCCAATTGATCTTGGCTGGCGCACGCGATCGGGGCTAGCGAACGGACCCTCACAGACTGAAGTCTGTGCTACTAATGTTCAATACGTTCCAGCGTGTAGGGTTCCCGTATCGATTGCAGGTTCTTCATGGCGTGGCTGCGCAAATCGCCGTTCACGGTTTCCCACACGCCCAGCAGGAGGAAGGGAACAACCGCGGCAGCGGCCCAGAGCTTTGCCTGGCGAGGGGCTTTGGATTCCGGCTCCCAGCGGAAGAGTTGCGCCGCGACGATGAAAGCGATCAAGGCGCAGCCGACGAGCGAGGCCAGATACATTCCGAGGTCTGGAAGATTTGTGTGGTCGATCATCGCACGCTGCAAACCGCTGACCAGATACGTTGCCGGCAGGAACACGGCCACCGCCTGAACCGCTCCGGGGAGCATCGGGAAGGGAATCGTGGCGCCCGAAATAAATAGAAAAACGAACCAGATGATCTGGTTGATGATCTGCGTTTCCTGCATCGTGTTTGTCACGCTGGCCACGATCAGCCCGAGAGAAGCGAAGGTCACGGTCCCGATGGTCACCAACACGAATATCGAAAGGACATTGCCGAGCCCATTCATGTGAAACACCGATCGCGACAAGAAGAACTCGATGGCAATCGTAGGGAGGGTCAAAATGTAGTTGGAAACCAGGCTCGATGCGAGCATCGCGCTCGAGCCCACCGGTGTCACGCGGAATCGGCGCAGGATGCCCTGCTCACGGAAGGTCACTAGTTGCACGCTCAAGCCCCAGAAGCTGCCCATCACTGTGAGCGCCAGAACCTCGGCCAGCAGATAAGGGACAGCCTGAACCCTGCCGCGCCCAAAAATCCCCGCATAGATGAAGAGGAATGCGAGCGGCATGACCAGGCTGAAAAACAAAAACGCGCGATTGCGCATGGCCAGGCGCATGCGGCTCATGGTAAGCGCCCAGGTATGGCTCAAGACGTGGCTCAATCGCGCAACCTTCTCCCGGTCAACTCGAGGAAAATATCTTCGAGCGATGGGGCGGAAATATCCAGGCTAACCAGCTCGTTATTCTGTTCTTCCAGATGTTTCACCAGAGCCACGATGGTGCGCGGCACGCGGGTCGAGTACAGCAAGTAATCATCGGCTTCGGCGCGGCATTCGGTCACGCCCTCAAGGCTGCTCAATGCGCCGTTGGATTCCGGCTTGGCCATGCGCACGGTGATGCGCGTGACCGCGCCGGAGCGCTGCTTCAGCTCGCGCGGCGTTCCCAGCGCGATCACTTTTCCGTGGTCCACAATCGCGACGCGATCGCAGAGCTTTTCCGCTTCCTCGATGTAATGCGTCGTGAGCAGGATGGTTTTCTTTTCCTTTTTCAGTTCCTCGATAATGTCGTAGATTTCGCGCCGCACCTGCGGATCAAGCCCAGCCGTGGGTTCATCCAGGAAAACGACGCGCGGATCGTTCACCAGCGCCATGGCCAGCGCCAGGCGTTGCTTCTGCCCGCCGGAAAGCTGCGAATAAAAGGCGTTGCGTTTTTCTTCGAGGCCGAAGCGCGCGAGTAGCTCGTGCGTGCCGCGCCGTTTCGGGTAGAAGCTGCCAAACAGGTCGAGGGCTTCGTGGACGCGCATTTTGTCCGGCAGGGCGGTAGCCTGCAGAGCGGCGCCAATCGCGTACTTGAACTCAGCCCCGCTCGTCTGCGGATCGAGCCCGCAAACGCTCACGCTCCCGCCGTCCGGAGTGCGCAACCCCTCAAGGATCTCAACCGTGCTCGTCTTCCCGGCGCCGTTCGGCCCCAGCAGACCGAAAACTTCGCCTTCGTCGACGGCAAAGCTCACCCCGCGCAACGCTTCCACCTCGCCGTAACGCTTGGTCAGATTGTGGACTTCAATTGTCGCCCCGATCAGCATAAGCGTCTATCTATAGCACAATCCGCTTGCACGACGCGAACCGCGACCGGAATTGAAAATGTCCAGATTTGAGGACCGCAACGGTAGTTCTGGCTTTATGATTCTGACCTTGTGGAGGTCGGTGCTTCAGGATCCGCGTGGGAACTCAAAATTGGAACGTTTTTGTAGCGCCCGCCTTCTGGCAGGCACTTTGGAATCAGGCAGATGCCCGCTACAAGAACCAAAACCGAGTTCTTACACAGATTCTTCAGCCCCTGAAGCGGAAGCATCAGGGACCAATAGCATGATTCATTCGCCGCTTTTCGTTCGACCACCGTTCCCCTGTCGGCGCAAGAAGGTCCAATTTCCTAAACAGCGATTTCAAATTTGACCAAGCAAGCCGGCATTTGTCACCCAGTACCTTTGTACCTCAAAAATCAGGACGAGCCGCCTATTGAGAAGAGCTCAGCCCCCTGCAATCATTGCTAGGACAATCCTTTACGGTCAATCCTGGCGGGTAGCATTCTCAGTAGGCCCCTTGTCCGATTGGCGTGTTTATCGTTTAACGGAGACAGGCTCCTTCGCAATTCGCGGGCTTCTCTAACGAGTTTCGGTTTTGAGCACAGAGAGTGGCCGGCGAGAAACGCAAGTCAGGCATGCGAATTGAAAATCAAATATGATTAATAGAATCAATAGCTTGCACGCAGCTCTTCTGGCTGGGGTTCTGGCCGCAGCAGGCTGCGGAGGCAGTGGTGGCACTGGTGGCGGAACCTCTACTCCGACGCTGCCAGTGTCGACCCCCGTATTGACCATGGATAGTTCCAGCGGGATTTTGGGGACGTGGCCGTGGGCAATAGCAGATCCCTGGAAGTGACTTTCTACAATGATGGGGAAGGCCCGCTGACCTTGCAGCAGAATTCGGTTTCTGGCTTAAGTTTCACGGCCAGCGGAATCGGAGCGGGAGTGACATTGCCGCCAGGCCAGTTCGTTACCTTGTCATTGACGTTCCAGCCGTCTGGAGTAGGAAAAGCAAGCGGAATTGTTTCACTAGCGAGCAGCACATCAAATTCGCCTATTAACCTCTCCGTATCGGGCAATGGTGTGGTGGCCTCACATGCTGCGCAATTGAGCTGGAACGCCAGCCCTTCCCCCGTAGTCGGTTACAACATCTATCGTACCTCGGCTATGCAACC
>Ga0210409_10001793_pt1 | contig 27055 bp, 21 predicted proteins | sample IncBWH17MmetaG_FD_161649 | JGI IMG/M metagenome (GOLD analysis project Ga0210409, IMG submission 161649) | Forest soil microbial communities from Barre Woods Harvard Forest LTER site, Petersham, Massachusetts, United States - Inc-BW-H-17-M | ecosystem: Environmental > Terrestrial > Soil >...
CACGAGCGCCCGGCGCGGTCCGCGCGCTTTCTCGGCGAGCAGCGCGCGGCGGCCGGTGAAGTGACCCTTGCCGAAGTCGACCAGCCACGCGAGCCCGAGCTCGAGCGGTGAGCGCTCGGTGCCGACGTACAGCGTGTGCGCGGCCGAGACGAAATCGACGCGCGGCAGGAGGAACCCCGCCTCGATGCGGGCGATGTTGAGTGCCCGCGAGCCGACCGGCCGCACGGCACGTGTGCTGCCCGCCTCCATGAGCGCATCCCACACCGCCTCGGCGTCCGTGGGCGACATCCACAGCTCGTAGCCGAGGTCCCCGGTGAAGCCGGTCCGCGACACCTGCAGCGCGATGGGCGCCGCGGCGCTCTGCGGCAGGGTAAACACGCCGTGCTCGAAGGGCTTCAAACGCTCCACGCCCTCGAGGCCGATACTCTTCAGCAGCTTGCAGGAGGTCGGTCCCTGCACGGCGAGCGCGGCGACCTCGTCGGTGATGTCGCTAATCTCGGCCTCGAAGCCGATGGCGGAGGCCCGCAACCAGTCGAGCTGCCGCTCGGCGGTGCACAAGCGGTACTCGCCCGGCCCCAGGCAGAACACGGTGCCGTCATCGATGAGGTGCCCGTCATCGTTGCACCATACGGTATAGGCCACCCGGCCCGGTTGAAGCCTGCTCACATCGCGCGTCATCAGTCGGTTGAGGAAGCGCACTGCATCGGCGCCGGCGATGCGGTACTTCACCATCGGCGTCAGGTCATAGAGCGAGCTCGCATTACGGATCGCGAAGTATTCCTTTTCGACGCTCGTGAACACATCGACCGTGGTGTAGCCGCTCCACGGAATGAAGCTGTCGAGCTGGCTGAAAGCCCGCGAGCGCTCATGGAAGGGCGTCTTCAGCAGCGGCTGGCGGTAATGGGGCTCGGTTTCGGTGAGCATCTACGCGGCCTCGCGGATGAGGGCTTGCGCAGCGTTGCGACCGGCGAGCCCCATGACCCCGCCGCCCGGATGGCAGCCGGCGCCGCACAGGAACAGTCCCGGCAGCGGCGAGCGGTACTGCGTTGCGCCCGGCACCGGTCGCACCATGAAGAACTGGTCGAGGGCGAGCTCGGCGTGGTGCCAGTGACCGCCGCTGATGCGAAATTCGCGCTCGATGTCCGGTGGCGCCAAGAGCTCGCTCGCGAGGATGCAGTCGGGAAGTCCGGGCGCGTAGCGCGCGAGTGTCTCGATGAGGATGTCGGTGAAGCGCTGTCGTTGCCCGATCCAGCCGCCGGCGAGTGCGTACGGCGCGTACTGCACGATGGCGGACAGGACATGTCGGCCCTGCGGCGCGAGCGATTCGTCGGCGAGCGTCGGAATGGTGACCTCGAGCACCGGCGCGGTCGAGAATTCGTCGTACTTGGCGTGGTTGTAGGCGTGCTCGATGTAGTCGCACGAGGGAGCGATCAGCAAACGCCCGCGCAGCGCCGGCGGTGTGAGCCCCGGAAACTCAGGCTTTCGCGACAGTGCGAGGTGCAACTTGGCGGTGAGCCCGCGCGATCTCAGCTGCGACACGCGCCGCACGAATCCCGCGTCGAGGTGCTCGCAGCCGAGGAGTCCGAGGAAAGTGGTCTTGGGATCGGCACTCGACACGATGGTGTCCCCAAGGATCGTCTCGCCCGAGGCGAGCCGCACGCCCGCCGCGCGGTCCTCACGTACCAGGATGCGCTCCACCACGCTCGCGGTGCGGATCTCGGCGCCCGCGGACACGGCCGCGCGCGCGAGCGACTGCGACAGCGCCCCGAGTCCGCCGCGGGGCTGCAGAAATCTCCCCGCGCCCTGCCCGGCGGCCACGCGGTACAGCAGCGACAACACCGTGCCCGGGGAGCGCGGACCGTAGTTCGTGCCGAGCACCGCATCGAGTGCCAGCGCGCCCTTGAGCAGCGGCAGCCGGAAGCGGTCCTCGAGCAGGTCGTGCACGCACATACCACCGATGCGCAGCAGCTCGCGCAGGTCCCGGCGGCCGAGGCGCCGCAGCCGCCAGCCGAGACTCGCGAGCGCCGCACGGTCGCGCCACGCATCGCTGCCGAGCCGCGGTGGCGCAGCGTTCAGCACCGGATGCAGCGCCACCGACAGCCGTGCGAGCAGCGCCTGCCATTCCTCGTAGGCGGCCGCGTCGGTGGGGGAATGTGCGCTCAAGGCGCGCGGCGCCTCGGCTCCGAGCGGGAGGTGCGCGGCGTCGGTCGCGAGCGCAGTGCTCGGCATGTCCGCCGCCGCGAGGCTCAAGCCGTGCCTTTCGAGCGCCAGTTCCCGCGCGAGGGCGGACGGCATCAGGTGCAGCAGGTGCGCACAGGCGGAGACTTTGAAGCCCGGAGCGAACTCGCGTGTCACCGCGGCGCCACCCACCTGCGCGGCGGCCTCGAGCACGAGCACCCTGCGGCCGCTGCGGGCGAGATATGCGGCGCACACGAGGCCGTTGTGACCGCCACCGACGATGATGCTGTCGTAGCGCGCGTCGGCGGGTGCGCTCATCATGCGCGGCTCTCCGCAGGATTCCGGCGCAGATCGCGCAGGATGGCGTTCGCGCAGTTGGCGCCGGGTGCGCCCATGACCCCGCCTCCCGGATGGTTGCTCGAGCCGCACATGTACAGTCCGCGCAGCGGTGAGCGGTACTGAGCATATCCGGGCAGCGGCCGGTTGAAGAACAGCTGGTCGAAGGTCAGCTCACCCTGGAAGATGTTGCCTTCCGTGAGACCTACCTCGTTCTCGATGTCCTGCGGCGTGCGGATCTCCGCGTGCAGGATGAGCTTGCGGAAATCCGGGCTGTGCCGCGCGATGGTGTCGATCACGGTGTCACCGAATGCCTGGCGCCTCTGCGCAGTCCACTCCCCCTCGGCGAGCCGGTAGGGACAGTATTGCACGAACACCGACATGTAGTGCTTGCCATCCGGCGTCATGGTTGGATCGATCTGCGTCGGAATGAGCATGTCGATGTAGGGGGTGCGCGACCAGCGGCCCTCCTTCCAGTCGTCGTAGGCGCGCTCCACCATCTCCAGCGTGTCGGTCACGTGCATATCGCCGCGCGTGCACGGGGAGCCCTGGGGAATGGCAGGAAAGTGCGGCAGGCCGTCGAGCGCAATGTTGAGCTTGCCCGAGGAGCCGCGAATCTTGAAGCGCCGCACCTGCTCGAGGAATTCCGGCGGCAACTCCCCCGCCTTCACGGTCTCGAGGAAGGTGCGTTTCACGTCGAGGTTGGACACGACGATCGGCGCGCTGAGCTCCTCGCCATCCGCCAGCATCACACCGAGTGCGCGGCCATTGCGCGTGCGGATCTGCTCGACCGCCGCCTCGGTGCGCACCGTGCCGCCGTTCGCCTCGAGCGAGGCAGCGAGCGCCTGGGTGATGGCGCCCATGCCGCCGCGCGCGAAGCCCCATGCGCCGACCGCCCCATCGATGCTGCCCATGTAGTGGTGCAGCAGCACGTAAGCGGATCCCGGCGAGCGGGGTCCGAGCGCGGTGCCGATGATGGAGCTCCCGGCGAGGTGCGCCTTGACGATCTCGCTCTCGAAATACTCTTCCAGCATGTCGGCGCAGCTCATGGTGAAGAAGCGCAGCGTGTCGTACATGCGCGCCTCGCCGAGCTTGTGGAAATGGCGCCCGAGGAAGAGCAGCTCCTTGAGGTCGCGTGGCCGGAGGGAGGTTGGATCGGGCGGGGTGCGCAGCAGCAGCGGCTTGATGAAGCGGCAATGACGCAGCATGTCGCGCACGTAGCGTTCGTAGGCCTCGGCGTCGTGGCGCGAGTGGCGGGCGATCTCGCGGCGCAGGGCGTCGTGATTGTCGTAGATCGCGAGATGCTCGCCATTGCTCATGAAGGTGCAGCCACCTTCGTAGGGGATGATCTGCAGGCCGTACAGCGGCAGCTCCAGTGCGCGCATGATCTCCGTGCGCAGCAGACTGCAGACGTAGGAGCAGTTCGAGTAGGTGAAGCCGTCGTAAAGCCTGCGGCTCACCGCCGCCCCGCCGACGTAGGGGTTGCGCTCGAGCACCAGCACCTTGAGTCCGGCGCGCGCGAGATAGCAGGCGTTCACCAGGCCGTTGTGGCCCGCTCCGACGACGATCGCGTCATAACGGTTCGCGCTGCGCATGGAGGGCGGCAGTCTTGGCGGCTGCCGGCTTCAGGCGGGAAGGCGGCGCGTCGCAGGCGATGCTTCGAGTGTGCGATCGACCGCCTTCTCGAATGCCGCCAGCGTGTCCAGGAGGCACCCCTCATCGTGGGCCGCTGACATGAACCAGGGCTCGCGCGAATCGGGCTCGCACAGGATGCACTCATCGTGCAGCACCCGCGCCACCGCGTCATAGAAGGTGTAGTCGCTGCTCTTCCAGTCGCGGTAGGTGCGCGGCGGGTCGTGCGCGAAGTACAACCCGCTCATGGAAGGATGGCCGACGAAGCTGTGCGCGATGCCGCGCGCCTTGAGGATCGCGCTCTTGCCCTGGCGCAGCCGCGTACCGTAGGACGCGACGCGCTCGAGCGCATCGGTCTCCGCGAGAATCTCGAGGGTCTTCTCCGCCGCGGCGAGCGACACCGGGTGCGCGGTGTAGGTGCCCCCGTGCGCTACCCCCTTGCCGAGCTTGCGCATGATGTCCTCGCGCCCGGCGAGCACCGAGATCGGGTAGCCGTTGGCGAGCGCCTTGGCGAAGGTGCAGAGGTCGGCGCGCACACCGTAGAGCTCCTGCACCCCGCCGCGCGCGACGCGGAAGCCCGTCTTCACCTCATCGATAATCATGACCACGCCGTAGCGGTCGCAGAGCTCGCGCGCTGCGCGCACGTAGGCGGGCTCGGCGGCGATACCGAGGCAGTTCCCCATGATCGGCTCGATGAGCAGGCACGCGATCCGGTCGCCGTGACGGCGCAGCACGTCCTCGAGCTGATTGGCGTCATTCGCCTGTACGAAGTGCGCGAAGTTGCGCGTCGCGAGCGGCACCCCTTCGCTGTAGGGGTAGACGACCGGGTCGCCCACCTGCGACCACTTCTCCATGGGCGTGTACCACATGGCCGCATCGAACAGGCCGTGATAGCTACCCTCGAGAATGAGGTAGTCGTCGCGCTTGGTGTAGGCACGCGCCAGGCGCAGCGCCGCCATCACCGCCTCGGTGCCTGAGTTGGAGAAGCGCACCAGCTCCGCCGCCGGCACCATCTGCGCGATGCGCTCGGCGACGCGGTATTCGCGCTCGGTCGAGAGCGCGAAAACGCCGCCGACCTCCATGCCTGCGCGCGCGGCTGCATCGACGCGCTCATCGGCATAGCCGAGGATCGCCGGGCCATAGCCCATGCGATAGTCGACGTACACGTTGCCGTCGAGGTCGGTGACGCGCGCGCCGCGCCCCTGCTTCACGTAGATCGTGCGCTCCTCGCCCCAGAAGCGGAAATTGGAGGCGACACCGAGCGGCAGCCGTCCGAGGGCACGTCGGAAGTGCTCGTGGCTGCGGGTGAGGGTCCTGGCCATGGCAACCCCTGCTTTCGTAAGTGACTGACCTCGCAGGACGTCCCTCCACGGTACCACTCGGCCGACCGAGAGTCTATATGGTCATATAGTTTTTCAGCTACAATTATACGGTCATATATCCAGCCGGAAGAGCCGCCATGAACTCACCCGCCCCCTGCACGGCCGCGCCCGAAGCCCGCTGGACCGCACGCTCGCTCCCGGCCTGGGTCTACAACCATGCGCCGCTGACACGCATCGAAATCGAGAGGATCCTCAAGCCAAGCTGGCAGATCGCCTGCCACGTGAGCCAGATCCCGAACGCCGGCGACTACATCACCTTCGAGCTCGGCGCCGACAGCGTCATCGTGCTGCGCGAGAGTGGCGGCGGCATCCGCGCGCTGCGCAACGTCTGCCGTCATCGCGGCACGCGCCTGCTCGAGGGTAGCGGCCGCTGCCACGGGCGCATCACCTGCCCGTACCACGGCTGGACCTACCGCTACGACGGGTCGCTGCTCGCGACCCCGGCGCGTGAGAGTTTCCCGGGCCTCGACCTGCGCGCCCACAGCCTCGATGCGGTGCAGTTGGAAGTGGCACTCGGCTTCGTGTGGGTGTGTCTCGCGGCAGAGGCTCCGCCGCCGCCCTCTTCCGTCTGGGCGCCGCTCATCGAGGAGCTCGCGCCCTACCGGCTCGAGGAGCTCGTGCCGACGCAGCCGCTGTATCTCGAGGAGTGGGACGTCAATTGGAAGATCGCGATGGACAACTACCTCGAGTCCTACCACGTGCCCATCGGCCACCCGGGCCTGAACCGCCTGTTCACGCCCGACTACGAGGATCAGCGCGGAGTTCCGGGGATTGCGCGCGGGTTCAGCTGGATGCGCGAGGCGCCCTCATCGCGCTGGAGCGAGCGCGTTTATCAGAAGCACGTCAGCGAGGTGACGGCACCGCACCTGCCGGAGGCGCAGCGGCGCAGCTGGCGTTTCTACAGCTGCCTGCCGAATCTAGGGCTCGATATCATGCCCGAGCAGATGGATTTCTTTCAGGTGCTGCCATGCGGGCCCGGCAAGACGGTGATCCGGGGCGGCGCCTTCGGGCTTGCCGATGACCGGCGCGAGATGCGCCTGATTCGCTGGCTCGGTAACCGCATCAACATGCAGGTCAACAGGGAAGACCGGCTGTTGTGCGAACGGCTGCAGCGCGGGATCAACGACAGCGCCTATCGGCCAGGTCCATTGTCGCGGATCGAGACCTGGATGCTCGAGTTCCACGACCTGCTGCGCGCGCGCATTCCCGAGGTGTCCCTCCCCGAGCCGCCGGCGCGCTTCGCCTGAAGTTACCGCCCGCTGGAATCCAGCGGCAGCGCGTGCCCGAGCGCGGCGACCTGCGCGCGAAACTGCGCGAGCGCCGGGGCGATGGGTCCTGCGTCGACCACGGTGTCCGTCGTGCCCTGGAGCCCCGCCTGCGTCGACTCGGCGAGCGCGATCTGCTCTCTGAGCCACGCAGCGGGTCGCCGCTGTGCGCGATTGCGGCGTGCTCGCGGCGTAGCGGTGCGGCCGCGCGAGAACTCGAATCGGCGCAACCGGCTGCGACCGGCCACGACCGGCACCACCTGCAGTATGGACGCCCCGTCGGTCCGGACCTCGAGCAGCTGGTTCGGCGCGATGAACTTGTGCTGGGGGAGCGGCGTCTCGAGCCACTGCTCGACCACGAGCTTCCAGTCCGCTGCGACCTCGTGCTCGGTCACCTCGAGCGGCGTGAGCCCGGCGAATGGCGCCCACACGGACTCCTCCGCGCCCGAAACCGCGGCGGGGACGCTGCCGGCAACACGTACGAGCAGCAACCGCCCCGCTCGCCGCAGCTCGAGCGGGGCTAGATCGCCCGGGGTGGAGCCGGAGACGAGTCGGCCATCGAAGGTGTAGGTGAGGGAATGAGCCGCGCAGTGGATGGCGCTTTTCAGGTGCCCGCGGCGCGCCGTCACGAGCGCATGGGGACGCCGGCGGCAGGCGTTGCGGAACGCGTACAGCCGCCCGCGCTCGGCGCGCACCACGAGTGCGCGCTCTCCAGCCGCATCGCCGCTCAGGTAGTCGCCGGGGACGCGCAACTCCGTCTCGTGTCCCAGCACCTGCCATGCCGGGCGCAGCAGCTGCTCGCGCTCATGCGCAAGCAGCGCCTCGTTCCGGTAGGCGCCGGGCGGCAGCCGGTCGCCGCCTGCGACAGCGACGCTGGCGACCGCCGGAGCGCCTCCGAGATCGCCGAACCGCCCGGGAAATACCGAGTGCAGGTAGCGCAGCGAGCGCGCCACGGCGCCGGTGCGGTCGATGTTAGCCTCGCTCTGGAAAGCGATTCCCTGCCACAGCACCTCGAGCACGCCGATGAGCCCGAGCGCCACCGCATCGGCGTCGAGATGGCTCGAGCCGCTCACCGCGATCATGCGCTCCATGAGCTCGCGCACGAGCGCCGCGAACTCCTCGTCCTTCTTGCCACAGATGTCCTGGTACTCCTGGCGCGCGCTTGCTTCGCCCCAGAATGCGTACCAGACCGACACCTTGCGCGGGCTCGCAATCTCCGCATCGAGGTAGAGATTCACCAGCAGCCGCAGCGCCTCCACCGGGTCGTCCTTCAGCCGCGCGACGGGTACGAGCACACGCTCGCCGAACTCCGAGGCCAGGTGCTCGAGCGATGCCACCAGCATCGCGGCCTTGGAGTCGAAGTAGAAGCGCACGATCCCTGGCGAGAGGTCGGCGAGCGCCACGACCTTCTCCACCGTGGTGCGCGATGGGCCGTAGATGTGCAGCGCGGAGATGCAGGCATCGATCAGGCGCTGCCGCTGGCGCTGGCGGATGCGCGAGCCACCACCCGCGGGGTGCTCGCTCACCGTCGCACGCTGGCCTGACACCTCACTCACTGCATCTCCTCGCGCCGCGCGCGTTGGCGCCAATCGCTGTACGGCGCGCAAGTTTATCCCGCACAATACTCCGCAGGCACTGTCAGCACATAACCTATGAGACGAAACTGGGCTCCGGGCCGCTGGCTCATCATCCTGCCGCCGCTGCTGTTCCTGCTCATATTCTTCCTGATCCCGTTCGTCTTCGCTTTCAAGATCAGTTTCGCCGAAGCCACGCCCCGCGTGCCGCCGTTCACCGACGTCATCTCCTTCACCCCGGATCACCACCTGCGCCTCGCCATCAGCCTCGGCAACTACCGCTACCTGCTGACCGACGAGGTCTATGGGGTCGCCTACCTGTATTCCCTGCGCACCGCCTTCTTCTCCACCCTGATCTGCCTGGTGCTCGGCTACCCGATGGCCTACGCCATCGCACGCGCGCCGAAATCCACCCAGGGACTGCTGCTGCTCATCATCATGCTGCCCTTCTGGACCTCGTTCCTGCTGCGCGTGTATGCGCTCGAAGGCATCATCCGCGACACGGGCTTTCTCAACACCGCGCTCCTGCACCTCGGCCTCATCAGCCATCCGCTGCACATCATGCGCACGACTGTCGCGGTGTATCTCGGCATCATCTATTCGTATCTTCCCTTCATGGTGCTGCCGCTGTTCGCGACGCTCGAGAAGCTCGATCCGACGCTGCTCGAAGCTGCCGCAGACCTCGGCAGCCCGCCATGGCGCGCGTTCCTCGACGTCACGCTGCCGCTGTCGATCCCCGGGGTGATCGCCGGGTCCATGCTGGTGTTCATCCCGGCGGTCGGGGAGTTCGTCATCCCCTCCCTCCTCGGCGGCCCGAACCAGCTCATGATCGGCCGGGTGCTGTGGGATGAGTTCTTTGGTAATCACGACTGGCCGGTGGCATCCGCGGTGGCGATCGCGTTTCTGCTGCTGCTGGTCGGTCCCATTGCGATCTACCAGTACTACAACGTGCGCCAGCTCGAGGCCTGACGCACGCCATGGAACGACGCTCGTCGCTCGCCCTGCTCTCGGTGCTGTTCTTCGGCATCGCGCTGCTGTACGTGCCGATCCTGGTGCTCATCGGCTATTCCTTCAACGCTTCGCCGCTCGTGAACGTCTGGGGTGGCTTCTCGACCGCCTGGTACGGGCAGTTGCTGCACAACCGCCAGCTGCTCGAGGCGGCGCTGCTGTCGCTGGAGGTGGCCCTCGCCGCATCGACCGGCGCAATCGTTCTGGGGACACTGGCCGCGATCGCGCTGGTGCGCTTCGCGCGCTTTCCCGGGCGGCTGCTGCTCACCGGCATGGTGAATGCACCGCTCGTGATGCCGGAGATCATCACCGGCATCACGCAGTTGCTGCTGTTCGTGTCGATGGTGCAGCTGCTCGGCTGGCCGCATCGCGGCTTCACTACCATCGTGCTGTCGCACGTGACCTTCTGCACCGCCTACGTCACGATTACCGTGCAGTCGCGTCTGCAGGCGGCGGACCGCTCGCTCGAGGAGGCCGCCCAGGACCTCGGTGCCACCCCGGCACGCGCGTTCGTGGAGATCACCCTGCCGATCATCGCCCCGGCGATCATCTCCAGCTGGCTGCTGTGCTTCACGCTGTCACTCGATGACCTGGTCATCTCGAGCTTCGTCGCCGGGCCGGGCGCGAGCACGCTGCCGATGGTGATCTATTCCAAGGTGAAGCTCGGGGTGAGTCCCGATATCAACGCGCTCGCAAGCCTCATCGTGTGCGCGGTCGGGGCGTGCATCGTCGCAGCGCGCTGGCTGATGATCCGCGGCGAGCAGCGCCGGGTCCTTCAGGCGCGGCCCGCCGGGCAGTGAGCGCGCCCGCGTGCGCCGCGTCGCCGCGGCTCACAGACCGGTCTTGATCCGCGTCCAGGTGCGCGTACGCAGCCGCTCGAGCGCGGGTCCCGCTTCCTCGGAGTGATAGAGCCGTGCTTCCACTGCCGGCGGCAGATAGACCGCCGGATCGGCGAGGATCTGCGGGTCGACGTACGCATCCGCCGCCGCGTTGTCGTTGGCGTAATGGATATCGTTGGTGACGGCGGCAATCACCCGTGGCTCGAGCATGTAGTTGAGAAAGCGGTGCGCCGCGAGCGGATGGGGCGCATCCGTGGGGATGAGCCAGGCGTCGTAGGAGCCGTTGGCGCCCTCCTTCGGCACCGTGAAGGCGAGCGGCAGGTCGATACCAGCGGCCCGCGCACGCGCCCGTGAGGTCGCATAGTCTCCCGACCACGACATGGAAATGCAGAATTCGCTGTTGATGAGCCCGTTCAGGTACTCCGCGGAGTCGAAGGCTTTGATATACGGACGCACGGCGAGCAGCAGCTTCTCGGCCTTCTGGTAGTCCTGCGCGCGCGTGGTGTTCGGATCGAGCTGCAGATAATTGAGCGCGAGCTGCAGCACGTCCTCGGCCGAATCGAGGAAGGTCACGCCGCAATCGGCGAAGCGCCGGATGATCTCGGGCTTGAAGATCAGGTCGAGACTGTCGACGGGAGCCTCCGGCATGCGCGCGCGGATCAGATCGATGTTGTAGGCGAAGCCATTCACGTGCCTCAGGTAGGGCACTGCATGGCGATTGCCCGGGTCCGCCGCGGCCTCGATGGCGAGAACGTGCCCGTCGAGGTTGCGCCAGTTGGGCAGCAACGACTTGTCGAGCGGGCGGTAGATGCCCGCCTTGATCTGGCGGCTGAAATAGTCGGTCGAGGTGCTGACGACGTCGTAGCCGGCATCGCCGGCCATCATCTTGGCTTCGAGCGTCTCATCCGCATCATAAGTGTCGTAAATCACCTTGATGCCGGTCTGGGCCTCGAAGTTGGCAATGGTGTCCTTGCCGATGTAATCCGCCCAGTTGTAGACGCGCAGCTCGTTCGCTTCGCGTGCCGCGGGGGTGTTGCCCGCGCCGGTGTCGCAGGCACTCAGCGTGGCCGCTGCGACGGCGGCGAGCGCTGCGATGGCCGCAGGCATCGCCGCCCTTGCGGCTCGCCGGGGCAGCAGTTGCCGCGCTGTGCCAGTCATCTCCTATAGCTTCACCATGATGTGACGCACCACGGTGTAGTCCTCGAGCGCGTACACCGACAGGTCCTTGCCGTAGCCGGAGCGCTTGAAGCCGCCGTGCGGCATCTCGCTCACCGTCGCGAAGTGCGTGTTGACCCACGTGGCACCGAACTGGAGGTGCGCCGCCACCTGCATCGCGCGCGACACATCACGCGTCCACACCGAGGACGCAAGTCCGTACTCGCTGTCGTTGGCCCAGCGGATCGCCTCCTCGATATCGCTGAAGGGCGTCACCGACACCACCGGACCGAACACTTCGCGCTGCACGATCTCATCGTCCTGACGCGCGCCGGCAACGACCGTCGGCTCGTAGAAGAAGCCGGCGCCCGCACGCGCCTTGCCGCCGGTGGTGATCTCGGCGTGCCCGGTAGCGGCGGCGCGCGCCACCATGGCCGCGACCCGCTCGCGCTGCATCGACGAAATGAGCGGTCCCATCTCGACCCCGGCCTCCTGCTGCGCCCCGACGCGGATGCTGCGCGCGGCGCTGGTGAGATCAGCGACCAGGCGCTCGTAGATGCGCTTGCCCGCGTACAGGCGGCACGCCGCGGTGCAGTCCTGGCCGGCGTTATAGAAGCCGAAGGTGCGCACGCCCGAGACCACCGCCTCGAGGTCGGCATCATCGAACACGATGACCGGGGCCTTGCCACCGAGCTCGAGGTGGGTGCGCTTGAGGTTGCCCGCCGCGGCGGCCAGCACCTTCTGCCCGGTCGCCACCGAGCCGGTGAGCGATACCATGCGCACGCGATCGTGGCTGACGAGCGCGGTGCCGACCGGCTCGCCACGGCCGCAGATGACGTTCACCACACCCGCGGGCAGCAGCTCCGCCAGCCTTGCTGCGAGCTTCAGCGTGGTGAGGGGTGTCATCTCCGAGGGCTTGAGCACGAGCGTATTGCCGGCGGCGATCGCGGGCGCGATCTTCCAGGCCGCCATCATGAGGGGGTAGTTCCAGGGCGCGATCGAGCCGACGACCCCGACCGGGTCACGGCGGATGAGGCTCGTGTGTCCGGGCAGGTATTCCCCGGCGGCGAGCCCCGCGGGACTGCGGCAGACGCCGGCGAAGAAACGGAACACATCCGCGATGGAGGGCATCTCATCGTTGCGCGCCGCGGCGAGCGGCTTGCCGGTGTTGCGCGACTCGAGCGCCGCATAGCCATCGGCGTCGGCCTCGATCTCTTCGGCGATGCGCAGCAGCGCGAGCGAGCGGTCCTTGGGTGAGGTGCGGGACCAGGAGGGAAACGCCGCCTCCGCGGCCCTCACTGCCGCTTCCACCTGTGACAGCGAGGCCGCTGGCACGCTGGCGATCTCGGCGCCGGTCGCGGCATCGAGCACCACCTCCGCCGCTCCCTCACCCGCGGTGAGCTGCCCGCCTATCAACAACTTCGTGTTCATGCCACTCTCCTGCGGTGGGCCGCGCCGCATCAGTGCACGCGCGCCCGAGCCTGCGGCGTGCGCTTGCCGGGCGCGGGCTGCACTTATATTATTATAGCCATAATATTAACTAGCGGTGCGCGCTGCTGCGACGAGGATCGCCATGAACTCCGACGTCATCATCACCTGCGCCATCACCGGCGACGACACCAAGGTTACCAAGAGTCCCCACTGCCCGATAACACCCGAACAGATTGCTGCCTCCGCCGTCGAGGCTGCGCGCGCGGGCGCCGCCATCGTCCACATCCACGTGCGCGATCCCGAGACGGGCGCCTTCAGCATGGCGACGCGCCATTACCGCGAAGTCGTCAAGCGCATCCGCGAGAGCAAGGTCGATGTGCTGGTCAATCTCACCTGCGGTATGGGCGGCTACATTTGCATAGGCAAGCGCGGGCTGGAAGACACCCCCGCCCCGGGCACCGACTTCGTCACGCAGAGAGAGCGCATGCGGCATGTGATCGAGCTGTGCGAGGAGGGGCTCTATCGCCCCGAGATCGCCACGCTCGATTGTGGCACGCTCAATTTCGGCGATGGCAACCGCGCCTACATCTCCACACCGGACTACTGCCGCGAGGGCGCCGGCATCCTGCGCGAGCTCGGCGTCAAGGTGGAGCTGGAGGTCTTCGACACCGGCAACCTCTGGTTCGTGAAGCAGATGATCAAGGAAGGGCTGATCCCTTCGCCCGCGATGATCCAGCTGTGCACCGGCATCCCCTGGGGCGTACCCGCCGATGTCGGGCACCTGCTCGCCATGGTGAACTACCTGCCGGCGGACAGCATCTGGACCTCCTTCGCCGTGAGCCGCATGCAGATGCCGTGGGTGGCCCAGTCGATACTCCTCGGAGGCAACGTGCGCGTCGGTCTCGAGGACAACCTGTACCTCTCGCGCGGGGTATACGCGAGCAACGCGCAGCTGGTCGAGAAGGCGCGCACCATCATCGAGGCGATGGGTGCACGTATCCTCACCCCGGCCCAGACACGCGAGCGACTGAAGCTCTCCTGACACGTGGCCGGCATTCCGATCTACCAGACTGCGATCCAGCCGGAGTGGATCGATTACAACGGCCACGTGCGCGATGCCTATTACGGCCTGATCGTGAGTCTCGCGACCGATGCTCTGATGGATCGCGTCGGCCTCGATGAGGCGTATCGGAACGGAAGCGGGTGTACGCTCTACACCCTCGAGATGCACCTGAACTTCCTCAAGGAGGTGCATCAGTCCGACACTGCGACCGTGAGCGTGCGTATCGCTGCCCTGGATCACAAGCGCATCCACGCGGCGTTCGAGATCGCGCGCGCCCGAAAGCCCGGTGTCGCCGCCACCGCGGAAGTCATGCTGCTGCACGTGCAGCGCGAGGGCGATACCGTCAGCAGCGCACCTTTTCCGCCGCAGGTGAGCACCGCGCTCGCGCAACTGCAGGCGGCGAGCGCCGCGCTGCCGGCGGAGGGGCCTGGCTCGCGCCGCATGGAGCTGCGCCCGCCCGGTCGCTCATGAATGTGAGCGGGTTGCAGCGTCTGCTCGCGCCCCGGAGCGTGGCGCTGATCGGTGGCACCTGGGCGGATGCCGCCCACGCCGCGAGCCGCGTTATCGGGTACACGGGCGAGCTGTGGCGCATCCACCCGACGCGTACCTCATCAGCCGCGCAACGCTACTTCCGCTCCGTCGATGAGCTCCCCGCGGCGCCCGACGCCACCTTCGTCGCCGCGCCGAATCGCGAAGTGCCCGGCATCGCCGCGGCGCTCGCGCGCCGCGGGGCCGGCGGCTTCGTGTGCTTCGCGGCGGGCTTCTCCGAGACCGCTACCGAGGAGGGCCGGCGTCTCACCGGCGATCTCATCGCGAGTGCGGGCGAGCTGCCCTTCTTCGGGCCAAACTGTTACGGTTTCGTCAACTTTCTGGACGGCGCGGCGCTCTGGCCCGACCAGCTGGTCGGCCGCCGGCGCGAGCGCGGGGTCGCGCTAATCTGCCAGAGCGGCACCATTGCGCTCAACCTGCTGTTCAGCGATCGCTCGCTTCCGCTCGGGTGCGTGCTCACCGTGGGCAACCAGACGCGGCTGGCGGCGGAGGATCTGATCGAGCACCTGTGCGCCGATGAGCGGGTAACGGCCATCGGGCTGTATCTCGAGGGCATGCGCGATGCGGCGCGCTTTGCGCAGGCGGCGGCGCATGCGCGCCTCGCACGCAAGCCCATCGCACTCATCAAGACGGGCCGTACGGCGGCCTCGACCGAGGCGGTGCGCACGCATACCGGTGCGCTGGCGGGCGCTGACAACGTGTTCGATGCCTTCTGCTCGCAGGCGGGCGTGGCACGCTGTGAATCGCTCGCGAGCCTGTGCGAGAGCCTGAAGATCTTTCACAGTGGCGGCCCGCTTCGCGGCCGCCGCATCCTCGCCATGGGCGCCTCCGGCGGCGACACCGCCATGGCGGCAGACGCCGCACGCGACCTGTCGCTCGAGTTTCCACCCTTCCCCGCGGAGGCCGCCGTGGCGCTGCGCGCGCTGCTCTCCGAGCGTGTGCACATCTCCAATCCGTTCGATTTTCACACCCACGTGTGGTTCGACTATCCGCGGCAGCGCAGCATGTTCAGCATCGCGCAGCGCGCCGGCTTCGACCTGGTCGCGTTCCTGCTCGACTGCCCGCCTGCGGGCGCGGATGACGCGGCCTACGTGCGCGCGATCGAGGAGTTTGCCGCCGCACTGCCTGGCGCGGGGACGCGCGCCGCGGTCATCTCCTCGCTCCCGGAATCGCTCGGCAGCGCCGCGCGCGAGAAATGCTTGGCATCCGGGGTGGTGCCGCTGCAGGGGCAGCGCGAAGCCCTCGAGGCGATCGACCTCGCCGCCCGGGTCGGTGAGGCGTGGCAGCGGGGCGCACCGCTCGAGATGTATCGGCCGCGCGCCGCCGGTGCGAGTGCGCGGTCGCTTTCCGAGCCTGAGGCCAAGCAGGCATTGGCTCAATACGGAGTCGCGGTGCCGCGCGCACGGCTGGCCGCTCCCGCTGAAGCGGCGGAGGCTGCCACGGCGCTCGGGTTTCCAGTCGTGCTCAAGGCGGCGGCCTCATCACTCGAGCACAAATCGGACGTCGGCGGAGTGGTGCTCAACGTGCGCACGGCGGCCGAGGCTGCCGCAGCCGCGCAGCGGCTGTCCTCGCTCTCCGCGACTCTGCTCATCGAGGAGATGGTCGCCGACGGAGTCGCGGAGGTGCTCGTCGGCATGCGCGTCGATCCGCAGTTCGGGCTGCTGCTCGTGCTCGGCGCAGGCGGGGTGCTGACGGAGCTGCTGCGCGACAGCGTGACGCTACTCCCGCCCTTCACGGCCGGCAGCATCACGACCGCACTTGGCCGGCTGCGGTTGGCGCAGTTGCTCGGCGGTTTCCGCGGCCGCCCCGCCGCCGATGTGCCGGCGCTCATCGAGACCGCGCTCGCCTGCACGCGCTACGCGCTTGCCAACCTCGAGCGTTTCGTCGAGCTCGATCTCAATCCCGTCATCGTGCGTCCACGCGGGCGCGGCGCGGTGGCGGTCGACGCCCTGATCCGTCTCGCATGACTCGCCTACTCGTATAAGGAGCACGGTTATGTCCGCTGGCATCAGCACCCGCACCCGTGGCGCGGTTCTCGAGGTGACCATCGACCGCCCCAAGGCGAACGCGATCGACCTCGCGGCGAGCCGCAGGCTCAACGAGGTTTTCACGGGCTTCCGCGACGACCCGGTGCTGCGAGTCGCGATCGTAACGGGAGCCGGGGAACGCTTCTTCAGTCCAGGGTGGGATCTGAAGGCGGCTGCCGCCGGCGAGGCCTCGGATGAGGATTGGGGCGTCGGAGGTTTCGGCGGCCTCAACTATCCGCGCAATCTCGACAAACCGCTCATCGCCGCGGTGAATGGCATCGCCTGTGGCGGCGGCTTCGAGATCGTGCTCGGCACGGACATCATCGTGATGGAGGAGCATGCACGGTTCGCGCTGCCGGAGATCAACGTCGGCGTGCTCGCCGATGCCGGCACGATCAAGCTGCGGCGGCGCGTCCCCTATCACGTCGCAGTCGAGTTCCTGTTGACGGGGCGCTGGATGGATGCCGCGGAAGCGAAGCACTGGGGGCTCGCCAATCACGTCGTGCCGAAGGGCCAGGGCCTCGCCAAGGCGCGCGAGATTGCGCAGCAGCTCGCAGCGGGTCCGCCGCTGCTGTTCCCCGCGATCAAGCAGCTCCTGCGGCACACTGAAATGGTGGCCGAGCACGCCGCCTTCGAGCTGCACGACAGCCTGGACGCGGTGCAGAGAGTGATCCGCTCGGAAGATCTGAAGGAAGGGACGCGCGCGTTCTCCGAGAAACGCCCGCCGATGTGGAAAGGGAAGTGAGCCGGACTCTCGCGGACGCGCGCCTGCAGCTCCTCCCCGCCGATACTTCGGCAAATACCTAAGTATCGCGCCGGGGGCCTGCATCTCCGGCGGGCTCAGCCCCCCAGCGGCCGCAGCAGCGCGCGCGAGATGATGTGACGCTGCACCTCGCTGGTGCCGTCCCAGATGCGCTCGATGCGCGCATCGCGCCAGATGCGCTCGAGCGGCAGGTCGCTCATCAGTCCCATGCCGCCATGGATCTGCAGCGCCTCATCGGCGACCATGGCGAGCATCTCGGTAGCCTTGAGCTTGGCGATCGCCATGTCCATGTCACCGGCGGTTCCCTGATCGAGCTTCCAGGCCGCCTCCAGCGTCAGCAGTTCCGCAGCGCGCAGCTCGACCGCCATGTCCGCGAGCTTGAACGACACCCCCTGGAACTTTCCGATCGGCTGCCCGAACTGCACGCGATCGACCGCCCACTGCTTGGCGCACTCCAGCGCGCGCTCGGCGCGGCCGAGGCAGTTGGCGGCCACCTGCAGACGTGTCGCCCCAAGCCAGGTGTTGGCGACCTCGAAGCCCCGATGCACCTCACCGAGCACGGCGGAGGCCGGCACGCGGCAGTCACTGAACTGCAATATGCAGTTGTTGTAGCCGCGGTGTGAGACATTCTGGTAACCGGGCCGCACCTCGAAGCCGGGAGTTCCCTTGTCGATGAGGAAAGCGGTGATGAGCTTGCGCTTGCCGCGGCTCGAATCCTCCTCGCCGCTGGCCGCGAACAGGATGACGAAATCCGCATGGTCGGCGTGGCTGATGAAGTGCTTGGTGCCGTTGATGATGAACTCCGCGCCGCGCTGAACGGCGCTGGTGCGCATGCTGCGCAGGTCGGAGCCCGCCTGCGGCTCGGTCATGGCCAGGCACTCGACACGCTCGCCGCGTACCGTCGGCAGCAGATACCGCTCACGCTGCTCCCCCTGGCAGGCGAGCAGGATGTTTGAGGGGCGTGCCACGCAGGTGTACTGCAGTGCGTAATTGGTGTAGCCGAGCTCCTTCTCGTACAGCACCCAGCTCACCCCATCGAGGCCGGCGCCGCCGACCTCCCCGGGCATGTTGGCCGCATACAGCCCGGCGGCGATCGCCTTGGCCTTGAGCGGGCGCCACAGCTCTTCGCGCAGCACACCCGTGGCTTCGACTTCGCGCTCGTGCGGCACCAGCTCCTGGCGGACGAAATCGTGCGTCGTCTTGATGATCAGCTGCTGCTCTTCGGTGAGGGCAAAGTCCATCGTTCACTCCTTGCAGCGCGTGTGCGGCTCAGGCCGAGGCCGCGCGCCGGCGCCCGCGCGTCGCGGCTGCATCCGCGCCGCCGCTCGCCCAGGCGTGCAGCAGCTCCAGTTGCAGCCGCAGCTGGCCGATCTGGCGCGCCGCGGGCCACTCGGTGCGACTCGCCACGGTGCTCGCGGTCACACCGTTGATGAAGGTGACCACCGAACGTAACAGCTGATCGCGCCTCGCGGCCGGCCAGTTGTGGTAATCGCTCCAACCGCGCGCCAGGCAGCGTTCGAACAGCCGCAGATACTCGCGATGCAGCCACGCGTTGATACGCTTCAGGCGCTTGTCGGAAGCCACCTGCCCCCAGAAGGCCATCCACACCGCGCACTCGATGTAGCGTGTCTCATCGATCGGCAGCGCCTCGCTGAGGAGCGTGAGCAGGTTCGCACCGTCCGCATGCGTGAGTCGCTCCTCGATGCGGCGCAGGATCAGACGCAGCGCAGCGACGATGATGTCCTGCTTGGTCGCGAAGTAGTGCGCGATCATGCCGGTGGTGCAGCCGGCCGCGCGCGCGATGCGCACGATGGTCGCCTGCTCGAAGCCGTACTGCGCCACGACGCGGCAGGCGATGAGCGCGATCTCGTCGCGCCGCCGCTCGTGATCGACGATCTTGGGCATCGCGTCAGCGCGTCGCGGCCTGGATGGCCGCGAGCCGCGCCCGTACCTCCGCGTCCATCGGCGCGACCTTGCCGGACACGGTGTCGACGTGCAGGTAGAGCAGCTCGGCGGTCGCGACGAGCCCCTCATCGCGCGTGCGGTGCAGGCCGTGCAGCAGCCGCACGCGCTGCGCCTCGACCTCGAGTACCCGGCTCAGCACGTACAGCCGCTCCTGCGAGCGCGCCTCGGCCTTGTGGACCACGTGCGTCTCGGCCGTGTAGAACGCGCGCCCGGCGCGCCGGTAGGCGTCATCGATTGCCGCGTACCTGAACAGAGCATCCGTCGCATCGCCGAACACCTGCAGGTAGCGCGAATCGGTCATGTGACCGTTGTAGTCGATCCACTCGGGCCGCACGTGCGTCTCGAGCACAGCCAAGGGGCCGCCGCCGTTGTCCGCCGCGGCTGAGGCGCTGGCTGCAGCGAGGCGCGGTCGCGCCGCCGCCGCGGACGCCTCGTACAGTCGCTCCTCGAGCGCGCGCAACGTCGCGCCGGCACCGATGTTGTACTCCCGCAGCACCTGCTGAATCGCCACCAGGTAGTCATCTCGCAGCCGCTCGAGCTCGCGGATCGAGCGGCCCGCGGCCTGGGCCTGGGTGCCCGCCACCATCTTGTCGATCAGCGCCTCGGTGAGCTCGGGTGCCTCGAGCTTGGTCCACGGCCACTTAAGGCACGGGCCAAACTGCCGCAGCATGTGCCGCATGCCGGTCTCGCCGCCGGCGAGGTGGTAGATGAGATTGGTGCCCATGCCGGCCCAGCGCAGCCCTGGCCCGTAGATGATGGAGTCATCGAGCTCACCGGTGGTGGCGACGTCATCGTTCACCAGGTGCAGGATCTCGCGCCACAGCGCCTCCTGCAGACGGTCGGTAAGATGCCCCGGCACTTCGCGGCGCACCCGCAGGGGATGCATCCCGATGTAGGTGTAGAAGTGCGCGGCCGCATCCACGGCAGCCGCCGAGGTCTCCCGGCCCCCGACCAGTTCCACGAGCGGCAAGAGGTAAACGGGATTGAACGGATGGCCGACCAGCAGCCGCTCGGGTGCGACCATGTCACGCTGCAGGTCCGAGGGCATGAGGCCGGAGGTGCTCGAGGCGATGACCACATCCGCCGGCGCGTGGCGGCTGACACCGGCCAGCACCCTCTGTTTCAGCTCGAGCTGCTCGGGAATGTTCTCCTGGATGAAATCCGCCTGCTGCGCCATCGCGTGCAGATCGGTCGTGAAGGTGAGCCGTCCCTTCGGCGGAAGCGGTGCGAAGGTGAGCCGCGCCAGCGCGCCCTCGGCGTTCGCCACCGCACCACGCAACCATTCCTCCATCTCCGGTTTGAGGTCCGCCGCGACGACATCGATACCGAAGTGCAGTGCGCGCGCCGCCCAGCCGCCGCCGATGACGCCCGTACCCAGAAGACCCAGCGTTCGCACCTGCCTCATGATGCCGTCCCGTCGCTGCGCACAATCCCGTGGCACCCCGCTGCGGGCGCCGCCTTTTTAATGTCGTCATAATAATATAACAGAGCTGCGGGCGCAGGCGGCGGCGGCTCGTGCCGCGGTGCACACGTGTGAGCCTTGAGCCCCGGACTCGGTTTGCCGGACAATACGCGCGCGGCGGAACTCGACCGCAAGAAGCGGGAGGCATCAATGAGCCTGTTAGATGGATTGTTGGGCGGCGCCGTCGGGGCCGAGATGGCCACGGTGGTCAATTCATTCATTCAGCAGCACGGCGGGGTGCAGGGGATCGTCGCGCAGCTCGAGAAACAAGGGTTGGGCGCAACCGTGCAATCGTGGATCGGCACCGGACCGAACCAGCCGATCTCACCGGATCAGGTGCACCAGGTGTTCGGCAGCGGCTCGCTCGCGCAGATCGCCGCCAAAGCCGGCCTGAATCCGCAGGAGCTGGCACAGAAGCTCTCGCAGGTGCTGCCGACCGCGATCGACAAGCTCACTCCCGAGGGCAGAGTTCCCTCGAAGCCCGCTTAGACCGCCCGGGCCGCCATCCTCAGCGCGCGCACCGTCAGCCGGGCGGCGCGCGCAGCGCTTAGCTCTGCCTACCGGCTGGTGGCCGCCCGGCCCACTCGAGGCAGGTCGTGCTCGCAGAACTGCCGCAGGCGCGCGCAGGCGCGGTCGATCGTGCCCTCATCGGTCGCGAAGCACACACGCACGCAGCTCGCCGCCGATGCGCCGAAGGCCGCACCGTCCATCACGGAGACGCGCTGCGCGGCGTACAGGGCGTGCACGAACTCCGCGCCCGACAAGCCGGTGCCGCTCACATCGATCAGCATGAACATGCCCGCTTCCGGCGGCAGCGGCTCGAGAGCCGCAATGCCGGCGATGCCGGCGGCGAAACGCGCCTGCCGCACCGCGCAGTAGGCGCGGATGCGTGCCTCGGCCTCGTCCGCAAGTTCCAGCGCGCTGATGACCGCCTCCTGAATGAAGCCCGGAAGTCCGAAGAGCATGCACATCGCCACGTTCTCGGCGTGCACCGCGAGCTCGCTCGGTCCGACGAGCCACCCGGCGCGCCATCCGGTCATGGCATGCGACTTCGACAGGCTCCCGAGCGTCACGACGCGCTCCGGCAGGCGTGCGGCGAGGCTCGGCACACGCCCCTGCGGCGCAAGACCCGCGTAGACCTCATCGGCGATCAACCACAGGTCATGGCGCCGCGCGAGCTCCGCGAGACCTTCGAGCTCATTCTCGTTCAGCACGACGCCGCTCGGATTGTTCGGGCTCGCCCACAGGATCGCACGCGTACGCGGACCGATGAGGTCGGCGAGCGCTGCGACATCGGGGCGGCATGCCGCGGTCGCCGGCGCACGCACCAGGCGCGCTCCGGAGACCTCGATGGTCGCCGGGTACGTCGGGTACAGCGGCTCGAACGTGACCACCTCATCGCCGGGGCCGGCCACGCACAGGGAGCTTACGAAGAGCGCGTTCTGGGCGCCTGCCAGGTAGACCACGTTTTCCGCACTCACCACCTGCCCGCAGCGCCTCGCATGCGCGCGCGCGATGGCCTCGCGCACCGCCGTGCGTCCCGGCGCTGGCACGTAGTGCGTATCGCCGCCGCGCAGCTGGCTGACGGCGCGCTCGATCACGGGCGCGGGGGTCTCCAGGTCCGGATCCCCCACACTGAGGATGATCACATCTTCGCCGAGCTCGCGCGCGGCCACGGCTTCGTAGTGAGTGCGCCACGCCGTGGCGCCCTCGCCGCGCACGCGATCGACCAATGCTGAGAACTTCATTTAGTTACTGTGCCGTGTCGGGTGCTAACATTTCAAGCGCATGAGCGCGGCCTCCTGGACAGTTGGACGCTACGTTGTCGAGACACTCGCCGCGAATGGCATCAACACGGTGTTCGGCATCCCGGGCGTGCACAACATCGAGCTGTATCGCGGCCTCGAGCTGGCACGCGTGCGTCACGTGCTGGTGCGCCACGAGCAGAACGCAGTATTTGCAGCCGACGGCTACGCACGGGCGAGTGGCCAGCCGGCCGCCGCATTCGTCATCTCTGGCCCCGGAGTCAGCAACGCCCTCACTGCTCTGGCGCAGGCGTGGTCCGACTCGGTGCCGGTGCTGCTCGTGGCGAGCGCGCCGGCGCGGCCATCACTCGGTCGCGGCTGGGGGGTGCTGCACGAGCTGCCCGATCAGCGCGCGCTGGTCACGGGCGTCACCGCCTTCGCCGGAAGCGCACGGAGCGATACCGAGCTGCGCGGGCAGTTGCGCGCCGCGTTCGCCGCGCTGCGTAGCGCCAGGCCCCGGCCGGCTTACGTGGACATCCCGCTCGATCTGCTCGGCGAGCCGACGGGGCTTCGGCCGGAGGTGTTCGCCGCAGCCCCTGCTGTGCCCGCGCCTCCGCGGCAAGCTCTCGATGAGGCGCAGCGGCTCCTGGCTGAGGCGCAACGGCCGCTCTTCATCGCCGGAGGTGGATCGCGTACGGCGGGCGCTGCGCTGCGACAGCTGGTGGAGTCTCTCGATACGTACCTCGTGACGACCGTGGCAGGCAAAGGGGTCGTGGCCGAGAGCCATCCTGCCAATCTCGGTGTGAGCCTCCCCTACGCACCCACCCAGGAGCTCGCGGCGGCCGCCGATGTGGTCGTGGCAGCCGGCACCGAGCTTTCCGAGACCGACATCTACACGACCGCGCGCCTCCCGCTCAAGGGCCGCCTGGTGCGCATCGATGTCGATGAGCAGAAGCTGCGCGATCACTACGCGGCTCCCCTCACGCTGCAGGGCGATGCGGGCGCCGCGCTGCAGCGGCTTGCACAGGGCGCCGCCCGGCGCAGCGGATGGCGCACTGTCGCCGGAGATGGCGCGGCGCATCGCGCCCGCATCGAGGCGCAGCGCGCGGCAAGTACCAGGCCCGCGCTCGCGGTGCTGCAGGCGTTGCGTGAGAGCCTCCCCGCCGATGGTGTCGTTTTCAGTGACATGACGCAGATCGCTTACCTCGGCAACTACGCCTTCCCAGCCGAGCGTCCCGGGGTGTGGTTCCACCCATGCGGCTATGGCGCGCTCGGTTATGCCTTGCCGGCTGCAATCGGCGCACGCGTCGCTCAGCCGCAGCGGCCGATCGTCGCGCTCGCCGGGGACTTCGGCGCACAGTTCACACTCCAGGATCTGATGACGGCCGTGGAGCTCGATCTGACGCTGCCCTTCATCGTCTGGAACAACGACGCGCTCGGGCAGATACGGGACGACATGCGCGCCGCCGGCATTGCTCCAATCGGTGTGGTCGCACGCAATCCGGATTTCGTCGCGCTCGCTCATGCCTGCGGCGCCGCGGGCGCGCGCCTGCGTGATGCGGCCTCGCTCGCCGCGGCGCTGCGCGATGCACTGGCTCGTTCAGGGCCCACGCTCCTCGAGGTGGATGCGACGGACTTCCACCTCTCGTGAGCGCCGAGGCTCGCCCGACACGCTGTCCCCCATGCCGTAGGATGTCGTAGGATTACTCCTACAGATGGTGAGGGGGATGGCGTACTCTACATAACCCTCGGACCCGGTACTGTGCGCACACACCGTCAGACCCGGTGGAGGAGGCTCGATGGCCAGGGTACTGATCGCTGACGATCACGCGATGATTCGTGCGGGACTGCGACGCTGGCTGGAGCAGGACCGTTCGGTGGAGGCCGTGGCGGAAGCATCCAGCGGAGCGGAGACGCTGCAACAGCTGCGCGATGGCTCCTGGGACCTCGTCGTGCTCGACATCAACATGCCTGACCGCAGCGGCATCGACATTCTGCGGCATATCCGCTCGGGTCATCCGCAGACCCGCGTTCTGGTCATCAGTGGCTTCTCCGAAAAGCAGTATGCGATCTATGCCCTGCGGGCCGGTGCCTCGGGCTACCTCGCCAAGGACCAGGCGCCGGAGGAGTTCATGCGGGCCGTGCATACGGTACTTGCCGGGCGGCGCTTCGCCAGTGCTGCGCTTACCGAGATGCTGGTGAATGCACTGGATGAGCCGTCTGATCGCCCCCTGCACGCCTCGCTGTCACAGCGCGAATTCCAGATCCTGTGCAAGTTGGCGGTCGGGCGCAGCGTGTCGGAAATAGCCCAGGAGCTGTGCATCAGCGTCAAGACCGTCAGCACCTATCGTGCGCGCGTGCTCGAGAAGATGCATCTGGATACCAACGCCGATCTCACGACCTATGCGCTGCGCAACGGACTCGTGCAGTAGCCGGATGTGACCAGTCGGCGTGCGCTGACAGGTGCAGGGGGCGCCTGCCGGCATCACCCGCGCCCACCGCCAGTACACTGCAGAGGACTGGCAGCGGGTGGGGGGCTCCGGCCCCCTGTCTGCTGCCGGCACATGACGTAATGGCTGCTTAGTTTGATGTCCAACAGCTCTTCATTGCGAGTCTTGCTGGCCGAGGATTCCATTCTGCTCGCGGCGCGTCTTACCGAGCTGATCGGTCGCCTGCCGGATGTGGAGCTGATCGGCACGGTGGACTGTGAAGCCGATGCGCTGAGCCACGTCGCGTCCGACACACCCGATGTGCTGATTCTCGACCTGCACCTGCGCAGTGGCTCGGGCTTCGGCGTGTTGCGCGCTCTTTCCGGTGCGGGCAAGTCGTCGCGCCCGCGTCCGAAGATCGTGATCCTCACCAATTTCGGCCTGCCGGAGTACCGTCGAGAGGCGGAGGGCTTAGGGGTAGAGGCCTTCCTTGATAAATCCCGCGACTACTTCCGCCTGCCTTCGTTGCTGACCGACTTCGCGCGGGATCGGAACGAGCAGCCCCACTAGGCGCCGGCTCTCAGCACTGCCTCGCCGGACTCATCGAGCACCCGCTCGAGCGGCAGCCGGACCTCGATCTCCGTGCCGCCGCTCAAGGGCCGGCGTACCTGCCACTGGCCCCCGAGCCCGGCAGCGCGCTGACGCATGGCCGCGAGACCGTGTGCGCGCAACGCCCGCAGCCGCTCGAGCGGAAGCCCTACTCCGTCATCGCGGATACGCAGCACGAGCCACGGCGCTACCTGCTCGATCGAAACCTCGACGGTGCGGGCGCGCGCGTGCTTCACGATGTTGGTGAGCGCTTCCTGCACGATGCGAAACACCGTGATCGACGCCTCCGGGGTGAGCCGCAGCTCCTCCTGCGCAAAGCGCTCGATGCACTTGAGGCCCGCACGTGCGCAGGATTCGGCGATCTGTGAGCGCAGCGCGGGGAACAACCCGAGATTGTCGAGCAGCGATGGCCGCAGGTTCTCGACTACGCGCCGCTTGACGTCGACACCCGACTGCAATGCTTCGTGCACACGGCGGAAATGCGCCTGCACTTCCGGCTCCTGGGTCCCGAGCCGCTCCTCGATCCACGAAACGTCCATGCGTGCGGCAACCAGCAGACCCCCGAGCTCATCGTGCAGCTCCCGCGAGAGCGCGGACTTCTCCTGCTCCGCCAGCGACTGCAGATGCGTCGACAGCTCCGACAGCTCCGCGGTGCGCTGTTCCACGAGCTGCTCGAGCTCGGTGTGCCGCCGCGCGAGCTCTGCAGCTTGCCGCTCCCGGAAGCGCAGTTGCCGCACTGCGAGTCGACTCAGCAGCAGTACGAGTCCGACGCTCGCGGCCGCCGCGGCAGTCGTGGTGGCCAGTCCCACCCAGCGGCGTATCTGCCAGGACGCGCTCGCCTGCAGGATGTCGGCGGTCCCCGCCTTGTCGATGCTGCGCACGCGGTCATCGATCCTGCGCATGGTGAGCACGCCGACGTCGGTACGCATGAGCTCCAGCGCGGCGGCCCGGCCACGCGTGCGATAAGCCTCGAGCGTGTCACGCATCTCGTCGAATTTTTCGTTGATCAGTCTTTCCACCTCCGCGACGTCCCCGCGGACCGCCGGCGGTGCAGTGGTGTACGCCTCGTCGAGTCGGCCGAGGGCCTGTGGAAGGTTCCCGGAAGCCTCCTGGAACGGCATCAGGTAATTGGCGTTGTCGGTGAGGATAAAGCCGCGCTGGCTGCTTTCAGCCGACCGCACCATCTGCCACACGTCCGCAAGGGCGCGCTCGCGCTGGGCCGCACGCTGCACCTGACGGCTCGCGTCCTCGAGCCTGCGCTGCCCGGACTCCGCTGCAACGAACAGCCCGAGCACCGCCGCGAGCAGCAGCACGACCAACACGATCTGGCGGGCGATCGAGCTCATGAACTCGCGGATGATACCGTGATCGTACGGCCGCGCGCGCTTGCGCGGCGCAACTCACGCGCTCCGCCGCGCCGATTGTAGTAGTGCAAACGATCTCGGTCGCCGCGGCTGCCCGCAGCCGCGGCGAGCGCGATGCCACGCGCCGCTGCAAGCCTGCGCTGGGGCGTTGCGCGGGGTCGGTCGCGAGTCGGGACGAGGCGATGTAGGTGGAGGGGTACGACACCCGCTCGTGAATGTAGGAGAGGCCCTACGGCAGCGATGGCGGCCAACCGACGATCCAGCGCGGTCTGCACCGGC
>Ga0210409_10001794_pt1 | contig 27025 bp, 21 predicted proteins | sample IncBWH17MmetaG_FD_161649 | JGI IMG/M metagenome (GOLD analysis project Ga0210409, IMG submission 161649) | Forest soil microbial communities from Barre Woods Harvard Forest LTER site, Petersham, Massachusetts, United States - Inc-BW-H-17-M | ecosystem: Environmental > Terrestrial > Soil >...
GAAGCCCGTTCCGGAGAGCAATACGAGCGGCTCCGCGGAGACAATTTTTGTCCGGCCAGTCTGCGAGAGGGTTTTTGCGACTGCGCGAATTTCGTCTTCGAGCCAACCGGTGCGCGCGACGATTTCGTCAAAGGTTATTCCTAGCACGACGCGTTCGGTCATTGCAGCGAGCACTTCAACGCGATCGCCGCGCTGCAAGGTTTCGAGGAAAGCTGCGCGGCCAGTATCGCGAAGAGTGGGGCGGCGTGCCAGTGGATCGAGGACCACGCCGCCGCCAATTGTGGTTACGGGCGAAAATTGCCGCACGATGAAGCGATCGCCGGGCAAGACTAAAACCTCGTCCTGCAAGCGGAGCTGCGCGAATGCGTTCTCACCGGGCGCGAGTTCCTTCTGCGCGTGAAAAACGAGCTCCGCGACGGTTTCGCAGGTCCCGGAATGAAAATGGACGCGGCTGCGCTGCTTCATTTTTGGCGCAGACCGCAGAAGCTCGAGCCGAGTGTCTATCCGGCGCGTGACACGAAATTTCTTGGGCGTCGCGAGCACCATGCCGCGGCGCAGCGCGGCGTGCTCGATGCCGGCAAGATTTACGGCGGTTCTCTGCCCGGCGACGGCGCGCTCGACGGTTTTGCCGCCGGATTGCACGCCGCGCACCCTGATGCGTTTGCCCACCGGGAACAGTTCAACCTCATCGCCAGGCGCAACGGTTCCGGAAATCAGCGTTCCGGTGACAACGGCGCCAAAGCCCTTGATGGAGAAGGCGCGATCCACTGGCAGGCGGAAGTAGCGCGCGACATCTTTTCCGGGAGCCTGCAGGGCAATCGAGAGGAGAGCGTGCTTCAGTTCGGGCAATCCTGCTTGCGTTTTTGCGCTGACCGGAACTACGGGTGCGCCTTCGAGAAACGAACCGCGCAAGTATTCTTCGACTTCCAGGCGCACCAAACCGGCAGTGTCGGCGTCGACCAGATCGCTTTTCGTGAGCGCCACGACGCCGCGCTTCACGCCGAGGAGCCGGCAAATATCGAAATGCTCGCGCGTTTGCGGCTTGATCGATTCATCAACGGCGATGACCAGCAGCACCAGATCGACTCCCGCCGCGCCCGCGAGCATGTTGCTGACGAAACGCTCGTGTCCCGGTACGTCGACAAATCCAAAGCGGACGCCGTTTTCCTCGAGGAAGGCGAAGCCGAGGTCAATGGTGATACCGCGGCGCTTTTCCTCTTCCAGGCGGTCGGGATGCGTTCCGGTCAGGGCCTCAACCAGCGAAGACTTGCCATGGTCGATGTGGCCGGCGGTCCCGACGATGACGTTTTTCGATGGGCCAGGCATGGGTAAATGAAGGGACGCGAGAGATCACTCGCGAACCCTGCCCGGTAAAGGTAGCACAGGCACTCCTGCTTGCGCTCTCGCCCACTCCGGAGTGCCGGGGCGGTTTTCAGAGATTTCTAGAAGAAGAAACGAACTATTTTGCGGCGGTGATTTCGTCCACAACGGCCTGCGCGGCCGCACGGGGATCGGAGGCGGCGAGGATCGGCCTGCCAACGACCAGGAAATCAGCGCCGGCGCGAATGGCTTCGGTTGGAGTTGCGGTACGGGCGTGATCGTCGTCCTTGGAGACGGTGGCCTTGTCCTTTGGACGAACGCCGGGCGTCACAATCAGGAAATCGCGCCCACAGGCTCTGCGAATCGTGCGCGCCTCCTTGACCGAAGCCACCACGCCATCAACCCCGGCTTTCTTGGCAAGCTGCGCGAGTTTCAGCACGCGGCTTTGCGACGCTCCGCCGATGCCGACTTCGCGCATCGCCTTCTGATCCATGCTGGTGAGGATGGTGACGGCGAGCAGCCTTGGCCGGTCAGCACCCATCGGCTGTGCCGCGCTGATAGCTTGCGCGGCAGCATGCAGCATTGCGCGGCCACCCAGAGCGTGCACGTTCACAAGCTGTACTCCGGGCATGGCGGCGCAGGAGAGTATGGCGCCGGCGACGGTATTGGGAATGTCGTGAAATTTCAGGTCCAGGAAGACGCCCGGGCCAAGAGCCGCAACCTCGCGTACAGCCTGCGGTCCTGCGGCGGTAAAGAGCTGGCTGCCGATCTTGAACATACCGACAAGATCGGCAACCTGCTTGGCAAATTTCAGAGCGGAAGATAAGGAATCAAAATCAAGAGCTACGATCAAACTGCTGCGTGGGTGGGCGTCGAAGCTCAACGTTTCTGCGGCAGCTCCATCAATTCGAGCCGGACCTGGCTCACGCCGGAATGGATGAGGCCGATTTTCCGGGCGACGCGATAGGATACATCAATTTCGCGTCCTTCTTGATAGGGGCCGCGGTCATTAATGCGTACCAGCTCAAATTTCCCGTTGTGCGTGTTTACGACGCGCACCAGGGAACCGAAGGGCAGATGGGGGTGCGCGGCAGTCAGAGCCTCGCTGTCGAAGATCTCGCCATTGGCCGTCTTGCGGCCGTTGAAGCCGGGTCCGTACCAGCTCGCATTGCCCACCCAGGACTTAATTGCCTTTGGTGGTTGGCTTAAGTGCGCCACGAGTGGAGCTTCCATCGCCGGTGCGATGAGGAAAAGCAAAGGAACCCAGCGGAGTGCAGCCCAAATTACGAAGAGTCGGTTTCTCATAGTGTTGTTTTTGTGCTACAAGTTCCAAAAAAGTGTAGCAAGAGAGGCCCATTCTGTCAACTATTTTCGGCTATGAATTTTCCTCGTATATCATTGATTCTATTAAGTTTAATGCGTACTAGAGCGTTCGTAAGGGCTCTTGCCAGCCTCTCACTGGCCCTTGGGTCAGCAAAGCTGGCCGTCCCTACCTGCACAGCCGAAGCCCCTACGGACAGGTATTCAAGCACGTCTTCCGCCGTCTCGATGCCGCCTAGACCGATTACCGGTATCTGTACCGCTTTCATAGTCTCCCAGACGAGGCGCAGGGTGATTGGCTTAATCGCCGGGCCTGAGAGACCTCCAGTTGGATTCCCTAAACGTGACCTTAGGGTGCATACGTCGACCGCCATGGCGGGGTAGGTATTGGCAACCGTCAGAGCATCGGCCCCCGCTGATTCGGCCGCCCGGCCGATAAGTCCAATATTTGCAACAAGCGGCGACAATTTCACCCATAAGGGTCTGCGGACGGCCGCTTTTCGGGCAGCAGAAACCACTTCGGCAACTTGGGTGGAGTCATTTCCGAACTGCAGTCCGCCCTTTTTCACATTTGGGCAGGAGATATTGAGCTCGTAGCCCGCCAGGCCTTCGGCATCCTCTAATATCCGTATTACCTCGACATAGTCCTCGACGCAATAGCCGAAGACGTTGGCCAGAACCGCGGTATCGTATTTTCGTAGTATCGGGAGCTTTTCAGCAACGAAAGCGCGAACGCCGACGTTTTGCAGGCCGACAGCGTTTAGCATGCCGGACGGGGTTTCACAGAGCCGGGGCGGGGGGGCGCCTTCGATGGGTTCGTAGGAAAGACCCTTCGTTACGAAGCCGCCGAGACGGTCTAGCTCAACCAGGTGGGCGAACTCGACGCCGTAACCGAAGGTTCCGCTGGCCGCGAGAATGGGATTCCGCAGGCGCAGGGCGCCAATCTGTACGCTGAGATCGACAGCGTCTGCGGCACTCACTTCGGCAAAAGCTTACCACGAAGCGGCTGTAGCGGAGGTGCGCTACTTGGCGAGCGCTTGCGCCAGGACGTGACCGTCGCGCGACGCTAGAGTGACGCCGCATAGCGATGCCAGCGTCGGGGCAATGTCTGCCGGGGTTACCTCGTCAAAATACTCACCATGTCTTATGCCGAAACCCATGAGTAGCAACGGAACATTCTGGTCGTAATTATAGGGAGCACCATGACTAGTGCCGTAGGAGCGCGCCTTGCCGGCAGGGGTTCGGTCCATAAGCCAGTAGGGCTTGGCCACGATGAAAAGGTCGCCGCTGCGTCCTGGGAAGTAGCCGTCGGCTAGAGCGCGGCGCGAGGGGCTTTGCGTGGCCGGACGATTCTGCAGTTGTTCGGCGCGGAAGATCTCCGCCACTCCCGGTTGCGCTAAGGCCGACTCCGTCACGGCGCGCATGGCGTTGGGGTTTTGCTTCAATTTTTCGTACACACTTGGAGCGAAATATACATCGCTGCTGGTGATCCGGGCGATGGCAGGCTTACCAAAGTTGAAGGGTTCCAGGGCCTTTTCCATTTTCTCTTGCAGTTCGGCGAGGTGAAGCACGCCGGAGTCGGCGCCGGTCTTTTGCAAATCTTCTGGCGTCGGTACAACTCCATGGTCGGAACTGAGGGCCACAACATAGTTGCGGCGTCCGACCTTTACGTCGAGATAGGCAAAGAGATTGCCCAGATCCTTGTCCAAACGCACAAGAACGTCTTGAACCTCCCAACTGTGAGGACCGAAGGCATGGCCGACATAATCGACGGGAGAATAGCTGATACCCAGGAAATCTGTACCGCCACGCTGACCGAGGCCCATCGATTCAACCGCCGCCTCTGCAAATTTCGTCAGATAGGTGTCAGCAAAAGGGCTTGATGCCCATTGCTCGTAGAATACGGCGTCCGGTTCCGCCGCGGCGGCCTTGCCTCGCAGCGGGTGTGGAAAGGTCAGACTCCAGCCCTCTGGAGCTACCGCGCCGGCCGCCCTTTCGTCATACCAATAGGATCCATCCGGGAGCGAGCGCGTCCAGGTCTTGCCGTAATCCTCCTTTATGGGGTGCGCTTTAGCATATTGCTCGACAAAGGGCACGGTGCCATAAGGGCTCGAAGTTACCCAGCCACCACCCTCGGCCCATGTGACGGCGTCACCTTTGTGTCCGGCTAACGTGATGGCGGCGCGCGCCTTCAGCGAAAATGTGACTACGCGCGTGCCGCCGCTGGTCTGGTATTTCAACTCCTCGGCAAAAGCAGGCAGTTCCATGCGCCACGCGCTATCGCCGCCCGTTGCGGAGGCCCCCGCATAAGCCAGGTTCTTTGCGTTCGGGTCCTCAGTACAGGTCACCATTTTCTGGCCCTCACGGTCCCACCATGCGTTGGCCACCATGGCGTGCGTGGCGGGGAGTGCTCCGGTGGAGATGGTCGCGTGTCCCACGCACGTCGCCGTGTCTGCGTAGGGATAGGCCGCATCGTGAAACCAGGCGCCTTCCTCGACGAGGCGACGGAGCCCTCCTGTCCATTGCGGCAGGAATTTGTCGACATAGTCGCCGCGCATTTGGTCGACGACCAAGAGCACTACCAGTTTGGGGCGCGAGCGTGCATTCTTGATTGCCGCAACGGGCGCGCTCTTTGTGGCCGCTGCACGCGCCGGGGAGGGCGATGGAGTCTGCCCGAGGGACGATGGAACAGATGCTATGGCGAACGCCGCCAATGCCAGCCATTTTCTAACTGCCGACACGTGAATCTTACGGTCTCTGCGAAGCATGCTCCCCCTCTTTTATCGCGCGGCAGTTTATCACAGTCACTTTGCGGCTCCCTCTCGTGACTTTCCGCGCAGGCTGCTCGCACGTGTTCCTTGTGCTAGGATTACGCGACTATGCGCATCGTTGAAAAAGCGCAGCTTATGTCTGCTCCGGAAATCGACCGCACCTTGCAGCGGCTGGCGCACGAAATCGTCGAAAAAAGCGGCGGCACCAAGCATCTGGCGCTCATCGGTATCCGGCGCCGCGGCGTGCCGCTGGCGCAGAGGATTGCGTTGGCGATGCGCGGTATCGATGGTGTAGATGTGCCGGTGGGCACGCTGGACATTACGCTGTACCGCGATGATTTGTCGAAGGTTGCATCGCACGCCGTGCTGCAAAGCTCGGACATTCCGTTCGGCGTGGACAACATGGACCTGGTGCTGGTGGACGACGTTTTGTATACGGGCCGCACCATACGCGCGGCCATGAATGGGCTCTTTGATCTGGGCCGGCCGAAACGCGTGTCACTCTGTGTGCTGATCGATCGCGGGCATCGCGAGATGCCCATCGAATCGCAGTTCACCGGGCGCGTGGTGCAGACCAGCAACACGGAGATTATCGAGGTGCGGTTGCGCGAGATAGACAGCGAAGAGCGTGTGGTGTTGGTTGATCGGGTGGAAGGATAGGAGTCGGTGGCAGGGCGGCGGTACATACGTCGAGGCCCGGCTATCCTTCATCGGATCGTTTCAAGATGACAGGTGTGGGCAACGGAGAAAGGTCTTAGGGTAAGGTGCCAGCGTAGAATGAACCCTGTACCGGTACTTGAGTGAAAATGTGACCCATCGGTTTCGTAACCTGCTTGCTCTTGAACCGCTCGCCGCGGATGAACTCACTTTTCTTCTCGATCAAAGCAAGCCGTTCCAGGAAATCCAAAAGCATCCTCTGAAGAAATTGGCTACGTTGCGCGGCAAGACCGTGGCGCTGGCCTTTTTTGAAAACTCCACGCGCACACGCATTAGCTTCGGAACCGCGGCGTCGCGGCTTGGCGCGGATGTCATGAACCTGCAAGCGGAAGCATCGAGCTTGAAAAAGGGCGAGTCGCTGCTTGATACGGTACACACGCTGAACGCCATGAAGCCGGACTGTCTGGTGATGCGTCACGCGGCTTCCGGTGCTGCGGACTTCGTGGCGCGGCATCTGGACATCCCAGTGATCAACGCCGGAGACGGCGCGCACGAGCACCCGTCGCAGGGCCTGCTGGACGCGCTCACAATCCGGGACCGGAAAGGCCAGATCAACAATTTGAATGTCACGATCTTGGGCGACATACGACACAGCCGTGTGGCGCGCTCCGATATTCATCTGCTCGGAAAATTCGGCTGCCGCCTAACGCTGTGTGGTCCGGCGATGTGGGTCCCTCGGGAACTGGAGGAAATCGCTCCACAGGCGGCGGTCCGGCGCGTATTCCAGGTAGAAGAAGCGTTGGACGCCGCGGACGTTGTCATTGTGCTGCGGGTGCAAACGGAACGGCTGCACGAGCCGGCGCTCTCGGCGAATGATTACGTCTTGCTGTATCAACTGAATGGCGAGCGCCTGCGCCGCGCCAACCGCGATGCGATTGTGCTGCACCCGGGGCCGATGAACCGCGGCATTGAAATATCGCCGGAGGTTGCCGACGGCCCGCAATCATGCGTGCTAGATCAAGTGACCAACGGCATCGCGGTGCGCATGGCACTGCTCTTCTTGCTGTGCGCCGGTCACAGCGAAGAGGAAACACCTCCGGCTAGTGAAGAACCGCAGCCGCGGAATCGACGCGCCACGGACATAAAGGACCCATCACATGCTTCTCGTTAAGAATGGACGCGTGGTCGATCCCGCGCGCGGCACGGACGCTGCCCTCGACATCTTGCTGGACGGCGAGCGAGTCGCTGAGGTTGCGCCGGCTGGAAAGATTTCTTCACGCAACGGTTGCGAGGTATTCGACGCCGGCGGACTCGTCGTCGCTCCCGGCTTTATTGATCTCCATGCGCATCTCCGCGAACCCGGACAGGAGTCTTCTGAAACGATCGAAACCGGAACGAAAGCGGCGGCTCGCGGAGGATTTACGGCGGTCTGCTGCATGCCGAACACCAAACCGGTGAACGACAGCGCGAGCGTCACGCGATTCATTCTTGATCGCGCAAGGACGGGCGCAGGCATTCGCGTGTGGCCGATTGGCGCGGCGAGCGCGGGCAGCAAAGGCGAAGCGCTCGCGGAAATCGCGGCCATGAAGCAAGCGGGGATTGTGGCGGTCAGCGATGATGGGAAACCCATCGCGACCGCGAAACTTGCGCGTCAGGTCATGGACTATTGCTATTCGCTGGACATCCCGGTGATCGAGCATGCCGAAGATGCCTCGCTCGCGGCGGGCGCAGTGATGCGTGAAGGAGTGACGTCCACGCGATTGGGTTTGGCTGGGATGCCTGCTGCCACTGAATCTGTTTGCGTGGCTCGTGACGTTCAACTTGCCGAGCTAACCGGCGCGCGGTTGCATATCGCGCATTTGTCGACGAAAAGTTCGCTGGAACAGGTGCGATCAGCGAAGCAACGCGGCCTGCGCGTCACCTGCGAAGTTACTCCGCACCACTTCACCCTGATTGACGAAGATGTGCAGTACGATTCGCGCTACAAAATGAATCCGCCACTGGCCGCTCGTGAAGATCGCGAAGCGCTGCTCGCCGGCCTGGCGGACGGCGCAGTCGACGCGATTGCCACCGACCACGCGCCACACGAGCCGGCACTAAAGGACGTTGAGTTTGACCGCGCGCCCTTTGGCATCACCGGGTTCGAGACGGCGTTGAGCCTCGCGCTCGAGCAATTGGTTCATACAGGGCGTATTCCGCTGATGCGCATGGTGGAGCTGTTCACCTCCGGGCCGGCGCGCGTGCTCGGGCTCGAGCGAAGCATTGCAGCAGGCCAACCCGCGGACCTCACGATATTTTCGCTGGATCGCCAGTGGATCTTCCGCGCCGCAGAATCCGCCAGTAAATCGCGCAACTCCCCGTTCGACGGACGCAGCTTCAAGGGTGGTCCCGTGGCAACTGTGGTCAGCGGCAACTTCGCCCACCGAATGTAAGTAATTCCGATTCCCAAATCTAAATAGGCACTGATTCCAAATACAGGGAGGCTTGCGGAGGCGCGCCCCAGGGAAAGCACTCAGTGCGCAGCGGGCTCGGCGGCGGGGTGCATGCCGTGTTGCGGGACTTCATGGACGCCGCGGGCGGGCGGCTCGATTTTGTGCCGATAGAAATGGTCGAGGGGGATTCGGCCTTTGCCAATGGGGTAAGCTTTTTCGATGGCCTTCGTGACGTAGGCTTTCGCCAGAGCAGCAGCCTCGAATAGGGAGCGACCCGCGGAAAGGTGGGCCGCAAGCGCGCTAGCAAAAGTGCAACCGGTGCCGTGCAGGAATTCTTCCTTACCCTTGTCTCCCGCGAGTGGCATGATTTCATTGCCGTCGAAGAGAATGTCCACGGCTTTGTCCATGTGGCCGCCCTTGACGATGACGGCTCGAGCACCCATTTCGATAATTTTCCGGGCGGCGGCCTCCATGCCGCCGGCGTCCTTTATGGTTAGCCCAGTAAGGATTTCCGCTTCCGGCACGTTGGGTGTGATGACACTCGAACGCTTCAGCATTTCGGCAACGATATAGTTGATTCCCGCGGCGTCCAGCAATTCCGTTCCGGTCGACGACTTCATCACCGGATCGTGGACGACGTGTGCAAATTTGTGAGTGTCCAAGAATTCCGCCACCACCACAGCGTTGCCCCGATTCCCCAGCATGCCGATCTTTACAGCGGCGATCTCGCAATCTTTGGCGAGGATATCAAGCTGCGCGCGCAACGTTGCGCTGGGCGTGTTCTGCACAAGGTCCACGCCCTGCGTGTTTTGCACCGTCAGTGAAGTGATCGCCGCTACCCCGTAACAGCCGTGCGCCGCAAATGTTTTCAAGTCCGCAGCCGTTCCCGCTCCGCAGGAAGGATCGAATCCCGCGATGGTCAGCAAAATTGGCGGCGTGGCGTTGGAATGATTGTTGTGATTGCTCATCTTTCCGTGCCTTGCACCTCGTAGCCCCGGGTTCCTCGCGGCTGCTCCGGCCTCGGAATACGGCTAGAGCCAGGACCGCAATCTTCGGCAGCGCTAAGTGAAAATTGCCGGTCACGCCTGAGGAGGCGCACCGGCAAGTGCGAATGTACGCACGTTTTGAGGTACGGCGCAAGAACAAACTTGAAGAAAATCGCGGCGCGCGCGAAGAGTCCGGCGGGGCGAATATTCTTACGGAAACAGTCCGCGGACGAGAGTGGCCTCTGAGACGCGGCCTACAGCAAGAATCATGGCGCCGGCGCGCGGCGGCACGTGATGCTTGCGCATGGTGTCCACCATTTCATGGAATGCGCGCACCATGATCTTCTGCAGCCGCAGGTTCACCTCTTCGCTGTCCCACAACAGGCCTTCCTGGTTTTGTACCCACTCGAAATAGCTGACCGTGACGCCACCAGAATTGGCCAAGATGTCGGGCAGCACGGTGATGCCGCGGCGCGCCAGGATTTCGTCGGCGTGCGGAGTGGTTGGACCATTGGCGGCTTCCGCGACGATACGCGCCTTGACGGCTTCGGCGTTGTTCAGCGTAATGACGTTTTCCAGCGCCGCTGGCACCAGAATGTCGCACTTCATGGTCATCAAGTCGTCGTTGGAAATGCGCGAAGCGCCTGGCATGCCTACAACGGTGCCGGAACGCTCCTTGTAGCGGATGGCTTTGATGGGATCGATGCCGCGCGAATTGGTGACGCCGCCGCGCGTATCGCTGAGGGCAATGATCTTTGCTTTCTTTTCGACGAACAGCCGCGCCGCCGTGGCGCCGGCGTTTCCGAAGCCCTGAATGGCAACCGTAGCGCCGCGCAGCGAGATCTTCTTTAGCTTGCAGGCTTCTTCGACGACGAAGACGAGGCCGCGAGCGGTCGCTTCCGCGCGCCCCACGGAGCCGCCGACGGAGATCGGCTTGCCGGTGACCACGCCCGGGACGGTGTGGCCCACCATCATGGAGTACGTGTCCATGATCCAAGCCATAGTCTGCGAGTCTGTGTAAACGTCGGGTGCCGGGATATCCTGGTCGGGGCCGATTAGCGGCAGAATCTCGCTGGCAAACCTGCGCGTCATGCGCTCCAGCTCGCTCTTGGACATACGCTTGGGGTCGCAGATGATGCCGCCCTTGGCGCCGCCGAAAGGCACGTTTACCACGGCGGTCTTCCAGGTCATCCAGGCGGCCAGCGCTTTGACTTCGTCGAGAGTTACGTTGGGATGGTACCGAATGCCGCCCTTGCCCGGGCCACGCGCAACGTTGTGCTGCACGCGGTATCCGGTCAGAACCTTGACCTGGCCATTGTCCATCTTGGTGGGTAGCGAGACCTCGAGGATACGCTTGGGCGTGCGCAGGATTTGGCGCAGTCCAGGGTCAAGCTTCAGGAACTCGGCGGCCATGTCGAATTGAATCTGCGCGATGCGAAACGGATTGAGATCCTCTCGCGGCGCGATACGCGGGATCATGGGTGCGACTGTGGGCTTTGCGACCGTGGCCATTGGCTTCGGTCCTTTCGTTTAGGCGGCGTGACGCAAATCCGCTCGCCGGTGCTTCTGCTACCTTGCTTTTCTGGGTTACCCGAAATCAAACAAAAATTGCAGCCGGCATTTCAGCCGTTGGCGGCGAACTTCTGCTCGTTAGCCGCGTACTGATCGCGGCAAGCCGGCGAACAAAAGTGCACAATCCCGCTCTCGGTACGCAGCGGGATCGCTCGCTCTTCCGCGACGTGCACCCCGCAGACCGGATCGCGGACTAGCCTCCGCGAACCGACAGTAGGCGGTTGGTCAGGTGCGGCATCGCGGCGGTTAGGCGACTTCAGGAATCCGCGCAGCATCCAGGCCAGCGCGCGCCGCAAGAGCACCACGGTCCAGCACAGTACCACTAGCCAAATCAAAAATCGCATAACTCGGGAAGACCGCTCGGTTCAATCTAGTCGGCCTTGCTTGCCATCGTATGCAAGGGGAAAAGGCAGAGTCAAACGAAATCCTCTGATTTCAATAGCTTGCGCAGCCAAGGGAAAGGCTGCGGACGCCGAGTCGAGGTGTCATTTTCTTGATAAGTCATTATTTATCAGCGACTTACAGTAGCCTAGCGCCATTTCCGGAAGGCCGGACGACTGGAGCAGGAATCTTCGCCACAAATCACGTGCCAGGAGGTATGCGATCAATGCCCATGTATGGGCGCAGCACATCCGGAATGACGATGGAGCCGTCGGCCTGCTGATAATTCTCCACGATGGCGATCCATGTGCGCCCGACGGCCAGGCCCGAACCGTTCAACGTATGCACGAATTCGCTCTTACCTCCGCCCTTGGGCTTGAAGCGAATTCCCGCACGTCGCGCCTGAAAGGCTTCGCAATTTGAGCAGGACGAAATTTCGCGGAATTCGTTGCCGGATGGCAACCAAACTTCGATGTCATAAGTTTTAGCCGAGGCAAAGCCCATATCACCTGTGCACAGAAGCATTGTACGGTAGTGCAGACCGAGTTTCTGGAGCAAGGCTTCCGCGTTTCGGGTTAGCGCTTCGTGCTCTTCATAGCTCTTCTCCGGATGCGTGAACTTGAAGAGCTCAACCTTCTGGAACTGGTGCTGGCGCAGGATTCCGCGCGTGTCTTTTCCGGCTGCGCCAGCCTCGGAGCGGAAGCAGGCGGTCCACGCGGTTACGTAGATTGGCAATTTCTCCTCGGCAAGTGTTTCGTCGCGATACAGGTTGTGGAGTTCCACTTCGCTGGTGGGGGTCAACCAGAAATCGGTGTCCTGGACTTTGAAAAGGTCCGCGGCAAATTTCGGAAGTTGGCCGGCGGCAAGCAAGGAGGCACTGTTGACGAGGAAGGGCGGAAGGATTTCCGTGTAGCCGTGCTCCCGCGTGTGTACATCCAGGAAAAAATTCGCCAGGGCACGCTCAAGACGCGCGCCCCAACTCTTGTACACCGCGAAGCGAGCTCCGGTCACTTTGGTAGCCGCAGAAAGATCTAGAATTCCGGCGCGCTCACCAACTTCCCAGTGGGGTTTCGGGGAAAAATCGAACTTCGGCGCAGTTCCCCATCGGCGAACCTCGACGTTTTCCGCGGCGCTGTGTCCTACAGGAACGCTGAAATGCGGCACATTGGGAATCGTGAGAAGCAACGCGCGCTGCGTTGAGTCAAGCTGCGTGATCCTATCGTCGGCTGTCTTGATTCGCTCGGAGACTTGCTTCATTTCCGCGATCAATACGTCGGCGTTTTGCTTCCCCTTTTTCAGGCACGCAATTTCGTCGCTGGCTTTGTTCCGCTGGGCCTTGAGCTGCTCAGTTGCCGTAATCAGCTCGCGCCGCTCTTTGTCCAGGGCGCGAAATCCATCCAGATCCAACGGGGCGCCCCGCTTCTTCGCCATTTCAGCAAATAGGTCGAGATGCTCCCGAAAATAGCTCAGGTCATGCATAGGCTTTGGAAGGATAGCGGAAGAGAAGGTTTGGAGTCGACACCGGAAAGAGAAGCGCGGCTCTATGGCAGTCAGGTTTTTTTCAACGTGGCCTCGACCGTTGCGTGTGGTTCATCCATGGGGAGAAAGACCGTTCCGGGATTATCCATGCCGAGCGGAGTGAGATCTGCCAGGCGGAATTGCTTGCTGGGCAACGACAAATGAATTTCGCCTACGTTCTCGCAATTGTTCAGGATGGCCTCGCCCATCGCAAAAAGAGTGTGCTGCAGCGATTGACTATCATGCTCGGCAAAAGTCTCGAGAAGCATCTGCCTCACACCGTGCCACAGCGGGCCGAACTCGGCTTCTTCTTCGGTATACAACCAATCAGCCCGGATTACCGTGGAAAGGATACAGTCGCCTTCTTCCTGCAAGGTTGTGTAGGGATCCTTCTTGAAGTCCTCAAAAGCGGAATTGGTCGTTTTCAGAACGACCAGATTGTCGATGCCCGCGCGCACCTGCGTACCTTCGCGGGTTCCGTTCAGGATGGAGGTGCGCTCTTCATTGCTCGCACGCGCGAAGGCTGACGCATGAGGCTTTCCGCCTTGCGGAAGCCGCGCCCAACTGCTCTCGCTGGCTTGGATGAGAACGCGTGTGACCTGGGGGTTGTAGGTCAGGAAATGCTCGATCAGGTGCAAGCCAAGATTTTCCAAAGGCTCGATGGAATGCTGGCGGGCCAAAGCGTACACGGTGTTGTTCATCGTGTCGGGGGGGAGGATTTTGCGATTGTCGCCCTGGATGTGTGCGGCCTCAAAGTCGCCTTCGAAGCGAATCGATAATCGGATCTCGCGGATGTCGTGACGGCCTTCCTGCTTGGTGACGCGAAGTAAATGAATTCGCGAACTGCCGTAGCTATTTTCAGCGAGCCTAATCGCCATAGGTTAGCTCCCAAGGCCAGCGTGGTTGGCGATGAGATTCTAGCGCAGCGGGCCATGCCGCAGGGGAGCAGGAAACCGAAAGCCGCGCCTACAGGCGCTCGGGGGTGAGAAGGGCGGTCATCTCCAGCACGCGCTGGTAATACTCTTGCTGTTTGAGTTGGGCGCCGGCTTCCCGGTCGATAACGAAGGTGACCTCGCCATGAAGCTGCAGTGCCGAGGCAGTGACCGAGGCGGTGAGCGGTCCTTCAATGGCGTCGGCCACGGCGGTTGCCTTGGAGGGGCCGCTGGCCAGAAGGAGAATTCGTTTTGCTTCGAGGATGGTGCCGATGCCCATGGTGATGGCGCACTGGGGAATTTGTTCGTTAGCGGCAAAGAATTTGCGGTTGTCTTCGATGGTCTCCTTGCTGAGAACTTTCAAACGGGTACGCGAGCCCAGGCTGGAAGTCGGTTCGTTGAATCCGATATGGCCGTTGCGTCCGATGCCGAGAATTTGCAGGTCGATGCCGCCGGCTTTGCGAACGGTCTCCTCGTAGGAGGCGCAATATTGCTGATAGTTTCCCTTGACGGAGCCGTCGGGGATGTGAATGTTGCCGGGTGCTACGTTCACGTGAGCGAAGAAATTCTGCTGCATGAAATGGTGAAAACTCTGCGGATGATTGGCCGGAAGGCCCAGGTATTCGTCTAAGTTGAATGTGACGACGCGAGAGAAGTCCAGCCTCTCCTCGCGGTGCAGTTGAACAAGCTCCTGGTACATTCCGAGCATGGTGCTTCCGGTGGCTAGCCCCAGGCGCAGCGCAGGATTTCTGCGTACGGCATTGGCCACCGCGCGCGCCGCTTCCCGCCCGAGCTCTTCCGAATTTGATTTCAAAATCAGGAGCATCTTTTCGCCTTTGAGAAGTGCACACCGCGCATAGGGCGCCAGACGCGCAATGAATCTACCGGAACCGCCGGATCATGAGCTTGTGGCGGTCCGAGCGATAAAATCCCAGGACATACATGATAGCTTTTCCCCTCGTTGAGTAAATCAACTGGCGTATGCGCATAAGCGGTTCTCCCCGCGGGACAGAAAGCAACTCGGCAGTTCTCGCATCGGCGGCCGTAGCGTCGACTTCCTCGTCGGCGTAGCCGAGCTCCACTTGGTATTCGCGCTCGAGCACTTTGAAGAGGGAATCGCGGTGGAGAGGCGTGGAAAGGAGGTTTGGGAATTCCGCGGAAGAGAAGTAGCAGGTTTCCAGCGCGAAGGGCTCGTCGGACGCGTGTCGAAGGCGTTCCAGCTTGATGATTCCGATATTGGGAGGCAAGGCCAGGCGGGCCGCGATTTCCTGCTCGTCATGGATAACTTTCGCGAACAAGATTTTTGATCCAGCAGTGAGGCTGCGACTAGCCATTTGCTCGGTGTAGCTCATCAGTTTGTTGAAATGGATCTTGGGGGCCGCTACGAACGTGCCGATGCCCCGGCGGCGCTCGACGATGCCTTCGCGCTCCAGAGTGGCCAGCGCGTGGCGGGCGGTCATCAAACTGACTTGATGAGTCTTGGCGAGGTCGCGTTCCGAAGCCACTGCGTCACCCGTACGCAAGTGCCCGGCTTCGATGCGCTTGCGAATGGCGCTTTGAATCCGCTGGTAGGCCGGTATCCCGTTGCGATGTTTCTGCTTTTCCGCCATCGATTTCTGGTCGCTGTGTTATAGAGCGCTGGCGGCGCCAGCCGTAGAGTGTAGCGCTTAATACGATTTAAGTCTGTCGCAATATGTTGACAACCTGTTTCGAGAGCTATATAGCTATCCGCGTACGAACCTGGACTCGCCTGAGCAAGAGCAAAAAATGGCGCTCACTTCAACCGATTGGATAGTCATCGCCGTCTACCTGGCGCTGAACCTGCTGATCAGCTTGTACTACCGTCGGCGCTCTTCGGGTAGCACCGAGGAATTCTTCGTCTCGGGACGAAATGTCTCGTGGTGGCTGGCAGGCACGTCAATGGTGGCCACGACATTTGCGGCGGACACGCCCTTACTCGTAACCGGACTGGTCGCCAAGAATGGAATTTCGGGGAACTGGCTGTGGTGGTCGCAGTGCCTTTCCGGAATGATGACCGTGTTTTTCTTCGCGCGATACTGGCGGCGCTCGGAAATCCTGACGGACGTCGAGTTTGTGGAGTTGCGCTACGGAGGAAAACCGGCCGCTTTTCTCCGCGGCTTTCGCGCCCTCTATTTGGGAGCGCTGATGAATTGCCTGATTCTCGGCTGGGTTATCAAGGCCATGATCAGCATCACCACGGTTTTGCTGGGCGACGCTATCGCGCAAGGTCGCGTGCTGGAAGTAGCCGTCGGCGGGCATGTGCTCATGCACTATACGCTGGGGGATCCCGCGCGCACGGCGCTGCTGATCTGCGTGCTGGTCCTGGTTCCGTTCACTGGCATATATACATTCATCGGCGGGCTCTGGGGCGTTCTGGTCACCGATTTGTTCCAGTTCATCTTGAAAATGTCGATGATCATCGTGCTTGCGTGGGTAGCGGTTGCCAAGATCGGCGGGATGACGCTACTGAAGATTCAGCTCTCGCACGTTAACGATGCCATGCGGCAGAGCGGCCAGCCCACTGGGTCGGTGCTCTCGTTCTTTCCCTCGTTTCACTTGGGCTGGACGACCGATGCGATTTGGACGCTGCCGGTAATTACTTTCATGCTGTATTTGGCGATGCAGTGGTGGGCAAGCTGGTATCCCGGCGCGGAGCCAGGGGGCGGCGGCTACGTGGCGCAACGAATGTTCAGCGCGAGAGACGAGAAGAATTCCCTCGGCGCCACACTGTGGTTCAACATTGCGCACTACGCAATGCGCTCCTGGCCGTGGATTGTCACCGGCCTTGTCGCAGTGGCCGTGTACTCGCCCATCGGAGGATTACATCCCAGCGCGGAGTTTGCCGCTGAGCCGGAAAAGGGCTACGTGATGGTGCTCCGGGACTTCCTTCCGCCTGCGCTGCGCGGCTTGATGGTGGCGGCATTTCTCGCGGCTTTCATGTCTACCGTGGGCACGCAGCTCAACTGGGGTACGTCTTACCTCATCAATGATTTCTACCGCCGTTTTGTGGTGCGCAAAGGCAGCGAAAAGCACTATGTCCTGGCGAGCAAGCTGTTCATCGTGTTTCTGGTCATTTTGAGCGGCTATACAGCAGCGCACATCAGCTCCATTCAATCGGCCTGGCAGCTTTTGCTGGGGATGGGAGCTGGAACTGGTGGAGTTTTGCTGTTGCGCTGGTACTGGTGGCGCATCAATGCGTGGAGCGAAATTTCTTCCATGACCGCGGCATTCGTCGTGTCGATGTCGCTGCAATGGGTGCATTTTTCGGGGAACAGTTCGGTGGTATTTGCCAAGAGCACCATGATCACCACTGCAGCCACCACCGCCGTCTGGTTGATTGCGACGCTCCTGACGCAGCCGGAGAGCGATGAGCGCCTGGTGAAATTCTACCGTCGCGTGCGGCCGACACTTCATGGCTGGAAGCGCATCGCCTCGCTTGCGCCGGAAATCGCCCCAGTTCGCGATTTTGCTGCGAATGCGTTTGACTGGGTGATGGGCTGTACCTTCGTGTACTGCGCTATGTTCGGCATCGGCGAACTAGTGCTGCAAGCCTGGCTTGCTGGATTCCTGTTATTTGCTTGCGCCGCGATAGCCGGCTACCTGATCTACTGGAGCCTTTCGCGACGCGGGTGGGAAACGCTGTCCGGCGGAGCCCAAAGCCCATTGCCGGCTTCAAGCAAGAAAGTGACGATTCCAGGCACAGATTAGGTTCTTTCTCTCAGCGGAGCGCTTTGATCGGGTGATCGTATCCCGTCATTTCCAAATATCCAACGCCGCCGATTGGCGACCGGCCCTTAGTTCCGGCGAAGACTACGGCGCCTTCCCAGTAGGCAGGCAGGAACCCCGCTGACGACGACAGTTCCTGGGACGGCAGCGAGGTCGAACTCTCCAACACAATGCCTAGCTTCGGAATGGAGATTTTCCACCGTATCGGATAAATCGCACCCGTGGATGGACTCGCCCAGCTCGCACCCGCAGGTTCCAATTTGAATTCGTCGCTGCGCAGATGCGTGGTGTCCCCGCGCGCATCCACAAACGTTCCCGCAGAATACGAATCGATCGACCCGTCCTTGCGCCGAATGCGGAACAGCATCAGTTCCGTGCTGTCTTGGAGCTGGATGCTCGTCCAGTCCCATCCCACTTGATCGGTTTCGAGTTGGTGGGTGAAAAATTCATGGTCCATCCAAGCCGTGCCTAGCACTTGAAATCTTCTGCCGCCCAACTCGATTTCGCCCTCGATTTTCAGGTGCGTAAGCGAGATGTAATGAGACGCGTGTCCGGCTCCTTCTGCTTTTTGGCTGACGCCGTTCGCTCCATGAATCACCGGGGGCTTTGCGGATCGCAGCGTAAAGTGAAGCGCAAAGCGCTCGTCAATGGCTTGCAAGATTTGCTCGTCGCCGAGCCATGCAACCTGCCAGTTGCCGTTCCAGATTCGCCCGTCAGCCTCACTGACGCCGGCGATGCCGGGGCCTGCGCGGTTGATGCGCTGTGAATGAAGAAATTTGCCGTCGTCCAAATCGCTTAGCGCGAGGTGAGCGAAATACAGGTCGCGCACAGTCCAGGTGCTGGCTGCTTTGTTGGAGTCGCGATCCACGCCCTGCCGAAAAAATGTCAACTCAAATCCAAAACGACGACCGTCCGCCGACTTGACGTTTCCGGTGTAGTACCACCACTCCGTCCGGAAGTCCGCATGATTGAAGTGATCGCGCGGAAATTTGTAGCGATATCCGGGAAGAGCGTCTCTATATTGAGCTGTCGTCGCAACTGCGAAGAACAACAGCGCGGCGACACATGCCGCTCTACTCTTCATGAACGACCTCGACCGGATTGAGTCGCACGGCCACGCGCGCGGGATACAAGCCCGCCAAGACGGTTGCGGCATACACCATCGTCAAGGCTCCCAACAGCACCGCCACCGGCCAATGAAAGCGAATCGTCCAGCCGAACGACTGCTTGTTGATCACATAAATAAGAATGAGAGAAAGCGCGAAGCCCAGCGCGATGCCTGCAAAATTGGCGAGCAAACCAATCAACCCCGCTTCGATGACAATGAGCTTGCGAATTTGTCCGCTCGCCGCGCCTAGAAAACGAAGTAGCCCCAGCTCGCGGCGCCGGTCGATCACCAAAGCCAGCAGAGCGCCGGCAACGCCCATTACGGCGATGAGGACGGCAATGGCCTCCAATGCGTAAGTGATTGCAAACGTGCGGTCGAAGATGCGCAGCGCTTCGCCGCGCAGGTCGCGATTGGTGAACGTCAGCACGCGGTACCCGGCGGCGGCCCTCTCGATTTCCTCGCGCACGTTTTGGATGCGCGCGTCAGGGGCGACATAGATGGCCAGGTTCGATGCCGCGGGGTCCGGCAAATAGTGCAGCATGACCGTGCGGTCCATCAGAATACTGCCGCGCTCGCTCGAATAGTCATAGTAAACATCGACCACGCGAAACGAACCGCGGCTCTCGCCAAGCGCGAGCGTGATGGCATCGCCGGCGCGCAGGTGATGCTTGTTCGCAAACGGTTCGCTCACAAGAACTGCATTGGAATCGCGCAGTTCCGCCAACACTTCGCTGGTCCGGCGGCGGGACAGAAAATCGGCGTTGTGATACTCGCGCAAGATGTTCAATTCGATCGATCCAAGCCCCGCGGGCATGCCCTCGTAGCTGATCTCGTATTCGCGCAGCCGGTCGATTGCCGCGACGCCCGGGAGTCGCGCGATTCTTTCCGTGAGCTCCACGGCAATCGTCGGATGCCGGTCCGCCGCGGGATTTCCCGCCGGGCGCATGTAAAGGTCCGCCGGGAGCTGGTCGCCCATCCACAACAGGACGGTCTCGCGAAAACTGCCGACCATGATGCCGACCGCGGTCATCATGGCAATCGCCGTGGAAAGCGCGCCAACCAGTACGGAAGTGCGCCGCAGCGAAGACGAAAGGCTCCGCGACGCCAGCACAGCCTCGACTCCCAATACTCTCTTCAGCAACGGCGAAGCAATCCCGGCAATTGCGTCGACTAGAGCGGGCATCGCAAACGCCGACGCGCAGATCAGCAAGAGTGCGGCGAAATACCCGAACAGCGGTTTGCCACCGATCGCAGGGGCGCGGGAAGCTGCCGCAGCCCCTAATCCCACAGCCACAGCGATCCAGACGTGGCGCATCTTGTGCACCTGAGTCACGTACTCCCGCCGCCCCGGCGCCATGGCCTCGACGGGTGGAACAAAGGAGGCTTCGCGAGCCGGCGAGTATGCCGAAGCCACCGCAACCCCTACACCAACGAGCATCGCAAGGAAAACCGAAGCAGGAGTCAACGCGATCGCTCCCGGACGGCTGCTCACGTACAACGCCTCCACGGTCGCGCCCATTAATTGAACTGCTCCGCCGGCCATCAGCCGGCCCAAAGGCATGCCAGTCAGAGCGCCGAGAAAACCCAGGCACGCAGCCTCTCCCACAAACGCCGCTAGAACCAAGTGTCGGCTCGCGCCCAACGCGCGCACGATTCCAATTTCCGCGCGCCGCCGCACCACGGAAACAGAAATTGTGTTGTAAATCAAAAACGCGCCCACAATCAGCGCGATGTAACTCAGCAATTGCAGGTTCCACCGAAACGCCGCGAGCATGCGGCGATTCTCGTTCGTTCCCGCGCCTGCCGCGCGCAATTGCACACCTGACGGCAGTGCTTGCTCAAGACGTCGCCGCCACTCCTCCAAAGGTGGTGATTGGGGGACCTGGATCAAGATTCGATCGACGCGGCCGAATCGTTTGAGGGCATATTGCGCGGCGGAAATATCCATCACAATCGCTGCCGTGTTTCCATTTGCATCCGGAAACACGCCCCTCACGGTGTAGGTCGCAACTTGATCGTTCACGAGCAGCGCAATGGTCTCGCCGCTCGGCCGCCCCAAACTCTCGCCCACCCAAATGCTGTCCTTCGCAAATAAATATTTCCAGGAGTCGGCGGCGCCGGTGAAACCGGAGGAAGTCCTGCCCTCGCTGGCTTCCGCCACAAGATCCAGTCCGATCAGCGGCAGCGTTTGCTTGCTCTCCACTACCACCGCGTAATCCTCGATTCGCGGCGTGATGCGCAGCGGATACGGCAGCCGGTTCAGCGTTCCCTCCACTGTTTCCGGCACACCGCCTGCGGTCACGATTTCCAGATCATTTTCGCCGGCCAGAGTTTCCATCGATGACCGAAACGAGCCTGCTGCAGCCGTTCCGGCCAGATCGATGGCCAGCACCACCGCAACGCCCAGCGCGATCGCCAGCACAGTCAGAGATGTGCGCACCGGCTCGCGAAACACCGGGCGAACAATCAAGCGATGGAAAAGAAGCAGTTGTGACATCTTTATCGCCGCGTCATTTCCGCGATCTGACCGTCCCGCATCTTCACCACAACGTCTGCCAGCGCCGCGGCATCCGCACTGTGCGTGGCCACGATCGTGGCGGTATTTTGTCGGCGAGTGAGGCGCTGAAGAAGTTCAAGAATCAGGTTTCCGGTGGATGTGTCCAGGTTGCCGGTCGGCTCGTCTGCCAGCAAGATAGCTGGATCCTGCACCAGCGCCCTTGCAATTGCCACGCGCTGCATTTGCCCGCCCGAAAGCTGATGCGGATAACGCCGGCCGAGTTCGTCCAGCTCCACCCACGAAAGCCGCTCGTGCGCAGTCTCTCTCGCGTTCTTCTTGCCCGCCAGCAGCAGCGGCAGCTCGACATTTTCGAACACCGTCAGCGTGTGAATCAGCTGAAAGGATTGAAAAATAAATCCGATCTTTTCCCGGCGAACCTTGGCCAGCGCATCGTCTCGCAACATTGCAGTTGCGACACCGTCCACGAGCACCGTACCCGAAGTGGGAAAGTCCATGGCGCCTGCCAGGCTCAGCAGCGTCGACTTGCCGCACCCACTGCGCCCCACAAGCACAACGAACTCCCCGCGCGAAACGTCCAGCGACAAATTGTTGAGCGCTCGTACCGGCTGATCGTCCGTGAAGTAGTCCTTGGTGACGTGCTGCAGGGAGAGAATCGGCATGAGGAATGATGGCCTAACGACTGTGGCGCAGCAAACATTCCTGCGCCACGAAAAATGCGAAACTTTCAAAATTGCAGCGGTGCCGTGCCGTTTAGTGCTTGAGTGAGGCCAACGCCTTTTCAATCGCCGCCGTGACTTCCGGCGAGTCGGGAGTCACCGCCGGCTCGAAGCGCGTGATGATTTGACCATCCGGCCCGACCAGAAACTTCGTAAAGTTCCACTGAATGTCGCCGCCGGTCTTAGGATTCGCGGACTTGTCCGTCAGGTACTGGTAAAGCGGCGTTTTGTCGTCGCCCTTCACGGAAACCTTCGACATCATCGGGAACTTCACATTGTATTTGGACTGACAGAAGGTCTTGATTTCCTGATTTGTTCCCGGCTCCTGGGCGCCAAAGTTGTTGGCCGGAATGCCGACAATCACGAAGCCGCGGTCCTTGTACTTCTCATAAGTCGCCTCGAGTGCCGTATATTGAGGTGTGAAGCCGCAGCGGCTGGCCACGTTCACCAGCATCACCACTTTGCCTTTGTATGCAGAAAGCGGCGCGGGCTGTCCGTCGATGGTGTTTAGCGTGTAATCAAAAACGCTCTTCTCGCCGCCAATCACTCCCGCTTCGCAGATCAGCAGGCAAAGCATTGCCGGAACAAGTAGCTTGGTCATTTTTCCTCCGTCCTCTTTGTACATGGAATTGTCGCCGTCTGCAAATTGGCCGCGCTCCTGCACAACCCGCTAGACTTCGGAAGCGTGACGAACATCCCTGCTTACTCCGAGGTTCCTCACCCTACCCATTGAGCCTGCACCCTCAGTGTTATAGACTTCGCGCGCCTTGTGTAAAGGCCGCCACCGGGATTCGCCGAAGGCTAAGCGGTAGCGGCTGGCTTAAGGGAGGCTTAGATGTTGTATGCGTCGGAGGTCGCGGTCGCTCACCGCAACCTGGCAACGGTAGACCTCGTCATCATCGGGGTCTATTTCGCCATCGTGTTTGGCATCGGCATGTACTTCGCGAGGAAGGAGCGCACCTCCGAAGACTACTTCCTTGCCGGGCGCGACATTGGATGGTTCTTCATCGGCGCATCTTTGTTCGTATCGAATATCTCGACCGAACACTTTATCGGTCTCTCAGGAACAGGCGCATCTTCAGGTCTGGCCGTGGGCCATTTTGAGTGGCTGGCCTGCCTGATCCTGCTGATTCTTGGTTGGGTTTTCGTTCCCTTCTACCTGCGCAGCAACGTCTTTACCATGCCTGAGTTTCTGGAGCGACGCTTCAATCGCCAGTCCGCTGTCTATCTCGCGGCCATCTCCATCATCGCCTACATCTTCACCAAGATTTCTGTGCAGCTCTACGCCGCCAGCGTGGTCCTGGAACGCGTTGCCGGCTGGTCACTGTGGAAGACCGCCGTAGTTCTGGTCATTGCCACCGGAATTTACACCGTCGCCGGCGGTCTGGCCGCGGTCATTTATACCGACACCGTGCAAACTCTGATTCTTATCACCGGCGCTGTCGCGCTGACGGTCATCGGCCTGGGACGCGTCGGCGGCCTCGAACATCTGCGCGCCATGGTCCCGCCAGACTACTTCCACATGATCAAACCGGTCTCCGATCCGAATTTCCCATGGACCGGCATCTTTTTCGGCGCGCCCATTCTCGGCATCTGGTATTGGTGTACCGACCAGGTCATCGTGCAGCGCGTGCTCTCCGCGCGCGACGAGGGTCACGCTAAAGCAGGCACGATTTTCGCCGGCTTCCTGAAAATCCTGCCCGTCTTCATGCTCGTTCTGCCCGGCATCATCGCCTTCGCGCTTTTTCCTGAGCAAGTCAAAAAGCCGGACTTCGCGTATCCAACGCTCGTCCTCAACCTCCTTCCGGTCGGCCTCGTCGGTCTGGTGATGGCCGCATTGCTCGCCGCTGTAATGGGTGCCATGAGCTCGGTTTTCAATTCCGCCTCCACTCTCGTCACGCTCGACTTCTACAAGAAGATTCGCCCGCAAGCCTCGGAGAAGCAGCTCGTCAATTTCGGCCGCGTCGCCACCGGCATGATGGTTCTCCTCGGTCTCCTCTGGGTACCTTTCATCGGTTACATCAGTAGCCAGCTCTACATCTACTTGCAGAGCGTTCAGGCCTATATCAGTCCGCCGATTTCCGCATGCTTTATTCTCGGAATCCTCTGGCCCCGGCTCAACGGCGCGGGAGCCATTACCTCTCTGCTGACCGGATTTGTATTGGGCGCGACGCGATTCATTCTTGAGCTCGCCGACCGCGCGGGCGGCAGCCACTTCCAGTCCCCCGCGGTCCGCTGGCTGATTGACATGAACTTTTTGCATTACGCCATTTTCATGTTCGTAGTCTGCTCGGCTGTGCTCATCGCCGTCAGCCTGATGACCCCCGCTCCCGACCGCAAACGCCTCGCCGGTCTGACCTTCGCCACCGTCGACGAAAAAATGGAAGCCGTCGCCGTGGGCACTCCGGTCCGCAAGCCCGCGCATGAGACTCCGACGGAGCGCAACGTGAACATCATCTTCAGCCTGTTGCTCCTGGCTACCGTAATCAGTCTGTGGATTTACTTCCGCTAGGGGTCTGAAGGCGACGCAAATTTTATGGGCGCAAACTACATCCAGACTCTGAAGCCGAATGTCACGCAGCAAGAAGCCCTGCGCACATTTTCCAGCGTCGGGCCTTCGACGCTTTATTGGAGGATGCGTAGCGGCCCGTTGCGACGAATCGCCGACGTCTACGTCCCGTATTGGATCTATCGCGTGCAGTACAACTTGGGTCGCGCCGCGCACACGACCCTCTTCGCCATAGACGCCGTCAACGGCTCCCTGGACCTCTTCACTTTTCCCCGCATTCCCGACGAAAACCAGCTGGTCAGCATCCACACACGAAATCGCGTCGCACCTGCGCTCCCTCAATCTGCTGCCGAGGCCCTGCTCCGCGAAAAAGTCCTGCGCGTCATTTTTCAGCAGGGCTTCTTCAAGGTGCGTGACCTGCAATTGGAGATCGCACTACTGCCCCTCGAATTGCACGTTCCGTATTGGCTCGGCTTTTACGGCAATGCCGCCGCACGCTGTCGCGTGCTGAACGCGGTGCGCCGCCGCATCGAAGGCGCCAAAGCGTCCGCGCTGTTTGAATCGTGGCTGGCGGCTTAAGGACGCTTATTTTGCCATACACTGAAGCTCCTTTCCGATTCAGATTGTCATTTCGGAACTAATCACAGGGAGAAATTATGTTTGTCGCAAGACGCTCCGCCTTGGCTTTGCTCGCGTTCGTATTCTGCGCGACGTGCGCTTGTGCTCAGGGCTGGCAACATCTCGGCGCAGTGCAGCGGGTAGAAAAGCTAAAGGATGGCGTGGAGCTCACCGCCGGCCGCGCAAAAGTGCGCATCACCGCATTCAACGACGCCATCGTGCGAGTACGGGTCGCGCCTGAGGGCAATTTCGCGAAGGACTCCTCCTGGGCTGTCATCGCCGCGCCGCGACCCTCAGCATTCAACACCGAAGACAAAAAAAGCGAGTTGAAGATGACCTCGGGAAACGTCACGGTCATCATTCAGAAATCGCCGCTGCTCATCCGCTTTGCCGATGCCGCCGGAAAGGTACTCCTCGCCGACGAGCCCAGCCTCCCCATGGCATGTGACGGCTCCCGCGTCCACGTCTGGAAGAAAATGCCCGTCGACGAAAACTATTACGGCTTAGGCGACAAGACAGGTCCCATGAATCGCCGCAACCGCGCCTTCACCATGTGGAACACCGACGTTTTCGGCTGGGGTGAATCCACCGATCCCATGTACAAAGCCATCACTTTCTTCATGGGCCTGCGCAAAGGCGCCGCTTACGGCGTGTTCTTCGACAACACCTATCGCACCAGCTTCGATTTCGGCAAGGAATCGCCGGACTATTTTTCCTTCGGCGCCGAAGGTGGCGAGCTCGATTACTATTTTTTCGCGGGCCCCGAACCCAAAAAAGTCGTGCAGGAATACACCGCGCTCGTCGGCCGTTCGCCTCTGCCGCCGCTCTGGAGCCTCGGCTACCAACAGAGCCGCTACAGCTACTACCCCGAAGCCCGCGTGCGCGAGATCGCCGCCACACTGCGCGAAAAGAAAATTCCCGCCGACGTCATCTATCTCGACATCGACTACCAGCAGGGCAACGCCCCCTTCACCATCAATCGCGAGTACTTCCCGCATTTCGAACAGATGGTCTCCGACCTGCGCTCGCAAGGCTTTCGCCTGGTCACCATCACCGACCTGCACATCAAGAAAGATCCGCGACACGGCTACGCTCCCTACGATTCCGGCATCGAGAACGATGTCTTCGTCAAGAATCCCGATGGTTCCACCTTGGTCGGCATGGTCTGGCCAGGCGAGAGCGTATTTCCTGACTTCACCCTAACCCGAGCTCGCGACTGGTGGGGCACCCTGTACAAAGATTTCGTCGGAATGGGCGTCTCCGGCTTTTGGAACGACATGAACGAGCCCTCCCTTTTCGAGCGCGCCGACAAAACCATGCCGCTCGATACTGTGCACCGCCTCGATGACGGCACAACTCTCGATCACCGCGCCATCCACAATGTCTACGGAATGGAAAATGTTCGCGCCACCTACGAAGGCTTGCGAAAGTTGCAAGGTGACGAACGCCCCTTCGTGCTCACGCGCGCCGCGTACTCCGGCACGCAGCGCTACGCCGCCACCTGGACCGGCGACAACAGCAGCACCTGGAACCATCTCTCCATGAGCACGCCCATGCTGCTCAGCCTGGGACTTTGCGGCGTTACCATGGCCGGTGACGACATCGGCGGCTTCGCTGGCTCGCCGCCCGCCGATCTCCTCACTCGCTGGTTCGAAGTAGGCGCGCTCAATCCCATGTACCGTGATCACACGGCTAAAGGCACCGCGGACCAGGAGCCATGGGTGCACGGGCCGCAGCACGAAGCCATTCGCCGCCGCTACATCGAGTTGCGTTATAAGCTCCTTCCCTACATCTACACCAGCATGGAAGAAAGCACGCGCGCCGGCCTTCCCGCAATGCGACCGGTATTCCTCGACTATCCTCAATCCGAAGATTTCTACGGCAACAACCGTGATTTCCTTTTCGGCAGCGATCTCTTCG
>Ga0210409_10001795_pt1 | contig 27025 bp, 20 predicted proteins | sample IncBWH17MmetaG_FD_161649 | JGI IMG/M metagenome (GOLD analysis project Ga0210409, IMG submission 161649) | Forest soil microbial communities from Barre Woods Harvard Forest LTER site, Petersham, Massachusetts, United States - Inc-BW-H-17-M | ecosystem: Environmental > Terrestrial > Soil >...
GGCGGGACCATTAGCGGAGCGAATGTCAAAGTTACGGCAGTTGACACCGGAATTAGCCAGGAGCGCAAGACAAACTCCAGCGGTTATTATCGTTTTCCTGGGCTCCCCGTCGGGCAGTTCAGTGTGACGGTCTCGAATTCCAGTTTCAAGACCAAGGTGATCGAACACGTGATTCTGCAAGTGGGCGAAACTCATACGCTCGATGTCTCCCTGACCGTCGGTGTGATCGAAGAAAAAGTCCTAATCACGGCAGAGGCAGGTCCGTCGGAACGAACCTATGCTGCGGCCGCGACGGTAATTAATACCGAACAGATCGCGAACCTGCCGGTGAACGGACGCGATTGGTCCAGCCTGACCCTGCTAGCCCCCTTCGCCCAGGACGACGGCGGCGGCGATCAACGTACCATCCGCTTTGCCGGCCGCGCTCGCGACGACAACAACTTCAACTTCGATGGAGTTGACGCGGGCGGAATCCAGGAGCAGGCGCAGAAATCACAGACTCGCCTGCAGATATCCGAAGACGCAATCGAAGAGTATCGTGTCAACAGCGCGCTCTACGACGTGGAATACGGAACGCAGGCCGGTGGTCAAATCAATGTCGTCACCAAATCCGGGACCAACGATTTCCACGGAACAGCTTTTGGCTACTTGAGAAATTCCGTGTTCGATGCTCGAAACTTTGACGATTTCGCGCCAGACGCTACCGGCAACCCGATCATACCGGAGATCCTGCCTTTTCGAATGGGACAGTACGGAATGACGGTGGGCGGGCCTGTCAAGAAAGACAAAACCTTCTTCTTCCTTAGCTACGAGGGACTCCGCCAATTACAGGAGTCCACGTCGTTGGGGACGATCTTTGTACCGAGCAAGAGCTTTGTGGAAGACGTTCTCATTAACGGCAGAAACGATGTCACCCAAACTCCCCCGGTACATTTTGGGCCTTCACCAAACATGTGCGCAATCCTTCAGGGTTTTCCCTGGCGTGCCTCAACTGGCACCATAGCTGGATGCGCTCCATTAGTGGTTTATCCTGATAACGACTTTAGGGCCTTGACGCCGGCTGAACTCGGGAACGAAAGTCTCGACGCCAACGATTTGCCCACTGACATAGAGGCGTTCACTCATCCTATACAGACAACGGTTCACGAAGACACTTGGCTGGTGCGTGTCGACCACAAATTTAGCGACAAAACCACTCTTTACGGCCGCGCCCAGCGCGACATCAGTCTTGTCGATGCGCAGATTGGGGTCACAGTCGGTCTAGACAAGGCGCAGACCATAAACCACCCCGCCAACTATCTCCTTGCCTTGCAACATATCTTCAGCCCTAACATTTTCCACGAGGTTAAGGTTTACATTAACCGTTCTCCTTTTCACAATCCTGAGGCGAGTACGCTTACCTATGCTGTGAACTCGAACAATTTCACCGGCATTCCGAACGAATCGGCGGACATTGAAGTCGGCACTACCTACGGTGTCGTCAACAACCTGACCTGGACTCACAATCGCCATGCTTTCAAGATGGGTATGGAAATTCGCCGCGTCCGCCTCAATCAGGGTCAAACGGCAAATAACACTCTCAACTTCGCGGACAATCTGAGTCTGATCGCCGGCACGCTTTCAAACCTCAACTTTATCGCGCCTTGGTGCTGCCACCGTCTGCGCCGCGGCTTCTACATGCCTTACTTTCAGGATGAATGGAAGGTCACTCCAACTTTCACCGTCACCGCCGGACTTCGCTGGGACTACTACGGCGTGGCTACCGAAGCGACCAACCGAACAACGGTCTTCGATTTGAACGAATTTCATGGCGCCTGCCTTGGGAGTGGTTCTTTCAACACTCCTTTTATCGCGCCGATAAACACACCGCCATGCCCGATAAACCCTGCTTTGTATAATCCGAATTACAAAAACTTTGACCCTCGTGTGAGCCTGGCTTGGGCTCCCGCTGCGCTTCACGGAAAGACCGTTGTTCGCGCCGGCTTTGGCATCTATCACGGCGCCGCGCAGAATGACGATCTGAACGCAGGACTGGAAAGCGACACCTTCCGCGCAACGGTGCAAGGACCAACGGTTACTCCAGCCTTGACACAGGAAATCCCCGATCTATCGGGCCTCGGCACCCAGAAACAGGCCAACCATCCTCGCGCCCTCCAGCGGGAGGACCGGCGCGACCTTTATGCCGAGGAATGGGGATTAACAATTGAAGACCAACTCCCCGCGCGCTTTCTGCTTTCCGCTTCTTACCTGGGCAGCCATGGTGTTCGCCTCTTCTCGCGCGGTGGCGTTAATCTGTGCGACTCGCCTGTAATACCCAATAGCACGGACCCGACCCAAGTGACGGACTGTGTCCGGCCTCTGGATCAATACTTCCCAGGTAATCCAGTCACCACAGATCCGTACGGATCGGTCGACATCAAGAGAGACATTGGATCCAGTACCTATAACGCCCTTGCAGTTTCGCTTGAGCGAAGTTTCGACAATGGTTTCTTTTTCCAGTCTCGCTACACTTACGCACATTCGATAAATGATGGTTCCGTTGGCGGCGGCGAATCGAATGGACCCGAGAACGTCAACTGCCTGCCCTGCGACAAAGGCCCGAGCATCTTCGACATTCGCCACAACTTCACAGCGAACGCGGTGTACGAGCTCCCCTTCGGTCCAGGCAAGACTTACTTCAACAATTCTGGCGGCCTGGTCGGCAGGCTCATCGGAGGCTGGAGTCTCAGCAGCGTCGGCATCTGGCATACCGGCCATCCGCTGACGGTCTTTATGGACTTGAGCGGTGCCGTAAGTAATCCCGCCAACCCTTTCTTTAACCTTCCAAACGGCCCGTTTGCCGACACCTATCTTCTCCCCGATGGCAACGACCAGACGACCCAACGGCCCGACATCGTGCCGGGAGTGCCTCTAACCCTCCCTGGCGGCGGTCACAATGGAGTGCCCCTGATCAACCCCGCTGCCTTCAAGGCTCCCCCAACGAACGCCGAGGGCTTTTTCACCCGATATGGGGACGAGGGAAACGGCGTCATCCGCGCTTTGCCCACTTGGCAAATGGATCTGGCGCTGATGAAAAACACCAGGATAAACGAGCGTTTTTCTGTCGAGTTTGGCGTACAAGCATTCAACATTTTCAATCACACCCAGCTTGGCGATCCAAACCAATTGACACTTAACTATGATTCGGGAACCGGTCTGTTAACCCCCAGGCCCAATTTCGGAGTCATCACCTCAACCGTGAATTTCAACAACAACAACGACAATGTGGCGTCGCCGAACACCGGCACAGGTTTGCCGCGGCAACTGCAATTCATGCTGCGCGTCAAATTTTAACACCCCAACGGAGGCCGGGGTTCGAGGCTGAGTGCTCTCGATCCCCGGTCCTTTGTTTTGAATAGGTTAGAATAAGCCGCCCACTGGTTGGGCAAGACTACATACCGGCTGTTAAGTGCGCATAAGGAAAGCGCCTGCTTGCGCTGATTTGTTTACCTGAAAACTAGGTGTATTTAACCGGTTGGTTAAATACGACGGTTTTGCGGAGCCTTAAAGGTAGAATTGGGATGAAAGGTCTGAAATGAAAATCGGCTTCGCAAGTGTAAGTCTTTTATTTGTAATAACTCTCATCGCTTCAGGCAATATCCTGTCGCAGCCTGCTCCGTCGACGGTGGGTAAGGACCGGGATGCCGTCCTCGTGGGTGCCGGCGATATCGCTGACTGCACAGACCTCTCCGGCGCTGAGGCCACAGCTAAACTCCTTGAGCAAATCCCCGGGACCGTAATGGCGGTCGGCGATCTCGCCTATCCAGACGGCACCAAGGCAAATTTCGATTGCTACGATAAGACCTGGGGCCGCGTAAAGTCCCGGACACGCCCCGCCGTAGGCAACCACGAGTTCCATTCCACCGACGCGGCATTTTACTTCAGCTATTTCGGCGATGTAGCAGGAAGCTATAAAGAAGGTTTCTACAGCTACGAGCTGGGAACATGGCACATTGTCGTGCTGAACAGCGAGTGCGCTGAAGTCGGAGGATGCAACGCCGGTTCACGCGAGGAAAAATGGCTGCGCGCTGACCTGGCCGCGCATCCCGCGGCGTGCACGCTGGCGTATTTCCATAAGCCACTCTTTAGTTCCGGCGGCAAGCACGGCGACGATCCTGAGCTCAAACCTATCTGGCAGGCTCTTTATGACGGCAATGCCGACGTCGTTGTCAACGGTCACGATCACGACTACGAACGATTCGCTCCCCAGGACCCCGATGGCAAAACCGACGACAGGCGCGGCATCCGGGAATTCGTAGCTGGCACTGGCGGCAAGAATCTCCGCCCCTTTGGCACGACGAAGCCCAATAGCGAAGTACGCGATATGACCGCCTTTGGTGTTTTGAAACTCACGCTGAGGCCCAAGGCCTACGATTGGCAATTCATTCCTGTAGCAGGAAAGAGCTTCACCGATTCGGGTAGCGGCACCTGCCACTGATCTAAGGTACTCGCAGGATTTCGCGCGGTTTATTGCTAGGCTTACGGTTGGTTCCTGTTTGTGGAGGTTTCCGCCTGCCGAAGCCTGGGCTCGGCCCGAAGGACGGTGTGCTCATCTGACCCTGCCCCAATAAACCCTCTGACTCCCACGACTTCCCGTCAATTGGCACTATTCGCTTAGCCTCGGAGTTGTGATTGCTCCACTTGGCCCCCGACCCGGGTGCTAAGAATCTTGAAACATTTTGGGGTGTCCGGCGCGTCTAACCTGTGACGCAAAGGGTATGGCGCGTCTGCCGCATTACCCTCCCAGGCGAACGCGATCAAGGTTTGCATCTCGCGTTAGATTGCAGGAGTCATCGATGGAAATGTGGGAAAAGGGGCGCCCGTGGCGCTGGAGGCTCATTGTTGTATTCATGTGCATCGCGCTTGGTGTGGCCGGCAGCATTAGCATCGAGGCAGGGCAGCAGACCCAGCAGCCAGCACCCAACCCTGCAGCGCGGCCTGTGGGGACGATCAAGACCATTACGGGAAAGACTATTGTCCTGACCACGGATGCGGGCCCCGAGGTTACGATTCAGGTGCAGGATGATGCGCGGCTGCTCCGGGTCGAACCAGGAGAGAAGGACCTGAAGAATGCGGTTCCGCTGCAACTGCAGGACTTGCAGGCGGGCGACCGCATTTTGGTTCGCGGAAAGATGGCGGACGACGGCAAGACGGTGCTGGCGGCGTCGGTCATCGCGATAAAATCTGCCGATATTGCCACGAAGCAAGCCCACGACCGGGATGAATGGCAAAGGCATGGTGCTGGGGGGCTGGTCAAATCAGTCGACGCCGCTGCTGGCGCGATCACGATATCGACAAATGCTATGGGCGTCGCCAAGGACGTGACCGTTCAAGTATCGAAACAGACGGTCCTTCGCCGATATGCGCCGAACTCCGTGAAATTCGATGATGCGAAGCCGGCGGCGATCGATCAAATCAAGGTAGGAGACCAATTGCGTGCGCGAGGAACGCGCAACGCAGACGGAACGCAACTGACAGCCGACGAAGTCGTCTCTGGAACATTTCGCAATATAGCCGGCACCGTTAGCTCGATAGATGCTTCGGCGAGAACGATTACGGTGATGGACCTTGTGGCTAAGAAACCCGTCACGGTGAAAGTTACGGCGGACACGCAGCTTCGCAAACTGAGTCCCGCGATGGCGCAAGGAATTGCTCTGCGACTTAAGGGCGGCGCGGCTGATGCCCCCGTCGGAACCGCAGGGACCGCACCGGGGAGTGCGCCGGCAAAGCCTGCGGATGCGGCGACTGGCCAAACTGGTGGTCAAGGAGGCCAAACTGGCGGCGCAGGAGGAGCAGGACGGGTAGGTGGAGCGGCGGGAGGCGCGCGGGGCGGCGACCTGGGCCAAATGCTCAGCCGAATGCCTGCCGCGACTCTTGCCGATTTGCAAAAGGGTGATGCAGTAATGATTGTGACGACGGAAGGCACGCAGGAGAGTGGCGCGACGGCGATCACTCTGCTGGCGGGAGTTGAACCTCTCCTCCAGGCTTCAGGTGCGTCCAGCATCCTGACGCCGTGGACGATGAGCGGGGCGCCAGGCGGAGATGCGGCGCCTTGAAGCGGGGGAGCTATGAAAATGATCTTAAGTCAGGAGAAGGAATGAGATTTTGTTTTATTCATCGGTTCGTTGTTTTCATGGCTGCTTTGTTGTTGGTGGCCGTAGCGGGGAACGCAGCGCAAGCCCAGACCACTACGGGAACGTTGCGCGGGCAGGTAACGGATCCATCTGGCGCGGCGGTAACGAGCGCGACGGTGCTTGTTACTACGCCGAGTGGCGCGGCCACGACTGCGACTACGAACCGGGACGGCGTATTTGAAGTGACAGGATTGGCTCCTGGGAAATATGGAGTGAAAGTGATTGCGCCGGGATTTACATCTTATGAGAACCCGGGAATTGATATCGCTGCTGGGCAGGCACAAAAGTTAAATGTGTCGATGAGCATTGAAGTGCAGGAGGAGAAGGTCGAAGTCACGGACACGACGACGAAGGTGGACGTAAACCCCGCGAACAACGCGGGCGCTATCGTCATGCAGGGGAAAGATCTCGAAGCGTTATCTGATGATCCGGATGAGCTGCAGTCGGAGCTACAGGCGTTGGCTGGACCTTCGGCAGGCCCCAATGGAGGCCAGATATATATCGATGGATTTACGGCTGGGCAGCTTCCGCCGAAAGCTTCGATCCGCGAGATTCGCATCAATCAAAATCCCTTCTCGGCGGAATACGACAAACTGGGTTACGGCCGGATCGAGATTCTGACCAAGCCCGGCACCGACCAATACCACGGGCAATTTTTTCTTACCGGAAATACGGCGGGATTTAACTCGCGGAACCCTTTCGAGGATTTGCCAGCGGGAACACAGCCGCCTGGCTACTACACAACGCAGTTCAGCGCCAATGTGGGCGGACCGCTCAGCAAAAAGGCTTCGTTTTTCTTCAATATTGAGCGGCGGGACATCACCGATTTGTCCGTGGTAAGCGCGCAGATTGTGAATCCGACGACATTTGCGATTGAGCCGTTCAGCGACGCAGTGTCCAATCCGAAGACCCGGCTCAATTTGAGCCCGCGGCTCGACTATCAGGTGACGGCGACGAATACCTTGAGCGTGCGATACCAGTATTGGCGCAACACGGAAACCGGCGACAACGTCGGTTCGTTCAATCTTGCCTCGCTAGCGACGAATTCCACGAGCGTTGAAAATACGCTGCAAGTCACTGACACGCAGACAATCAGTCCGACGATCATCAATGAGACGCGGTTTCAGTTTATTCGCGAGAGCAATAACGGAAATCCGTTGACCACGACGCCCGAGATAAGTGTGCCAGGAGCGTTCGTCTCCGGAGGCAACACGAGCGGGATAAACACCGACACGCAGGACCGATACGAACTGCAGAACATCACATACATCACAAAGGGCAAGCACGCACTGAAAATTGGCGGGCGCGTGCGGGACACCATAGACAACACTGCATCGAATTCCAGCTTCAATGGCGCATATTCGTTTGGCTCGCGTGTCAATCCAACGGTCCTCGGGTGCAACGTGCCCAATCCGCCCACCACATGCCCGACGATTTCCGGTATCGATGCGTATCAAATTACGCTGATGGGGCTCTCACAGGGCCTTACCATCCCCGCAATCCAGCTGGAAGGCGGCGGAGCCAGCTTTTATTCATTGAACTACAACACGGTGGGAACAGCAGCCGCGCGCGTCAACTTTTTTGATGGGTCTCTTTTTGTGCAGGACGACTACAAGTTCCGACCGAACATAACCGTGAGCTATGGACTCCGCTACGAAACACAAAACAATTTGGGGGACCACGGCGACTTCGCGCCACGCATCGGAATCGCGTGGGGCATCGATGGAAACGGAAAGAACAAGTCAGCAAAAACCATATTGCGTCTGGGATACGGAATTTTTTACGACCGCTTCACGGAGAATCTGGTTTTGCAGCAAGAACTTCAGAACGGTTTCATCCAGCAGCAATTCCTGATTCAAAATCCAACTTTCTTCCAACCAAACGTGACAGTTACACCCACGAGTCCGCTTTTTCCAGCCACCGCGCAGTCCACCCAGGCTATTTATATACAGAATCCCAATCTGCGCACTCCTTACACGATGCAGACGGGTGTGACGCTCGAGCGGCAACTATCAAAATTCGCGAACCTTTCCGTCACGTATCTGAATGCCAGGGGCAACCATCAGTTCTACTCCAATTTCATCAATGCGCCGCCAGTCACTCCGGGCCAGCCTGTTCCGCCTCCGCCGAGCCAGATTCAATATGCCTACCAGTCGGAAGGCGTTTTCAAACAAAATCAGCTGATCGTAAACAGCAGCATGCGCATTCCGACGCCTCACGGTCCCATTAAGGACCTTTCGGTCTTCGGTTACTACACCTTGAATTATGCGAACAGCGACACCTCCGGGGCGAATTTCTTTCCTTCCATCCCGGGCGACCCAAGCGCGGATTATGGGCGAGCCTCATTTGATATTCGCCAGCGCATTTTTTTCGGAGGCACGATCGGTGTGCCCTACGGTTTCCGGCTTAGTCCATTCCTGATCGCAAGCTCGGGTATTCCGTTCAATATTACGACGGGCCAGGATGTCTACGGCGACGCGCAATTCAATGCGCGCCCCGCGTTCGCCACTTGCGGCGTCGGCGCTCCAGCAGGTGTCATTCAGACTGCATTCGGATGCTTTAATGCGCTTCCTCAACCAGGGCAGGCTCCCATTCCCATTAACTTCGCGAATGGGCCGGGACGATTTGTGTTCAACCTGCGGCTGAGCAAGACGTTCGGATTTGGGCAGAAGAAAGAGGCTGTCGCGAGTGGCGGCGGCCCCGGCGGCGGCACATTTGGACGCGGCCCTGGCGGGCCTCCAGGTGGAGGTGGTCGTGGCGGCGGGGGAGGCGGCGGCGGGATGTTCGGAGGGGGCGGTTCTTCGAACAATCGCTACAATCTGACGTTCAGCGTAAGTGCGCGAAACGTATTCAACAATGTGAACTATGGGCCGCCAATTGGGAATTTGAGTTCGCCCCTATTTGGCGAAGCGAACTCGCTCGCCGGGCAGCCGTATGCTTCTTCAACCGCCAACCGCCGGATCGACTTGCAGGTCCAGTTCACATTCTGACGGCCACTATTTTCTTTTGTGGTGCGAGAGCGGTTTGACGCAACGATTGCCTGAAGAATCGATGAAAAGGCGAAAAAAGAAAATTCTGGACGCGGGCGTCGAGGCGAGGCGTGCGGCTCGCAATTCCGGAATTGCGCCCGCGGCAACACGGGTGATTGCCGATAAGCGGAAGCATCCGGCCAAGCACAAGGAAAAGTGGCTTGAGAAAGAAGCCGAGTAGAACCCGAGACCGTTTTCTTCTGATTAGGTCCGGACCGGACCTAGTTCTTTGAACCTCATCCAGGCTTGTGGTCTGGGACGGATTCGACCGGGCGGAAAAGCGCCGCTGGCGCTATTTTCTTGCGCTCGGCGAGTTCCGCGGCGATCGATTCCAAATCCTTTTTGTCGAAACCCATACAACTGATTTTGACCGTGCCATCCGTCTCGATCAGAAAGATCGTGGGCACACTAGTAAGGCCGTAGGCGTTCGAAGCGGGGTAGCCTTTTTCCTTTTCATCGAGCAGCACCGGGAAGGTGACACCGAATTCCTTGGCAAAGTCCTTCGTCGCGCGGGCGTCGTCTTGCGAGATGCCGAGAAACGTTACCCCGTCCCCGCCATAGCACTTGTAGAGGCGTTCGAGAAAAGGGAACGTGAATTGGCAGACAGGGCAGGAAACTTTGAAAAAGGCGGCCACCACGGGGCCCTGTTGCTGTAGTGTTTGCAGTGAATACTCTTTGCCATCCAGCGCCTTGAGAGAAAATCCCGGCGCCATATTTCCTGCCACGATGTGAGTCATCTGCTTGTTCGCTCCCAGCCAACGTAAAGTGCGCTGCAAAATCGTCATTTCAAAATTGTAACGCAGTCTTCAGCCGCGCAAGCGAGGAACCGCTCCTGAAATTAATGCCCCAGTCTTGTGGCGAAGTCCAGCCCGTCTTGGACGCGTCTGTCATCCGGATTTTGCGGCAGCGCTCCGTCGGTTCTCTTCTGGGCCACCATGTTCTCGGCGCTTGAAAGTTCGCTCGCCCCTTTGGTAAGCGCTTTGGCTGCGATGGCGGAGCCGACAAGTACGATTGCGGAGAAAATGGTAACAAGGGATAGCCGCGTGCGGCGCTCAGGCTCGCTGGCACCGGCAGCGGGCAGCGCCGCTCCAACGGCGAGGCCCATCACGAGGCCGCCGATGTGCGCGGCGTTACTGATTCCCGGAAGCGCTCCAAACGCCAGGTTGTAGGCAATGAATGTACCCAGGCTCCCCAGCATTTTTTTGTTGATTGTCAGGTGGGACGGAGTCTTCTTCAAATAAACGTAGGAAACGAGCACGCCGGCCATTCCAAAAATTGCGCCGGACGCTCCTGCGCTCGCCCCCATCGGATGCCAATATACGCTCGCAATGCTGGAAAAAATTCCGCTCACGAAATAAGCAAGCAGGTAAGAAGCGCGTCCCATCAACTGTTCGGCAGCGCGGCCCAAATTCCACAGGCACCACATGTTGAGTCCGATGTGAACGATACCGAAGTGCACAAACATGCTGGTAAGCAAGCGCCACCATTGCCCGTTGAACGTGAGGCTGCCGACGTTCGCTCCGAACGCAATCGCCTGCTCCGGCGAAGGAAGTAAGGGCGATACTCCGCGCAGCACCATAATTACGAACACCAACCCGTTCCATCCAATAAGTCCTGTGGTGATAGGGGAGGAGGGCGTAACGAGAGCCCGTCCAGAAGTTGGGATCCCGGCGCGCGACATTTGCGCAAAGCGATCCTCACATTCCGGACAGTTCAGCGAAGCTGGCGAATCGCCGAAATTGCGTTCAAAGTCTCTTCCGCACTGTGGGCAGCGTTGAATGGGCATAAAAAATGATAGCAGTTTTTAAGAAATAGCCGCGCGCCCCCAGGAATAGTGACGAAACCAGGATCAGTGGATTTGCTTCGTTTTGCGCTGCATATAGTCCATCAACAAGTATTGGCCCAGCGTGTAAGGCGTCGTGAAGTAGGCCTTGCCACGGCACATTTCCGTGATTTTCTGGACGAAGTGGACGAGGCTGTAATCGCTGGCGAGCATGAAGGTGTTGATCATGATGCCCGCGCGCTTGCATTTGTTGACTTCCTCGAGTGTTTGGCCGACGACGAAGGGATCCAGGCCGAAAGCGTTCTTATAAATGCGGCCATCTTCGAGCGTGAGGGCGGAAGGTTTTCCGTCCGTGATCATGATGATTTGGCGCATGTCTTTTTTCTGCCGCAACAGGATGCGTTGCGCGAGGCGCAGACCTTCGCGCGTGTTGGTGTAGTAAGGGCCAACTTGCACGCGCGCGAGCTCGCCGAGAGGAACTTCTTCTGCGCTATCGTGAAAGAGAACGAGGCTCAAGGTATCGCCTGGATATTGCGTGCGGATGAGATGCGAGAGCGCCATGGCGACGCGCTTCGCGGGGGTAAAACGATCCTCGCCGTAGAGGATCATGCTGTGGCTGCAATCGAGAAGTACGACGGTGGCGCACGAGCTGTGATACTCGCACTGATGAACCATCAGGTCGGAGTACGCCATGTCGATAGGAACTTTTGCGCCCTGGCGGCGGACGGCGTTAAAGAGAGTTTCGCTGACGTCTAGATTCATCGTATCGCCAAATTCATAGGGGCGCGAGATGCCACCGGACTCGATGCCCGTCGAAAGATCGCGCGTATCGTGCCGGCCGAAACTGCTGCGGCCGAGCGAGCCGAGAAGATCTTGCAAAGTTTTGAAGCCGAGAAAGTCGATCGTTTTGTCTGTAATTTCGAATCGCGCATCCGGAAGCTTTTCGTGCGGCTGGCCCAGCTGCCCGCGCGCCGAAGTTTGCGGCGGAGGCGTAACTTGCGGTGGTTGTTGAGGATTGATGAAGCCTTCCTGAGCGAGGCGTTCCATTAGTTTTTCGAGGAGATCCTTGACAGCTTGATTGTTTTGCGCTTCGGGATTTTGCAACATTTCGCGCAGTTCTTCGCTCATGGCGTCTTCGGGCAGCAGATCGCCTTCCTGCAGGGCACGAAGGATGGCTTCGCGGAGAGCTTCCATCGATCGGTCTGGATCCATTTGAGAGACGCCGTAGAATTGCGACTCAAAGCCGCTTTGCAGAAAAAAATCGCCCATGCGTTTGACGAGCTCTTCGAGATCGATGGCATCAGCTGGTTCGCCGACGTATTTTCCGTAGCGGATGAATTTCATAGCCTGCGTTCCTTACGCGTTCTCGTCATAAAAGCAGATCCCTCGTAGCGTTGCTCCTCGGGATGATGACCCGGCGGGCGGTCGTCAATTGAATTGCCGGCGTGGCGGCCGTCCTGGGTTTTCGCGCTGCTCCGGCTGCTGCTTGGGTTTGTCCGCATAGAAGCCGCGCTCTTCGCTGCGGCCGATTCGGCGGTGGGCCCACAACCCTTCGAGGATCATTTCCGCGGCGGACGCTGCTGCGCCAGCATCTTTGCGGTCTTGAACGCCAAGCCGCCCGATATGTTCCATCAAACCTTGTATTTTCGAGAGCTGGTGGTAACGATCGGAGGTGGTTGCGAGCTCGGGAAGCTTTAACTCGCCGCCGATCTCAAACCATTGAATGACTGATTGAAAATTCACTTCGGCGAAATGTTTGCTGAAGACGCGCCCGACCGCGGTCCGAATCAGTTCGCGGGCGATGGTGTCGGCGCCTTTGAGCTCGCCTTCGTATTCGAGTTCAAGCTTGCCGGTGATGGCGGGAAGGGCGGAATAAACATCGGCGATGCGCGCGACGGAGGATTTTTCGCCGGTGCGAGCGGCGCGCTGCTCGGCGCTGCTGACAAGACTTTCGAGAGTGGTGATAGGCAGGCGCTGGCTGACGCCGGAGCGGCGATCGACGCGCTTGTCTTCGCGCGCCTGAAAAGCAATCTCTTCCACCACGTTTCGAAGATAGGCCGGGACTTCGACCTTGCGTATGGCATCGCGTGCGACCCACGATTCCTGCGCAGTGATCGCCATGCCTTCTTCAAGCGTAGAAGGATAGTGGGTCCGAATTTCCGCGCCGATACGGTCTTTTAGCGGAGTGATGATTTTCCCGCGCGCCGTGTAATCCTCTGGATTCGCCGTGAAAACGATCAGCACGTCGAGTGGCAGGCGCAGAGGGTAACCCTTAATCTGAATGTCGCCCTCTTGCATGATGTTGAACAAGCCGACCTGGATTTTGCCGGCGAGGTCGGGAAGCTCGTTGATAGCAAAGATGCCTCGGTTGGCGCGTGGGAGTAATCCGTAATGAATGGTCAATTCATCCGAAAGATCGCGGCCGCCGCGAGCGGCGCGGATGGGATCGACGTCGCCGATGATGTCGGCCATGGTCACATCGGGCGTAGCGAGCTTTTCCACGTAGCGGTGGTCACGCGGCATCCAGGCAATGGGCGTGTCGTCGCCTTCGGTGGCCACTTTCTCTCGGCATGCGCGGCAGATGGGGCGCAGCGGATCGTCGTTGATTTCGCAACCGACGACCACGGGAATCTCTGGATCGAGAAACTGGGCTAAACCGCGAAGGATGCGGCTCTTTGCTTGGCCGCGCAAACCCAAAAGGATGAAGTTGTGACGGGATAGCAGAGCGTTAATGATTTGCGGAATGACCGTGTCCTCATAGCCGTGCACACCGGGGAAGAGCGGCTCGTTCTTTTCGATCATGCGTAAGAGGTTCTGGCGCATCTCGGCTTTCACCGAGCGTGAGATGGTGCGGGCGTCGAAGTCCGGAATGCGCTTGAGCTCGCCCAGGGTCCGCGGTTTCGGATGTCCAGAAGATAGTAGCGATGCGCTTGCCGTCATGAGCCCTCGTTCCGCGCCCCGGTCGACCGGGACGCACAAAATGCTAGTCTAACCCGTGCTAATTCAATCCGTGCCCATTGCCACCGGCGCGCTGGCGCAGAACGCCTGTCTTCTGTAGATGCGGTGCCCAGGCACGAAGATACCCGACGAGGCGTTCCTGCCGATCCGATTCCGAGCGTAACTCCAGGATTTGCTGTTTCAACAGCAAATCCATCGGCAGAGTGCCCGCAATAACAAACGAGAGGTGGGCGGACTGCTCGCTGTCTGCGTTCTTCGGATAGTCCTCAAAGATCAGGGTGTGGCAGGTTTCATAAAGTTCGAGAAGCTCCCGCCGCATCGATGGGTTGGCAGCCGCGTCGCGGTCTTCGAGATAATCCACCTGCCCCTCGGCCAGGGGATTTTCCTCGAAGAAGTCGATGACGCGGAAGCGCTCGCGCCCCACCGTCAAAATGTCCATGGTTTCGTCCGCATGGCGCTTAGCGACCTCAATGATCTCCGCGGTACAACCCACCCGAGCAACACCCTTAGGAAGGGCCAGGAGAACGCCGAACTCGGACTTTTCCTTCAGACAGCGGTCCACCATTTCGAGATAACGTGGCTCGAAGATGTGCAGGGGAAGGTCTGCGCCGGGGAGAAGAACGACGTTCAGTGGAAAGAGCGGAATGCGATCAGGCCGCATTGTTCCTGATCAAATCATACCAGAGGGACGGGTCAATGGGAGATGAATGGTCGAGATGGGGAGAAAAGAATGCCTGACGAGCATGGAAAGAAGGGAAATGCAGTATGTCAGGAAAGCTCGGCGAGCAAGGTTTCCATCTCGGAGCGGGCGTGCTGGTCGCCTTTCTTATCCGCTGCGGTGATGCCGTTCGAAAGAACTTGGCGGGCTTCTTCGTTGCGCGACTCGCGGGCCAAAAGCTGTCCGTACATCAAATATGCAGGGATGTAGTCGGCGTTACGCTCGACTAGGACGCGGAAGTGGCCATCGGCGGCGCTCGGGTCGCCGCTGTTCATGCACTCCATTGCGAGGCCGTACCGGGAGAAGGCGTCGTCAGGTTTCTTGGCGACGAACTCTTCGAGCATCTGGCGGCGGGTTTTCTTTTGGTCTGTCATGGTGTGCTCCCGTATTATACGGGGAAAGAGACTGCGTCCCAAAGCAGCCGAGGAACGGGGAACGAATGAAACGCAAGCAGCTGGTGAAGAGTGAAATGAGCGGGGAAGTGGCGTTGAAGGGCAAGCCAGTCAGCGCATCGCGGTCGGAGATGACGGAGATCGTGTTGCCTGCGCAGACCAACCCTCTAGGGAAGCTGCTCGGCGGGCAGGTGATGCATTTGGTGGATATGGTAGCGGCGATGGCGGCGCATCGGCATTCGAATAGTTATGTGGTGACGGCGTCGGTGGACTACATCGATTTTCGCAATCCCGTGAACCTGGGAGAGATCGTCAATCTGAAATCGCAAGTCAATCGAGTGTTCCGCACATCGATGGAGGTTGGCGTCGAGGTCTATTCGGAAAATGCGATGACCGAAGAGAGAAAACACACGACGTCGGCTTATGTCACGTTCGTGGCGATCGATGAGCACACCAGGCTTCCCAAGCCTGTAGCGCCGCTTATTTTGAAGACTGCTGAGGAGAGGCAACGCTTCCGAGAGGCGGCGAAACGGCGCAAGGTGCGGCTCGCTCTACGATATGGAAAAAGGCACATAGTTAGCTGACGTTACGTTGAGCCCTTCAGGTGACGTTGCCGGACCAAAGAATAGGACTGGTGGGCCAACCGCTGCCACCGGCCGGCTCCTCGGTGATGGCGATGGCTTTCGTGTTGTCCATGGACTCGGGCGGGGCCGAAACGTAAAGCATTAGTTTTCCGTTGGCATCGGGGCGCACCATCGCAGAAGGCATCGGCGGCGCGCCCTCCTTCTTTGGAATGAACCACACCTGAAGGACGTGATTGGCGCTGGGCATAGGAACCTTGTCGCCCATGATGCACACACCGAGTTGGGAATGCCATTTAGCTTCCAGCGTCTCGGGGTGTGCGTGTTCCCCCCAAAGAGCAATCTTGTGGGACGTTGGGTCCATCATAATCGTGGCTTCGCGCTTGGCATCGGCGAGTTGCTCTTCGATTTTTTTGTGATCGATCGTTAGCGCAGCGGCTCGTTGATGCGCTTCGAGAATTTCGTTTTGCAGTCGGCGCGTGTTCCACGCGGAATAGATCGAGAAGACGAGTAGCGCGGCTATGCCTGCCCAGAGCCAAGAGGGAATGGCGCTCTTGCTGGGCATGACGTGGGGCTTCGCTTGGGATTGCGCTTCGGCGCGGACCGTTTGCATCAGGCGGCCCTTGAGCATGGACGAGGGAGTTGCCTCCGGAGCTGTGTAGGCGAGTTGGCAGACGAGCCAGCGGGCTTCTTCGACGGCTTTGGCGCAGTCGGAGCAGCCGGTCGCGAGATGCGCTTCGAGCGCGGCGCGGTCTTCGGGATCGAGCGCTCCGAGAGCGTAGGCTTCGATCAGCTCACGAAATTGGTCGCAGTTTTTCACGTCGTTGCCCGTAATCCTTCTTTCAGGCGAAGCAAACCATTCCTTATCCAGCTCTTTACGGTACCGAGCGGCTCTTTCAATGTTGCCGCAATTTCTGAGTGACTTAGCCCTTCAAAATAAGCCAGCTCGATGGCTTTTTTCTGTTGTGGCGTCAGAGAAGCCATCAAGGCGCGGACGCGCTCGGCGCGGCGTTTTTCGTCGAGAGCCTTTTCGTAGTCAGGGGCTACAACGACGCTCGGCAGTTCATCTGGTTGATCTTCGCGACGGCGCTGGCGTTCGCTTTTTAGGCGAAGATGATCGAGAGCGCGGTTGCGCGCCATGGTGCAGAGCCAAGGGACGAAAGGGCCGCGCGCGGAATCATATTGCGCCGCATTGCGCCAGAGTTGGAGAAAGACATCCTGGACGACTTCTTCGGAGGTCGAAGCCTGCTGGAGAATGCGCAGCACCAAGCCGTAGACGAGGCGCGAGTGGCGGTCGTAGAGCTGTTCAAAGGCGCTCACGTCTCTGTGAAGAAGGCGCGACAGCAGCGTCGCGTCAGGCGACACTTCGCGGGGACCGCTGCTTGTGAAAGCCGCCAGGAACACGAGTGTCGGCTTCTTCCTCTCCTCAAAGACTATACGGCGGAAACGGCGATTCGGATGACTGGGACCGTCAGCCCGAACCTGTACCTGAAACGCTGGCTCGAATTTCGTCGGCCACGGCGAGGGCGTGTTCGATGCAGGTGCCGATGGCTGGTCCGCGCAGATAGTTTCCCACAAGCTTGAGGTTTAGAAGAGCGGAAGATTCTCGTTCGAGATTGGCGATCCGCGCGGTGTGGCCGATGTTGTATTGGGGCAGAGCTCGCGGGTAGATCTCGACGTTAGAGAATGTTGGTTGATTGCGGATCGAGAGAATTGATGCAATTTCGCGATGGACGGTCGCATTTATTTCTTCGGCGGAGAGCATTGTGGCTTGAGGATCTGTCGAGCCGCCCATGAAGCCTGTGAGCAAAACGGAGCCTTGAGGGGCGCGATTGGGAAAGAGCGACGAATTCCAGACGGTTCCGAGCGTGCGCAGGCCTTCGGTGCGGGGGATGAGAAATCCAAATCCATCCAGTGAATGTCCTACATCCTGCTTTTGGTATCCAAGCGAGGCTACGGCGAGGGGAGCGTATTCGATTTCTTTGAGCGGGGCTGCGAGTTCGCGGAGGAGGAGTTTCGCGGCAAGATAAGTTGGCACCGCGAGAACGAGACGATCGCAGATTATGTTCTCGGTGCCTGCATCCGTTCTTGCTTCCACCACAAATGGTGCGCCTGATTGCCGGCTTACCGCACCGCTGTGCTGAATCGCGGTTACTTCTACTCCACAGCGCAGGGCCGGTCCGAGGTTTGCGGCGAGGGCTTTGATTAGAGTTTCGTTTCCATCGCGAAAGCTTTGAAGAGTTGGCCGTTGTTTCGGGCCTGGTTTGGATTTTCCGGCGAGCAGCATTCCGCGAGTGATGCTACCGGAGCCTCGTTCAGCTTCGTGCAGTTGAGGGAACGCGGCGCGGAGGCTGAGTCTTTCTGGGTCTCCGGCGTAAATGCCGGAAACGAAGGGGCCAGCGAGTTTGTCGAGGAGTTCGGCGGAAAATTTGCGACGTGTGAATGCGGCGACGGACTCGTCCACGTAGGGGGGAGCGCTGCGGCCGAGGGCATCGCGCAGGACGCTCCACTTTGTGCCCGCACTAAGAAGGGAAGAGGCGAAGAAGGCGGGCGGGCTGAGTGGTGCTGGTTTTAGGTGGCCGTTGATCACCAGGAATCTGGGCGCATGGCGAGGGGCTTCCAGCAATTCGCTTTCGATGCCGAGGTCGCGGCAGAGTTCGAGGATCTGAGGGGTGCCGCTGAAACTTTGCGGGCCGAGTTCGAGGAGGAAGCCGTCGCGGCGCTCGGAGCGGATTACGCCGCCGGGACGGTCGGCTGCCTCGACGATTTGGGTGTCGAGGCCAGATTTGCGCAGGTGGTAGGCGCAGGTCAGGCCGGAGATTCCGGCGCCGACGACAAGAACTGGGACGTGAGTGGTCATGAAGTGCGAAAGCCATCCTATCATCTTGAGACGGCGTGGCTTGAAAGCGTGAGGCACCCCCCACCCCCGGTGTTTTTTGTAAGAGTGGCAGACAAAGGACTTATGTTTGACGCGAGGCGCAAGAGTGACAAAATGCAGGGGTTAAAGTGGCTGGGTTTTTAGTGAGTTGCGAATCTGCTGTAAGAGTGGCAGGGAAAGGAGTTAGAGGAAAGCGGTTGAAAGTTGAAGGTTTAAAGTTAAAAGGTTGAAGAGAAAAACGACTGGACGCCCCTAGCGACTCGCCAGCGAAACGATTGGCGAGCGAACAAAGGCGACATGGGAGTAGTGACGAGCTGTAAACCTTTCGAGCGGGAATGGGAAACCCCCTCTCCGGTTTTTTGTAAGCGTTGATTCTGAGGGAGTTGAGTGGAATCAACAGTTGGAGAAGTTTTGATTTTGCATGGGTTGGGGGAGGGGAGCTTTTATAAAATGGTAACCTGGGAGGGACGGAAGATTTTGGTGGAGTTTGAAAGACCGCGCGGCGGGGACGCATAAGCGACGCGGGCACAGACAGGCCAGGTGCCCGAATCATCTCAACCAGTATAACACATTGTTACTATTTGTCAAGTATAAACTTTAAGTCGCTTGTTTGGTGCGAGTTGATGGAAGATGCGAGGGGAGGATCGGCGGCGGCCTGAAGCGCATCCAGGTATGTGTTCTCTTGCAAGCACCGAAACCCGCGACGCCGTGACTAATCCCGGCAGTTTAACCAGACTACCGTTCCTTTGTTCAACCTAAAGACATTTCGAGGCCAGTGCCCGATAACGGGGAGTTGCGGCCCGATTTGGGTCATTTCGGAATCCAAGTGAACCGCTTCCATCCCATTTTTCCTCCAGACTTACATTTCTTTGCATCAAACAAACTCGATGACAATGAGCGTCCTTCGATTCGCGTTTCGGTAATCTTGTCGATCTCGAACTGCACTTCCACTGTGCACCAGTTCACATTCTCCGCTCCTATTCGCTGTCCAGTCGTCCAGAAGTCAGCGTTCGAGGACTTGAATGTGTAGGGGAGATATGACCGCGCCTTTCCTACCCACTTATCCCGCTCTTTCTTCAGTTCAGAACGCATGAAAGCAGTCGTGGTCTGTAACTGCGCCGGCAGATTGACCCATTCGGTGTAAATGTGATCCCCTTCGATGCGCAGCCTATAATCACGACCACTGGCCAAGGAAGTCCAAACACTCTCTTCGTTCAGTCCCGTAGACGAAGTACCAGCGATCTTCGAATTGTTTCCCAAGGGCTGTACAGTTGAGTTTGCCAGGAGTGGCACAATCAACTTGCTGGGAGTGGCGAAATTTAGGTTCTCACCCTCACCTGCTTTCCATGTCAAAACCCCGGCGACTTTCCCATCCATGACCAGAAGTGGTCCGCCACTGTTTCCGTGTGATGCTGCGGCAGTGGTCTGAATCCAGTTCTTGCCGTGCTCGAATTCTCTGAACCCACTGATAATGCCATCCGATACAGAATTTTCGAGTCCCAGTGGACTTCCGATGGCTAGGACATGCTGTCCCACGGTGAGGGTATCTGAATCTTCGAGACTAAGGAAAGGAAGACTCTTGCCCGGAACTTTGATTACTGCGAGATCGTGCTCGGTATCGTCCGCGATGATCCCCTCAACCGGGAAGAACGCACCATTGTTCAGCTTCACCGTGGCGGAGGACCCACCTGCGATCACATGATGGTTAGTCACGATCCGTCCATCGGCAGAGACAAGGAATCCGCTGCCTTCGAAAACGGGTTTTCCGTTAGCATCACTAACTACGATGAGCACAACCGCGTCGATACTCGCTTTAACAAGTTGGCTCAAGTCGGCTGAAGACTGATTCGAGAATCCGCTTGGTATCGTGAGGAAAGCAGAACAGACCGTCAGGCAGCTAACACGCCTGAGCTTGGTCTGGAATCGGCGGAGCCGGGCACTCATTGGAGTACCTCTAAGAGATGTTTTAGCTAACTCTATCACACTCATCGTGCATAGACTCATAGTGGTCGGGTTCTCAAGATGGCAGCCGTTATCGGAAACTGGCCCCTACCCTGAGAAGCGCAGACTTGGCGGCGTCCATCCCCTGGCCCGTTGCCGGGTCAGAAGCGCAGCTAGTGCGAAGTCCGAGTCTTGCAGGCACACTGCAAGGTCTTTGGAGATGATCCCGTCTATAAGGGCACAAAACGGCAGAGGTAGGGTCCCTGGCCGCACCCGTGATTTCTGGCCTTTGCACGGCTATCCGCATCGAGAATCACCCACTCTATGCTTGACGGAAAGAGAAGGTCTCCTTCTGTGAGGAACCAAGGGCCCATTTAGGTCCTAACCGACCAATGATGATTCTCCCCAACATGGATTATTGTGCGTGTCGGCGTCAATGCCTGAGTAACGCCGTAACCGCAACTTGAGCTACTCGAACTGGACTTGTCCAGTAAGCCGGGCAAATCGGGAAAGTAAGTAGGCGGATTCTGAATCATGTGGCTGGGTTTGCCGTGATACGCTGCAGCCGTGCGGAGGGGTGGATAAAATGCCAACTATCGAAGGTAGGGAAGCTCGCGTCTGGATCGATGAATATGTAAAGAAGGCCGGAAAGTTGTCTGGAGTTGCCAAGACGGTGAGGGCATTTGTAAAGAAGGCCGTAGCCGGATGCGAGGAGTACGTGAATCCGTGGAAGATTCCCACATTCGATCTAAACGGGCCGCTGTGCTTTTACATGGTGGCGAGGGAACATGTGATTTTTGGATTTATGCGAGGAGCGATGCTCCGCGATCCCTTGAAGTTGCTGGAGGGAACGGGAAAGTACTTGCGGCACGTAAAGCTGCGAAGCGCAGTGGATGTACGGCGATCGGAAGTGCGGGCTCTCCTGGAAGAAGCGGCGGAGCTAAACCGCAAGGAGCCGGTCACTGGCACCAAGGTTCAGATGAAGCAAAGCAGGGCAGCCGGGACGCAGAAGAGCGGACGCCGCGCCACGACTCCTGATTAATCGTACATGTGATTTGCGAGGTTCTCGTTTTCAATAGTGAGAATCTTGGCGCCATTTTCCTGCTAGTCTCTTCCTCGAACCTCAAGAGATGTGATCCATGGTAGCAGGTTGCGTGAATGCCAATGGAAAGAGACATGGCGGAGAAGGTTAGCCCCGTATCGGAGCCGGCGAACGACGACGTGCTGACGGTGTGTGCGATCAGCTTTGTGGCGGAGATGCTTGGCGATGTGGTGCATGAGGGGTTGGGTCATGCTGCGGTGGCTTTGCTCATGGGCGCAAAGTCGGGTGTGGTGTCGACTGTGGCGTGGTCGAGCGAATTTGACTCGCGACTGGTTGCGGCGGGGGGAACGCTGGCCAACCTGGCGGCGGGCTTGCTCTTTTGGATTGCCCTGCGCAAAGTGAAGCGCGGATCGGTTCGATTGCGCTTTTTTCTGCTGATAAGTCTTGCGTTCAACCTTTTTGCGGGCACCGGGTATTTTTTCTTTTCTGGAGTCACAAATTTCGGCGACTGGGCGGCCGTGATTGATGGGTTGCCCACGCACTGGTTATGGCGGTCGCTTCTCGTCGTCGTTGGGATAGCTTCGTACTTCGGCGCGGTATTGGTGGTGGGCACAGGGCTGGTCCGGTACGTGGGAGTTCCGAGGAACGATCTACGGCGGCTGCGGAGACTGACGTGGATTCCTTACTTCTCGGCAGTGGTGCTTTTAAGTGTGGCTGGACTCTTCAATCCGATTGGAATTCAGCTGATGTGGCAATCGGCTCTGCCAGCAGCGGCTGGCGCGCACTCTGGGCTTCTGTGGTTGATGTATTACGTTCCGAGAGGAACCGTTCCTGAGCGAGGATCCGAAAGCATTGGCAGGAATTATGTGTGGGTCATCGTTGCCGCGGGTTTGTCGCTGTTTTTCATTTTCGTCTTGGGGCGAGGGATTACGTTGCATTTGTAGACACCACCCGCCATGCTCATGGTGCAACACCCGCCCCTAGAAACCGCAGAGATGCCGCGCCTGGGGCCCGGCAAAATCGACCTTCCAAAGTGCTGCTAGTTGCGCGACGGATGTTGAGTGGAGACGTGCGACAAATACCGTGGCGGCAGAAATTCTATCGTGACGTCCTGTTGAGCTTGGACAGGCCTTTTGTTTAAGAGAGTGGGCCTGTAATGCCACTGGCGAATGGCGCTCATTGCAGCAGGAAGAAGAGAGGTCGAGCCGTTCACGAGCTTTATATCCAGCACTTGGCCAAGCTCTCCGATGGTTGTACGGACCTTTACGGTTTCTGACGATCCATGTCGGGCCCCCGGCTTCGGATAACGAGGCCACACGAAGGAGACAACCCCACCAGGTTGCAATCGAGAAGGTTCATGAGTTGCTGCTGATCCGGGCTCAGGAGCAACCAGAACAGAAAGTTGCGAGGTCATCGCGAACGAAGAGGAGGCGGCGATCGGTTCTTCCGGCAAAGTCAGCCTGAACGGTTTGCTGCCATCGCCTGGGCCCCTGACAAGGACTGTGGAAGGGGACGACAGGTGCGGCGCCATGCGCGTCGCTGGCGTTACCCTGCGTGGGGCGGAATTTGCTGGCGCGGCACTTATCGAGCTGGAAGCGTTGGGTGAAAGTGCGGGTTGGGAATTCGCGGGCGGCGGCGCGTTTCGCGCGATTAGATCGGTCGAGCCACGGTGCTCAGGACTGGCTTCAGGAATAGCAGATGGGCTTTCTGAGCGCGATCCTGCAGTCGTCGGTGCTGGCGCATTTACGGTGGGTGTACGGAAGGTATTTGCCGCCGGTGGAGTGGAAGTTAGCGAAGTGGTTTCGCTTGGGCGATTGGGCAGTGCGGGTGACGTGGCATCAACAGCCAGTGGTGATTTCTGAGTGTCTGGGATGTGTTTTCCGAGCGGGACGCGTCCCACTGTGAGTCCAACGGTGAGACTGATCACCGCGAGCAAAAACACTATTGCGACGACGTGGAACGGCGATATTTCAAGAACATATAAACGTGAAGGTGGTTTATCGATGCGATTCGCTGACGGCTCGACTTTGCCTGTTCGAACTCGCGCTGCAAAACCGGCGACTGGAGTGTGGCGGTACACTTTTTCCTGGAACTCTTCGACAAGCGATGGCGGGTCCGCATCCGTAATCGCAGGCGTCACGATCTTCGATGCTTGAGACGCGGTGTGCGCGATCAATTCGGACGCGGAGGGGTGGGCTTGCTCGGGGAAAACATTTCCAGTTGACTCTTCTGGGAAGCATTCGAGGGTTGCGGGCATGAGGCTCTCAACAGGCGCTGGCGTTAAGCCTTCAAATTCCGGGGCTGGATTTTCGGAGACGATCCAATTTGAAATTTGATGGCGGGCGTCGGGGGTGAGATCAACGAATCGGAGGCCTGCGCTTTTCTTTGATTCCGCTATCCACACAATCTGCGCGGAGATTTCGATGCTCTGACCAGAACTGGGGGATTGAAAGCGAATGCGTGGGAAGTAGTCAGCTATTAGGATGGGGTCGGCAGCGGCAACGGCCATGCCCGTCTCACTTATATTGAGCACGAAGCCGCCATTGGTACCGCCTAGCCCAACGTACGCACGGGAGGCAGGAGTGGTGCGCATCTGAAGGCGACGGTCGCGCGTGGGATGAATCGCCTCGACCGACACATGGCGTTCGCCGTCGGGTGCAGCTGCTTCGGCTCTTGCCGGTACGTCCGCTCCCTTCTCCGTCTTATTCCGCTGCGCGATTTCTATGAGTGTTGCCAGCTTGCCTCCCGCCTTCGAAAGTGCATCAAAGACGTACGCAACATTCTTCGGGTTGAACTGAAGCTGCCGGGCAGTAAGAGTCAGTCGGATGATGTCGTGGATTTCATCTTGCTGGCTTTCGGAAAGATAGTTCCGCAGGCCAGAATAGAGTGCGCCGTTCTCATAATTCTCTCTCCACTCAAGAATGGCCTGGAGACGACGGCTGGCGTCTTTCTCCAATTCTTGTTCTTGCTGTTCGGGTGCGGAACACTCGGCGAGCACTTCTGCTTGATCGTGGGGTAATTTCGCGGTTATATCTGTTAATCCACCACGGAATTCCTGAACCTTGTTGGATGGTAAAGTTGTTTTGTGACAGACCCACTCTCCGCGCATCTTGTCGAAATCAATCGAGGCGCGATACTCATCCGTTTCATACTTGAATACCGGCAATGGCTTGAGCGGTGGCCACCTGCCGGCCAGGAGTATTCTCAGCTCGGCCTGTTGCACTGGAGACGTGAGTCCAGCAAGGTTGGGCCTAGCTCGTTCGTGTTCATTCCATTTCATGTGTTGGCCCGAAAAGCTCTGACCGCCACACGATTTTGCCGACGTGCGACCAGCAGCTGTTTAGAAGCGGCCGTCGCGACCGGGATTTGAATGACGAAAGTTTCGGAGGACAACGAGCGCGTTGAAGTATTCCCGCAGGTTCGTCGAGTCGCCATTCCACCGCCTTGTGCGGTGAACTTCGTCTGCCTTGTGTCATTGGTTGTCGAGGCCCTCAGCAGAACGCCCGGACCACCGATTACGCCTAAAACACCGTGGAGCTGTGCACGTTTGTCACACCGGTAGAGCACTGCTTCGCTGCCCAGAGAGACTTTCTGGAGATTGGTGCTGTTGCAGTCAGGGCAGGGCACGTGCATCTCGTCACCCCTTGCAGCCCCACTTCAGTGTGGGAAAAACCCTTATCTAATCAACTTCCCTGGTCCGTTGTAGTAACTTTCTTGAGTGTAGTCAATCCTAAACCCCGTTGGGCGGGATTAGTTGCTTGCCTCCTTTCGACGAGAGTTCGTTCCGGCCATTTTCTGGGCTATGCACGGGAGCAGCTTGCGATCCCCTTTTGCGGCTTGCCTACTAAACGGCGAGGCGTGCTCCGATAGCACGCGTTTTCGCCCTCGCTGCCCCAGGCGATGTCGTCAAAGTCTCGTTGAAGGCTACGGTTAGACCCAGACTTAAACGCTCTCGCATCATCCTCCTGTTTCCTTCAAACCATTCATTTTGAGCCACATCCAAGAGAGTCGCAGTCGGGCTACCCGCTATATGCCTGATTAATGCTGCGGTTAGCGCAAACTGTCGTGCGAGCCAGCGGCGTTGAGGGTGGGGACCTTGGTGATGGACTAAAGGGTTCTGGAGAAGAGGGGTTTGGCGTTGAGGTGCTGCTTTTCTAGGTAGGGGTCGAAAATCATGGCTAGGTTGCGGATGAAGATGCGGCCTAGCTGGGTGGTGCGGATTTCGTTGGGATCGAGGAGGACCAGGCCGTCATCGCGGAAGGGCTCTAGCCGGGCGAGTTCGTCGGCGAAGTAGAGGTCGAAATCGATTCCGAATTCCTGCTGGATTTCACTTTTAAGGACGATGGTGTGGCAGAGGAGGCGGCTGATTACCGTGCGGCGGAGGCGGTCGTCTCCGGAGAGGTGATAGCCGCGCATGGTGGCGATGCCGCGATCGTTGACGGCTTTTTCCCAGCTGGGGATGTCGCGCTGATTTTGGGCGTAGGCGTTTTGGATACCGCTGATGGCCGTGATGCCCATGCCGTACAGGTCGGCGCCGGCTTTGGTGGTGTAGCCCTGAAAATTGCGGTGGAGAGTGCGATTTTGCTGAGAGACGGCGAGTTCGTCGCCGGGTTTGGCGAAGTGGTCCATGCCGATGTAGAGGTAGCCGGCTTCGAGGAATTTCAGGAGGCCGGCGCGGAAGATTTCGAATTTTTGCATACCTTCGGGGAGATGGCCTTCGAAGGAGTTTTGTTGTTTTTTTAGCCAGGGGACGTGGGCGTAGCTGAAGAGGGCGACGCGGTCGGGAGCGAGGGTGAGGATTTGGTCGACGGTGTGGGCGAAGGTTTCGGCGGTTTGGTAGGGGAGGCCGTAGATTAGGTCGACGTTGACGCTGTCGAAGCCGAGGTCGCGAGCGGATTGGATCAGGGCGCTTGTGAGTTCGTACGGTTGCACGCGATTGATGGTTTTTTGGACTAACGGGTGGAAATCCTGGATGCCCATGCTTAGGCGGTTGAAGCCGAGCTTGCGGAGGGTTTCGAGATGCTCGCGGTTTGTGACGCGGGGGTCGACTTCGATGCCGATTTCGGCGTCGGGAGCGAACGTGAAGTGATCGCGGGTGAAGCCGAAGAGGTCTTCGATTTGCGGGGGTGTTAGATAGGTGGGCGTGCCGCCGCCCCAGTGGAATTGGACTACCGGGCGATCTTTGGAAACGCTGCGGCTGACGCTAATGATTTCGCGTTTTAGGATTTCGAGGTAGGGGGGAGAGACGCGTTTGTCCTTTTGAATGATGACGTTGCAGGCGCAGAAGAGGCACAGACTTTCGCAGAAGGGTATGTGCATGTAGAGCGAGACGGGGGACTTGGCGGCGTCGGCTTGCTCATGGACTTTTTCCAGGTCGGCGGGGCCGAAGGAATCGTTCCAGACGGGGGCGGTTGGGTAGCTGGTGTAGCGGGGTCCGGGGCGATTGTAGCGGGTGAGGAATTCTTCGCTGACGCGGAGTTCTTCGCGCATGTTTTGCAGGGTTGGATTCGCGAGCGTCACGACAAGGGTC
>Ga0210409_10001796_pt1 | contig 27022 bp, 26 predicted proteins | sample IncBWH17MmetaG_FD_161649 | JGI IMG/M metagenome (GOLD analysis project Ga0210409, IMG submission 161649) | Forest soil microbial communities from Barre Woods Harvard Forest LTER site, Petersham, Massachusetts, United States - Inc-BW-H-17-M | ecosystem: Environmental > Terrestrial > Soil >...
GCCTCAATCCTTTTTATGCGCACATCAATGCTAAACGAGCACAACCTGGTTCCCTCCGGCGCTTTGGCTCTGGTGCAGCGCCTGCTCCGAGCGACTGACGATCGCGCTGACGGTGTCCTGATCGTGAACAATGGTGGCCCCGATGGAAACGGTAATGGTGAGCGTGTCTCCCCAAAAGACCACGTTGGATTGTTCGACCATTTTACGAAGGCGATCCGCGGCCCTCACAGCATCGGATTCGTTGCACTCGATCAGGATGCCGAGGAATTCATGTTCGATCCACTGACCGAGAAAATCGTTGGGGCGCAGGCTGTTTTCAAGTGTCTGCGAGGCGGTACGCAGTGCGGTGTCCACCGCCGCCTGGCCAAAGCGTTGGTTGAGTTTGGGAAGGTTGTCCACGCTGAAGGTCATGACGCAAAACGGTACGGGATACACCGAATGCAGGATGAGATTTTCGTGAAGATGGGCTTCGATCATGCTGTGGTTGAGCAGTCCGGTCAGTGGATCGAGGCAGCCAAAGGCCGCGAGTTTATTCTTACGGCGTTCTCCGGTAGAGGCCGGGCCGAGCGGTTCGATCAGTTCGATGGCACCTAGGATCTTGCCGGATTCTTCGCGAAGCGGCTCGGTGCGAAGTAGCACCGCAACAAAGGAACCTTGTTTGCTGCGAAGAGAGACGCGGGTGGTGACGGCGCGGCCTTCGTGGAGTGTGACGAGGAGCGGCAACGCCGCGGGCTGGAGGGAGTTGTTGTTGGCATCGGTGTGTTCTAGGAAAGCGTCTCCGCAGCGATGTCCGATGGCTTCCTGGCGCAGGTAACCGGTGATGCGCTCGACGCCGGCGTTCCACAGGAAGATTTTTCCATCGCGGTCAACGGCGTAAAGGCCGACCGGCATGGTCTCCAGAATAAGGCGAAAGAGATTGGGATCAAGGGAAGCAGACATGGACATGGAGGGCTCGGAAGTCCTCGGGGAGCGGGGAGCACGTTGCAGGCCACGGAATAGCAGGCAGAGTTTAGATAACTCTATGAAGAGTTGGGGCGCTGCCGATAAGAAGATTCGCGTGGAGTTTCAATTCAGCTTCGCTCATCCATTTTGAAACATTCCCAGCCGACATTTGTCCGTTCGAGAGGGAAATGGATTGGAGCAGCAGAGACGTTCAGGGGACTCAAGGCAGCCAGAAGGCATGAAGCATTGTTGTTAATTCTTCCGTCTCTTTTGTAAATCTAACCCCAGGAGACGAATGCTCGCATGCTAGCCTTCCGACCATAGCCTACGTTACCGGAGGCACGCGATGTCCTTCGTTGAAATTGGGTTACCTGCGGACTGCAACCCCGTGCCTGTTGTAGTGAGTGATGCAACTGCTCAAAAATCACACGGCAATTCGAAATTGCGCATTGTTCTGCTATGCCCACGCGGCCCCTTGTACCGGCACCGCGGCGGGATTTGGAAAAAGACCATGCGGTACGCTCCACTAACACTCACTACGCTGGCGTCGCTGGTGCCGCCGGAGATTTCCGCGGAGGTGAGCATCATTGACGAGGGCGTGGATGAAATCGAACCCGTACATATTGAAGCGGATCTCGTCGGGATAACCGCGATTACTGGAACGGCGCCGCGGGCGTACGAGCTTTCAGCCCAATTTCGGCAACGGAATATTCCGGTAGTTCTGGGGGGTGTTCACCCGACGCTGATGCCGGAAGAGGCGATGCAGCATGCGGACGCGGTTGTGGTTGGTTACGCGGAAGAATCCTGGCCACAACTGCTGCGTGATTTCGTCGGCGGAAAGCTGCGGCCCCGATACGAGCAGAGCCCAAATCTGAGGCTGGCGAATCTTCCGTTCCCCAAGCGCGAGTTGTACAACAGCCGTCTGGTCAACGTTGCACACACTTTGGAAGCAACGCGAGGGTGCATTTATCAATGCGAATTCTGCGTGGTCCCCGCCGCGTGGGGCAAACCGCTGCAAAAACCTGTTGCCGACGTAGTGGCGGACATTCGGCAGATGGGCGCGAAGCGGGTTATTTTTCTGGACCTCAATCTCATCGCGGATGTTCCGTATGCCAAGGAACTCTTCACGGCGCTTATCCCACTGCGAATTCAATGGGGCGGGTTGGCGACGACGACGATTGCCTGGGACAACGACCTGCTGGATCTGGCGGCGCGCAGCGGATGCCGTGGGCTGTTGATTGGCTTCGAGTCGCTCAATCAGGCGTCACTGGTGGAAGCCCGAAAAGGCTTCAATATGCGGCAGGACTACCACGAGGTGATTCGCAAGATTCGCGACCGGCGCATCGCCCTGATGGGATGCTTTGTTTTTGGATTCGACCACGATACCGTCCAGACATTCGATGAAACAGTGGACTTCGTTCTATCCACGCACATGGATTTGCCGCGCTACGCCATTGCCGTGCCATTCCCGGGGACGGCGTTTTTCAAGCGGCTTAAGGCCGAGGGGCGCATCAGCACGGAAAATTGGGGATTGTACGACGGGCAACACGTGGTGTTTCAGCCGAAGAACATGTCCGTGGATGAGTTGCTGCAAAGTACGCGGCGAGCCTGGAAAAAAACGTACAGCTACGCTTCCATCTGGAAACGTTTGGCAGGTTCGCGCACGCAGCTTCCCATCGCCATCCCGGCGAATATTGGTTATCGGTTTTATGCCTACCATCTCGACACTTTTTATAACTGCGACTGGCAGTTGGCGCCCAATGCTTGAAGGAATCGATGTTTGAGGTAAATCGATGCGCCTGACGCTGGTACATCCGTGCATTGGGCGGCGGCAAGGCCAGCCGTACATCCGCACCTGGCAAATGGAGCCGTTGGCTCCGGCTACCTTGGCGGGCCTAACACCGCGCGACCGCGATACGCAGATTCGGTTTTACGACGATCGAACGGAATCGATTCCGTTCGACGAGCCCACCGATCTGGTGGCCATGAGCGTGGAAACATACACCGCGAAACGCTCTTATCAAATTGCTTCCGAATTCCGGCGTCGCGGGGTTCCCGTGGTGATGGGCGGATTCCATCCCACGCTGGTTCCCGAAGAGGTGAGCGAGTACGCGGAATCGATCGTGATTGGCGAAGCGGAAAAACTTTGGCCCGAGGTTGTGTCCGATTTTCGAAATGGGCGCCTGCAGCGCGTATATCGGCAGCCCAGCCGCCCACCGCTCGTTGGACTGCGGCCAGACCGTTCAATCTTCGCGGGTAAACGATATTTACCCGTCGGTTTGGTGGAGGCTGGACGCGGGTGCCATTTCCGCTGCGAGTTCTGCGCGATTCAATCGTATTTCGGCAATACGCAGAATCGCCGTCCGGTGGACGAAATCATCGAGGAGATACGCCGAATCAAGAAGCCGCTGATATTTTTTGTAGATGACAACATCACTTCGAACATGGAGCAAGCCAAGGAGTTTTTCCGCAAGCTAATTCCGTTGAAAATTCGTTGGGTGAGCCAGGCCAGCATCAATGCCGCGCACGATGAAGAATTTTTGCGGCTTATCAAAGCGAGTGGCTGCCAAGGGCTGCTGATCGGGTTCGAAACGCTGAACCAGGAAAACCTTCGCAAGATGCACAAGTCGTTCAACCTGATGAAGGGCGGCTACGAAAAAGCTCTGGAGAATTTGCGGCGGCATGAAATCCGGCTGTACGTCACATTTATTTTGGGCTACGACGAAGATAACGGGGACACGCTGAACCAGACTCTGGCGTTCGCGCAGCGGCATCGATTCTATATTGTCGCCTTCAATCACTTGACCCCATTCCCCGGAACGCCGCTTTACGAACGGCTGCAAAAAGAAGGCCGCTTACTGTATGAACGCTGGTGGCTGGCTCCGGAATATCGCTATGGCATGGTTCCATTTGCGCCGCGCGGCATGACCGCGGAACAGGTGAAGCAGCGGTGCATCGAAGCTCGGCAAAAGTTTTACGGCGTTTCTTCTATTTTTCGACGCAGCCTCGATTTTGACGTGAACAGCCAGAACTGGTTCATGTGGAGCCATTTCTTCTCGATCAATCTACTTTTCCGGTCGGAAGTGATGCAGCGCAAGGATTTTCCGCTTGGAGAAGAAGGATACGCGGGGCCGTTGCAGAAGGCTTTGCACTCGCAACCATTTGGGTTGCAGCAGTTAGCCGAGTTGAAGGTGAGCTGATGCAGGTTGAGATCGATCTTGCCACCGCCGCTGACGATGTTGCGATTCGCGGGCTTTGCCGGCGCGCGGCGATACCGGGAACAATTACAGTCAGATATGAGCGCGAACCTGATTTTTCGCTGGGTTGCCGCGTTACCGGAGACGAATTTCAGGTGGTCGTCGCGCGGGATCGCGAGGGCGGCGAGGTTGTCGGTGTAGCGTGCCGCTCGACGCGCCAACTGTTTGTCAACGGATTGTCCCAGCGCCTTGGGTATCTGGGACAGCTTCGCGTCGACCAGCGATTTCGCGGGCGATGGCTGGTTTCGCGCGGATTTTCCATGCTGAAGCAACTGCACGAGCAGGATCCTGTTCCGGCGTATCTCGTTTCGATCGTGGGAGGAAATCGGGAGGCAGAACAAGTTCTAGTTCGCAAGGCGCGAAGGTCCTTTCCTGCGTTTCATTGGGTCGCTGATTTCAATACCTTGGCTATCTCGCTGGGGGCCACCAAAACGCCGTTGGATATTGGAGTGGAGATTTCGCCAGGTTCTTCCGGCCAGGTTTGCGAATTGGTGCGATTTTTGCAGGAGCACGGGAAGCGGAGACAGTTCTTTCCGGTTTGGACTGAGGGTGTATTTCGCAAACTCCCGTCGCTCGGCTTGCGGATTGAAGATATGCGTATTGCACGGCGCAACGGGGGGATTGTTGGGGTTGCCGGGCTTTGGGATCAAAGCGGGTACAAGCAAACAGTGATTCAACGATATTCGGGTTGGTTAGAAGCCGCAGCGCCTTTTTACAACTTCGGTGCCTCATGGATGGGGCGTGCAACGCTGCCCAAACCCGGGGCCATGGTTCGAAGCGTCTATGCTGCGTTCGTGTGCATCGCGGATGACGAACCGCAGGTTTTCGCGAGTTTGTTGTGTGAGTTGTTCAACCTGGCGCGTTCCCGAGCTTTCAACTACTTGCTGATTGGACTTGACGCCGGCGATCCGTTGCTGCCGATTGCGCGGAAATACGATCACGTTTTATATCCAAGTCGATTGTATCTGGCCGAATGGCCAAATGGAGGCCGCTTCTATGAGCAACTTGAGCGCCGCACTACCTACGTGGACATCGCCACCCTTTGAACTGGCGCCGGCGCGGCGGCTGGCGGGGGATGTCGTCGCGCGTGGGGTGCTCACGCCGGTTGAGCGCGAGCGGATGTACGAATTATTGGCGACCTACTTTCTGGGGACCTCCCGCGAGCAATTCGAGATCGACCTGGCGGAGAAGGACGCGGTGATCCTGCTGCGCGACCTGAAGGACGGCCAGATTCAGGGATTTTCCACGCTAATGCGCATTGCCACGACAATCGAGGAGAACAAAATCGTTGCGTTTTTTTCAGGCGATACGATTGTCGCGAAGGAATTTTGGGGAGAGACCATACTCAGCCGTTTGTGGAGCCAGACAGTGTTCGCGGAAGCCGACCGGATCCGCGAGGAATGCGCCAGCGCACGCGTCTTTTGGTTTTTGATTTGCTCCGGTTACAAGACCTGGCGGTTTCTACCGGTCTTTTTTCGGGAATACTATCCGCATCCGCAGGTGACCACTCCGTTGCACATCAAGCGGGTACTCGACGAACTTGGTGAACGCAAATTCGGCCACGAATATCTCCCGGAGCACGGTGTAGTGCGCTTTCGTTCCGCTACCCCGTTGCGCGAAGGTGTCGCCGAGGTCACTCCGGAGCGTTTACGCGATCCCTTGATTGCTTTCTTCGATCGCATGAATCCCGGACATGATGACGGCGACGAACTCGCCTGTCTGACGGAGATTAGCCGAGCCAATCTCACGCGCGCGGGAGAACGCATGGTCGGCGCCCGCTTGATGAAGGGGTGAGCGCACGGAGAGTACGGTTCATGAACCCAGCGATTGCAAATTCGTTGTGGTTGGCGGGATGCGTGCCGGCGCTGGCGCGTTTTCATCGAGCCACCAAGCGCGTCGCAGAAACGCAGGAAGGCATCCTTCGCGGAATCCTGTCGGCCAATTCGGGCACGGAGTTTGGCCGGGCTCATGGCTTTGGCTCGATTCGTTCCCCACGCGCGTATCAGCGGCGCGTACCGCTCAGAAACTACGAGGGTTGTGCGGCAGAGATTAGACGCATGGCAACTGGCGAACGCAACGTCCTGACCAGCGATGCTGTTCACCTGTTTGAGCCGACCAGCGGTTCTTCCAGCTCTGAAAAATGGATTCCCTACACCCGCGCATTGCAGCGCGAATTTCAGGCAGGGATCAATGCGTGGATCGCGGATTTGTTCTTCCATGATCCGGCGCTCCTGTCTGGCCAGGCCTACTGGTGCATAAGTCCGGTGGCTGCGGATGAATGCACCACGGCTGGCGGAATACCCATCGGTTTTGCCGAGGACGCTGCATATCTTGGCGGTTGGCAGCAGCGCGTCGTCGGCAGGTTGATGGCAGTGCCTTCCGCGCTCCGGGCAATTTTCGATATGGAGACGTTCCGTTACGTCACGCTGCTATTTCTGGTGCGCAGCCGGCAATTGAACCTTATTTCAGTGTGGAATCCCACTTTTCTTTCGCTTCTGGTCGCACCGCTTCGCGAATGCGGAGATTTACTTGCGCATGATCTGGAACGCGGCACGATCACCACGCGAGTTGCGATTCCGCAAACTCTGGCGAGCGCCTTCGAGCCTGACCCGCGGCGCGCCAGAGAGCTTCGTGCAGCGCTTGGCGCTGGATCGCCTGCAGCCACCCACGCGCAGCTTTGGCCCGCACTGCGTTTGCTGAGTTGCTGGGCGGATGCCAACTCCTTCGCCGCGGCGCAAAATCTGGCCGCACTCTTTCCGCAAGCGCGGATGCAGGGGAAAGGTTTGCTTGCCACCGAAGGATTTATCTCCTTTCCGCTTCAGGCACACGAGGGATCGGCGTTGGCGATTTGCTCGCATTTTCTGGAATTCCTGCCAGTCCATGCGGCGGGCGTATGCGATGTCGAGCATTCGCAGTTCGCGCACGAGTTGGAGAACGGGCAAAAGTACAGCGTTGTGCTGACCACCGGCGGTGGCTTGTATAGATACCAGTTACAGGATTTGATCGAAGTTGTTGGTAGGGTGAACGATTGTCCGCTGATTCGTTTTCTGGGAAGGCAAAGCTACGTTTCGGACTGGTTCGGCGAAAAGCTGAACGAAGCGCACGTGTCAGGAATCCTGCGCGGCGTGTTCGGCGAGCTAAATCTGTCGCCCGCATTCGCGATGCTGGCCTGCGACAGCGATCCGCCCGCGCCTGGATACGTGCTGTACCTTGAGTGCTCTGCCACGGAAGACATCCTTGATCGCGCCGCCACGAGGATAGAAAACCGCCTGTGCGAAAACTTCCACTACAACCACGCGCGACAGCTCGGGCAACTGGCCTCGTTGCGCTTGTTTCGAGCGAATGGAGCGGCAGAAACGTTCGTGGAGGCGAAGCGGCGCTTGGGTCAGCGTGCCGGCGCAATCAAACAAATGGCGCTCGATCCGCGTGGCGACTGGTCGGCCGTTTTTCAGGGAGAATTTCTTGGCGAAGTTGCGCCCGAGGCCGTCGTCTAGACAGGCTGCGTAGGTGGTGCGTCTCTTCACCGACGGAGAAACAATTCAATCTTCAAAAATGTTGTGAAATGGTGGGCCTGGGTGGACTTGAACCACCGACCTCGCCCTTATCAGGGGCGCGCTCTAGCCACCTGAGCTACAGGCCCGGAAAAACCGTGGGAATGACTTCTTCTACTTTAGCGTAAGAGCCGCGTGCTGGCAATTATGCGGTTGGCACCAGTATTTGAATGATTGCCACGATCCCTCGACTGTCTGCGAAAGGCGCAGACCTTCGCTCGGGATGACGAAATAGGGCAGTAAAACTCCATAAAATTCCAAGAGAACCCAAGAACGGACCGGATCGGAAGGCGGTCCCTACACAAGAAAGAGCGAGCGTTAGGGAGTTTTGTCGAGGGTTTGCAGGGAGAAGTTTGCTTCGCGGAGTTTGTGGTTTACGGCTTCGGCGATCTGTTGGGCGCCGGGGGTGTCGCTGTGGATGCAGAGGGTTTGCGCTTCGATGGCGACGACTGTGCCATCGATTGAGAGGAGATTTCCTTGTTCCACGATGCGTAGGGCTTGGGTGGCAACTTCTTCGGGACTGCCGAGCAGGGAGCCTTCAAGTTTTCGGGAGCGCAGGGTGCCGTCGGATTCATAGCGGCGGTCCGCGAAGCCTTCGGCAGCGACCGAGAAGCCTGCTGCGCGGAAGGCTTTGAGCATGTCGGAACCGGCGAGGCCGACGAGCACGATTTCATTCTTGCTGATGCGGCGCTGCTTGCACCACTGTGCGACGCCATCGGCGATTGCACTGGCGAGTTGCTCGTTGCGCGCGGCTTGGTTGTAGAGCGCGCCGTGCGGCTTGACGTGGCCAATGCGCGCGCCACAAAGATCGGCAATCTCCTGAAGATTCAGAAGCTGGCGATAGACCATCGCGGAGACTTCGCCGGGGGTTAGCTTCAGTTCCACGCGGCCCATGTTTTCGCGATCTTCGTAACCGGGATGCGCGCCGATGGCGACTTTGGCGGCGAGGCACTGCTCGATGGTCTGCTTCATCATTTCGGGCGTGCCGGCATGGCCGCCGCAGGCGATATTCGCGGAGGTGACCAGACGCAGGATAGCCTGCTGGCTGCCGTCGGCCAGTGATTCGGGCAGTTCGCCCATGTCGGAGTTGAGATCGATGCGTTTCATACAAAAAGAAGTTCTTCGGACTGGAGAAATTTGTGCTGTTCGAGCCAGAGAGCACGCGCTTCCCCGAAGGAAACGAGTTGGAACCGAATTTGATCGCGGGGCCGCAACTGTCCCAGCGAAGGCAGGTCAACTCCAATCACGTTGGCAATTTTCGGGTAGCCGCCGGCCGTTTGCTGCTCGACAAACAAGATAATGGTTTGGCCGGAGGGAGTCACTTGAATCGCGCCGAGTGGTGCGCCTTCGCTAACGAGTTCCCGATTGAGAACACTTCTTAGAGAAGGGGCTGACAAGCGCAAGCCCATGCGGTTGGTTTCTCCGGTGACCTCAAACGTGTTTTTGAGGAAGGCGCGATGCGTGGTTTCATCGAACCAGTGCTTTTGCGGGCCTCCGGTAACGCGGAGGATTTTTCGGGGCCGTAGTCTTTCGAGGGCGTCGGGACGGAGGGAACGCAGATGAGTGGCAGCGGAGAACGCGCCGAGTTGGAGGATGTCGCCGCGGCGAAGGGCGCGGCCGTGGAAGCCGCCAAATCCGCTGAGGAGATGCGTCGAGGCACTGCCCAGGAAGGGTGGGATCTGGATGCCGCCCGCGATGGAGAGATAGCAGCGCGCACCATTGGCGGTGGGGCCCACAGAAAGTTTGCTGTCAGGCGGTGCGGAGTGAGTGGCCCAGTTGGCTACCGGGTTGCCGTTTAGAGTGGCGGGGAAGTCCGCGCCGGCAAGCGCAAATACTGCGCTGTGGGGAAAAAGGAAAGTGCCGCCGGTGAGGGTCATTTCGAGGGCGGCCGCGCCTGGAGGGTTGCCGACGAGGCGATTGCCCAGTTGAAGCGTGATGGGGTCGGCGGCGCCGGAAGCAGAGATACCGAGCACGCCGTGGCCGGGTCGGCCGAAATCCTGCACGGTGGTCAGGAAGCCGGGCGATTCGACGACGAGCGAGGTCACGCGCGCTCCGCGTTGACAAATTCTTCGAGAGAGACAGGATGAAAGCGAACTTGATCGCCGAGTCTTATGAGAGACATCGGATCGCGATCCGGGCGAAACAGGTTGAGTGGCGTGCGGCCGATCAAGCGCCAGCCGCCGGGAGTTGCGAATGGATAGATGGCGGTTTGCTTGCCGGCAATGGCCACACTGCCTGCGGGAACCTCTTTTCGTGGGCTGGGCAGGCGTGGGAGTTCAAGTTGCGAGGGGAGATCGCCGAGATAGGCAAAGCCCGGTGCGAAACCGAGGAAATAAGCACGATAGGCGGAGGCCGCGTGAAGCTCGACAACGCGTTGAGGCGAGAGAGATAAAAGCGCGGCAGCCTCTTCGAGGTCGGGGCCGAATTCACCGCCATAGCGGACAGGGATTTCGACTGTCCTTGATGGAACCGACGAAATTTTCTTGGATGATTTCGCCAAAGAGCGGACGGCGGTTTCGACTTCATCATGGGTGATTTGTACCGGATCGAAACATATGAGCACAGAGCAATACGCAGGTTGAAGATTGCGAAGCCAGGAGGGTTGGGCGGTCTCGATGCAGCGGAGGAGGCGGAATACCTTTTCGTGCGCGGCCTGACCGATCTCATTCCCAACGTAAGCGAGCAAGGAGCGATCACTGGCCGGGCAGAATTCCACGTTTTGCTCCGGGCTACTGGACGAAACCGATGTTGGGCGGTGGCGCCGCGCCTTCGGGGGTTTCCTTAATAGGCCCGAACTGCGCTTCGTAGCGGGACAGATTTTCGCCCAGGGCGCGCCAGATGCGTTTTGCGTGTCCAGGGCTGACGATCATGCTGGCCAGAAGTTTGCCCTGCGGTCCGTTGGGGAAGACATAGACGAAATTCAGTGTGAATTCTTCGGCGTGGTGGTGAATCATCACCAGATTGCTATACATGCCGAGGAGTTCTTTTTCGTCGGCTTTGATCTGAACTTGGCCTTGCTGCGATGGTCCTTGCTGTTCGTCCATGGTGTTCTCCGGAAAGTCGCACAACCAAAATAGCACAGCCCTGCGCGAGGCACGTTACCTCCCGGCGAAATAGCGGCGCGGTTCCATTGACAGCAAGACGGGTTAAGTATAGTTTAGATGGGAAGTTCACCATAGTTAATACACTTATGGCCGGAGAGATTACAAACAAGCTCGCTGTTTCGCCCGCAGAGGTCGAAGCGTTGAAAGCAGCCGGACCCGGATGGCGGCGCGCGTTGACGTTACCTTCGCTGCCGGAATCCCACCGCACCGTACCTATATCTTCGACGGCTTCGTGGTTTCGAAAAATGCTGGCGTTTGCCGGGCCTGGCTATCTGATTGCGGTTGGATACATGGATCCGGGCAACTGGGCGACGGACCTGGGCGGCGGCTCGCGCTTCGGATACATGCTGCTGAGCGTGGTGATGTTGAGCAACCTGATCGCGATGTTCCTGCAAGCGCTTTCGGCGAAGTTGGGCATCGCCACCGGACGCGACTTGGCCCAGGCGTGCCGGGACCATTATTCGAGGCGGACGTCGATATTTTTGTGGGTGGTGTGCGAGTTGGCGATTGCGGCTTGCGATCTGGCGGAAGTGCTGGGATCGGCCGTGGCGCTCAAACTGCTCTTCGGAGTGCCATTGCTCTTAGGCGTGGTGTTGACGGCGCTGGACGTTCTGGTGGTGCTGGCGCTGCAAGGCAAGGGCTTTCGGCTGATCGAAGCGTTTGTGATAACCCTGACGCTGACGATTGCGGCCTGCTTCGCCTATGAAATTTTCTTTGCGCAGCCGCTGTGGCTCGAGGCGGCGCGAGGATTCATTCCGCGCCTGGAAATTCTGCAGAACAAGGAAATGCTGTACATCGCGATCGGTATTTTGGGCGCCACGGTGATGCCACACAACTTGTATTTGCATTCGAGCATTGTGCAGACGCGGGCGTTTGGGCCGACCACCAAGGAACGGAAAGAAGCGTTGCGGTACGCCGTGCTGGATTCCACGGTGGCACTGGGCTTTGCGCTGTTTATTAACGCGGCGATTCTGGTGCTGGGCGCGGCGGCGTTTCATAGCCACGGCATGCTGGAAGTAGCGGATATTTCGGAGGCGTACAAGCTCCTTAGCCCAGTCCTGGGCGTTAGTCTGGCTAGCACACTGTTTGCTTGCGCGTTGTTGGCGTCGGGGCAGAACTCCACGCTGACCGGCACGCTGGCCGGGCAGATTGTGATGGAAGGTTTTCTGGATATACGCCTGAAACCGTGGATCCGGCGGCTGATTACGCGGTCGATTGCCATTCTTCCCGCCGTGCTGGTAATTGGGCTGGCGGGAGAAAATAAAGTTACCTCGCTGCTGATTCTCAGCCAGGTGGTTTTGAGTTTTCAGTTGCCGTTTGCGGTGATTCCGCTGGTGCAGTTCACCAGCGAGCGCGCGAAGATGGGCGGGTTCGTAAATTCGCGGTTTACCAGCGTTATTGCATGGGTGGTGACGGCGGCGATTTTGTTTTTTAATGCCGAGCTGCTTTGGTTGATCTTCCGAGGGTAGAGCGCTTCCGATTGGCGTCTTAGAATATAGTTCCTTTAAATCAGTTTGACAGGAAACCGTGTTGCCGCGATCCCTCCGGTACGGACCGCACGAAACGCGTCACTCCGGCCGGGATGACCGCGAAGAAAGAAACGTTTGACGAACGGAACGATCTTGCGCGGTTCAAGAGAACCAGAGAAGGGCGGCCCAAAAGTCGCCCTAATGGTGTTTGCCAACAGTAGGCTTTTCAGGGGCCGCTCGTATTAGAATCTAGGGCCGTACCGCACGGATACGAGCGGTCCGATAGAGCGCCTCAAAGGGACAATGAAAACCAACGCGAAACCGAACCGGACGTTGCGGCTAATCTTACTTGTGATTGCGCTTGGATTGATTTGCCTGGCTGGGTGGCTGGCCTACACCGGAAAGAAACCATGGATTATTCCGGCGATGGAAAAGACGCGAAAGAATCCGCTGACTGCTTCGGCGGTGGTGCTGGCTGCGGCGAGACCGACTTACGATCAGAAGTGTTCGGATTGCCATGGAGACACCGGGAAGGGCGATGGATCGGATGCGATGATGTATGACCCCCCGCCAGCGAATCTGACGGACGCGGCGCACATCAATAAATTGACGGATGGGGAGATCTACTACCAGATTACCGAGGGTCGCAAGCCGATGCCGTCGTTCAAGACGAAACTGACGGAGCAGCAGCGGTGGCAACTGGTACTGCTAGTGAGAGCGTTCGCGAATGGAACCGCTCCCCCGCCTGCCGGGGCCGCAGCGCCGGCAACAACCAACGCCGCGACGAAGTAGCCGCCATGCATGTGTGGCGAGGCCTCCCGAAATGCAGTAGTTCTCACGCAACCCGGTCTCGAAAAGAGAAGAGTGACCATGCCGCCGTTGCGCCACGACCAAAACAGGCTGCGGAAAAAATCTTCTCTTTAGGAGGCTGGGGCTTTAGCCCCAGCGTAATTCGCGTGTTCTCAACCGGGCTTTAGCCCTTGAAGCAAGCATTTCGGTGTTTTCCCGCTGCCGTGAAAGTCGTACCCTGCCGTCTGCACCCGGTGCCAAGCAATGTTCTTAATTGACGGATTGCAGCGCGGTGGCTACTTCCTTTACGTCGGGGACAACCGGGATGTCGTAGTTCTTCGCCCAGGCGACTTTGCCTTGCCTGTCGATGATGATGATGGAGCGGCCGGTGATGCCTTTTTCGCCGAGGTAGACGCCGTATTTTTCGCTCATGGCGCCCTTAGGGTGGAAATCGGCGAGCAGGGAATATTTGATGCCCATTTTTTCGGCGTAGGCTTTGTGGGACCACACGCTGTCGACGCTGACGCCCAGCACTTCCGCTTCGAGGGTGTCGAAATTCTTCATGTCGTTGACGAAGCAGGCGTGCTCCTGGGTGCAGGTGGGACTCCAGTCCAGCGGATAGAACATCAAGACGACGCGCTTTTTGCCAGCGAAGTCGGAGAGCTTTACTTCCTTTTGGTTCTGATCCTTCAGGGTGAAATCCGGTGCGGTTTGTCCGACGGTCAGGGCCACGATGTGTTCCTCCAATTTTTGTAAGGTCGCGAAGTATCTTACCGAATCGCTGCGAGGACTCCAAACGGCTCGGGCCAGGGCTAGCGTGTCAGTTTCTGGTGCCATGCTGGTATACTCTCGCGGGAAAATGGGGGTCTGACGTATGCCGCAAAAATTGCAGTCCGAGGTGGCGGTTCGTGCCGCGACACCGGCGGACATAGCCGCCTGCGCCGAAATTTGCTACCAAGCCTTCTTCAAACTCAGTGCCAAGCACGGTTTTCCTTGCGATTTTCCCGGACCGGAAGTCGCCGCGGGCGCGCTTTCGATGATATTTTCCAATGCTGGTTTTTACTGCGTGGTGGCGGAAAGCGGCGGCCGCATCGTGGGAAGCAATTGTCTGGACGAGCGGGCCTTGATCGCGGGTATTGGGCCAATTACAGTCGACCCAGAGGCGCAGAACCTCGGTGTTGGGCGCAAGCTCATGCAAGTGGTGATGGAACGAGCGCAAGGGCGGCGTCCCGCGGGAGTGCGGTTGGTGCAAGCTGCGTTTCACAACCGCTCACTCTCGCTGTATACCACTCTGGGATTTGACACCCGCGAGCCGCTTTCGTGCGTCCAAGGGCGGACGCGCGAGCGGAGTGTTCCAGGCTGTGAGGTAAGACCGGCGCAAATCCATGATCTGGAGGCCTGTAACACGCTGTCCCGCAATGTGCATGGATTCGATCGCGGTACCGATCTAGCGGAAGCCATCCAACAGAAAACGGCACTTGTGGTGGAGCGTGCAGGCCGTGTCACTGGATACGCGAGTGCTTTGGCGTTCTTCGGCCATGCCACCGCGGAGACCAATCTGGACATGCAAGCGCTGATTGCATCGGCGGAATCTTTTGGAGGTCCCGGCATTTTAGTGCCGACACGCAACAGTGTTCTGCTCCGGTGGTGCCTCGCGAATGGTTTGCAAATCGTCCAACCGCTGACGTTAATGAGCATGGGGCTTTACAATGAGCCAAGCGGTGTGTGGCTCCCTTCGATCTTGTTCTGATTCGTTGGGAATGACTGGCTCCTGCGGGCGTTGCGATTCCGTCCCGCCGTTCGGAGTAGACTGGCGCGGGGAAATTTTATGGGGCAAGATATTGCGCGGCGGACGTCGATGATGAATTTAAAGGAAGTGGTGGAACGGTATCGCAAGCTGGCTCCGCGATTTTGTGTGCCGGTTTCGCTTTCGTGTTTTGATCTTGGAGCCGAAGAGACCACCAAGGTGTTTTCCAGCTTGGATGAGGATTACCATATCAGCCGGTTTTTTCATTTTTCGAATGTGGCCGGGAAGAGATTTGTGGTGAGCGGAGAAACGGCCACGCATGTTGCGATTGATGAGGAGATAAAAACGGTTTTGTAGGTGGAGTGACGGTGGACCAAGTTGACCCACGAACCCACACGCAATCTATGGCGGAGCTCGCTCCGCCCTCTTTGTTCTCTCTCGCGTTTCTATCGCCCTTACCGACCGTCGCACGAGCACAATTGTCATCCCGACCGAAGTGGCCGGCTCTTGCCGGCCACGCAGCGGAGGGATCGCGGCAACCACTCAACCACCCGAAATGACAGCGGGATAAGAGAAACCCAAGAGCACAGTCAGGAGTGACTGTGCCACGTGAAAGGTTGCCTTGGGCCAGCCTTCAGGTTGGTCCGCGACTGGTTTAGAAGATGCGGCTGGGGGTGGCACGCTGCGGTTGCGTGCTGGGACTCGCGGCGGCTTCGATGCGAGCCGCGGCGCGTTGATGTTCTTCGCGAAGTTCCTGGGGCAGGCGGTCGCCGAATTTGTTGAAGAATTCGCGACTGTCGGCGAGATCGGTCTCCCAATCGCCGCGATCCACGCGAAAAAGTTCTTGCAAAGCTTCCGGAGAAATTTGCAGGCCCTCTAGGGTCAAACCCTTTTTGCCCGGGACGTAACCGATGGGAGTTTCTTCGGCTTCGCCACGGCCTTCGACACGCTCAAGAATCCACTTCAGGACGCGAACATTCTCGCCATAGCCGGGCCACAGAAATTTTCCATCGGCGCCCTTGCGGAACCAATTCACGTGAAAAATTTTCGGCGGCTTGGGGATGCGCTTGCCCATTTCCAGCCAGTGACGGAAATAATCAGCCATGTTGTAGCCGCAGAAGGGCAGCATGGCCATGGGATCGCGGCGCGTGATGCCCACATCGCCGGTGGCTGCGGCGGTGGTTTCGCTGGCCATGGTGGCGCCGACGAAAACGCCATGCTGCCAATCGAAGGATTCGTAAACCAGCGGCGCGAGGCGAGCGCGGCGTCCACCAAAAATGAACGCGGAGATGGGCACGCCTTCGGGAGATTCCCAGTTCGGCGAAATGCTGGGCGACTGGTTCGCCGGAACGGTGTAACGGGAATTAGGATGAGCGGCGGCGCCTTTGGATGGATCCCAACGTTCGCCGCGCCAGGTGATCATGCCAGCCTGCGGAGCGCTGCCGATGCCTTCCCACCAGGGTTCCAGCGAAGGAGTCAGACCCACGTTGGTGAAGATGGTGTTGCGATTGATCGCTTCCATCACATTGGGATTTGTTTTCGCGCCGGTGCCGGGTGCGACGCCGAAAAATCCAGCTTCCGGATTGATGGCGCGCAGGTAGCCATCGGGGCCGATTTGCATCCAGGCAATGTCGTCGCCAACGGTCCAAACTTTATAGCCCTGATTTTCCAGCGCGGAAACCATCATGGCGAGATTGGTTTTGCCGCACGCGCTCGGGAATGCCGCGGCCATGTAGGTGACTTTGCCGCCGGGAGATTCCAGGCCGAGGATGAGCATGTGCTCAGCCATCCAACCTTGGCTGCGGGCCATGTAACTGGCGATACGCAGGGCGAAACACTTTTTCCCGAGCAGCGCGTTGCCACCGTAACCGGAGCCGACGCTCCAGATGAGTTTTTCTTCAGGGAAATGGGCGATGTAGCGGCGTAAGGGATCGAGATCGCCGAGGGAATGTAGACCGGGAACGAAATCGTCAGAGCTGCCGAGGCGGTCCAAGGCCACTTTGCCCATGCGAGACATGATGCGCATGTTGGCGACCACGTAGGGGCTGTCGGTGACTTCGACGCCCACTTTGCTGATGGGCGAATTCGCGGGACCCATGATGTAGGGCACCACGTACATGGTCCGGCCGCGCATGGCTCCATCCAGGAGCGAGCCCAGCTTGTATTTCGCGCCGTCGGGATCCATCCAATTGTTGGTGGGGCCGACGTCTTCCTTACGCGGGGTACAGATGAAGGTCAGATGCTCGGTTCGGGCTACATCGCTGGGGTCGCTTCGGGACAGGTAGCAATTCGGGTAGGTCTTTTCGTTGAGTCGAAGAGAATCCCCGTTGCGGAGCATTTCCCCAAGGATGGTTTGATTTTCCGTTTCGGAGCCGTCGCAGAAGACGACCCGGTCTGGTTTGGTGAGCCGGGCTGCTTGATCCACCCAGACTTCCATTGGACTGGCCACGCTGTAACCCCCGGAAAGCTAATACGCAGGAACGAAGATTTGAATCGAAAGCAACCACCAACGGTCCTGGTCTACTGGTATGACATTTCCCGGAGCCGGTTGGCGCGGTGAAGCGCTCTAGCCTCAAACCAGTTTATGTTACTCGTTGGCGGGAGGCAAGACGGGCAGCGGCCAGATGAAGTCAGTTTACACAGCGTGCGGACTAATCAACTAACGGCTGGCTCGGAACAGCAGATTCCGCACCCAGGTTGAAAAGGCGGCACGATATTTCTTGAGCTTCTCTCCGCCCGTTACCCGATTCGGTCGAGGCCCCTCTTGGGTGGAATTATTTGCGCTCCTTCGCCCGCGGATCATTTGCCGGATCAAAATAGTGGGTATCGCTCGGACCGTTCCCGGAGATTTGCACGATGACCGGTTCGGTACCGGTCTGTGCAAAATGGTTGGTGCCGCCCGGCTCCGAATAGACGCTGCCCGGAGGAAGTGTCTTAAGCACTGCAGCATCGAACCGATCGCCATATCCAAAATGCCACTCGCCGGAGACCACCGTTGCCATGCGGTCGTCACGATGGGAGTGCGCTTGGATGGTGGCATGCGGAGGAACGAAGAGCAAAATCGAATAAAAGCCCGCTTTTTCTGGGTCGCCGTAGAGCACTCTGCGGTGCCCTCCCGGAACTCCAGAGCCTCCGGTCTGGTTTTCCTCGGCATCCGTCGCTCGAATCTCCGCAGGCGTCATGCGCATTGGCGTCAGAGACTTATCCGTTGCTTGAGAAACGGTCAAAAACAGCAGCGTTGCTAGTAGCGCATCCTTGAGCATTGGTTTTTGTCCTCGCCTTTGAACAGTCGATTTTGAACTTTCTGAATTGTGCCAGCATACACTTTCGTTCTCGCGAAGGCGACGATGCTATGCTTTCCGCATGTATGCGCAGAAATTTGAAGTGGATGTGGTGATTCGGGGAGATCGTAAGCCTTGCCCGGTGGAATGGCTCGATCAGTTTTGCATGCGCAATTTCACGAATGCGGCAGAGTTTGACGATACGTTGCCCGTGGGCGATGGGCGGGTGGAGGCAAGTTTTCGATTGACGCCGGAGCGTTTTGCGGAGGGGTTGGCGGCGTGGCTGACGCAACGCGGAAAGGGTGAAGGGCAGGCCGTGGTGGTGGAGGCGAAGCGGATTTAGGTTGGGTGCAACCAAATAGAAGAACCGTCTCCGCCCGGCGGGGCTGGCCACTACAAAGGCGCGGGTTTGGATTTGGCGTCGAGGGCCGCGCGGATTTGGGGCAATGCCTGAATGGCGGCTTCTTCGCCCGCACGGATCATTTGGTTGGTCTGAGTAAAATCGTCCCAGGCGAAGAGCGAGACATCCGGCTCAATGATGACGTCGGCTTGCTGGCGCCATTCGAAGTCGGCATGCTTCTGGGCGATATTGAAGGAGCGACTGAGGATATCGGTAAAGGTTCGGGGCTTCGCCAAATTTCCAGCTTCGAGATAGACGGCGATGACCAGGTCGGCGCCGAGAAGCAGCGTGCCTTCGATGGGAACCGCGGCGGTGAGAAAGCCGTCGACGAGCGTGCGGCCTTCGTGTTGGATGGGCACGAACAAGCCGGGATACGCGCAGGACGCGCGAAGGGCCGGACCGATCAGCCCACTGGTGTAATAGACCGCTAGCCCTTCCATGATGTCGGTAGCGGCGATAGCCAGAGGCGTTTGAAGCTCCTCGAAACGTTTCAAGGGAGTCATTTTTTCGAGAAAAGCTTCCAAGCGCTGATTAGAGGCAAGGCCTAACCACGACGGCGACCAGCGACCGAAGTCGGTGAAGTGCGTTTCGCTGGCGATCTGCTGCATCTTTTCCAATGAAGTGCCGGCGCAATAGCCCGCGCCAATCAAGCCGCCGACGCTGGTGCCCGCGACCACGTCGACGGGAACTTTCGCTTCACGAAAAACGCGGAGTACGCCGATGTGCGCAATGCCACGGGCAAAGCCACCGGCCAAGGCAACGCCGACACGCGGGCGTGCGGCCGCCTTTGAACCGCCGTAGGCGAATTCGCGGAAAATTTCGAGCGAAGCACGCAGCAAGTGCTGCACGCTCCCGTTTTTCTCATCTCCCATAGCTTCTATCTTAGAGGACGGGAGCGCTACCAAACACCTGTTTGACCCGGATATGCTGGTTTTGTAACCTAGCCTCTGTAACCCAGGTTGCCGTTCGAATCCCTGCAAGAGAAGGCCTTCCGATGACGCAACGCATCCAGAAAACCGTGGTCCTTGGCGCCGGCACGATGGGTGCGCGGATCGCTGCGCATTTTGCCAACGCGGGTTTGCCGTGCCTGCTGCTGGATATCGTTCCCAATGACGCGGGGCCAGCGGAGCGCAACAAAATTGTGCAAGCGGGACTGGACGCGGCGAAGAAATCGCGGCCCGCGGCGTTTTTTGCGCCGGGATTGGCTTCGAAGGTTTCGATCGGAAATCTTGAGGATGACCTGCCAAGGATTGCGGACGCGGACTGGATCATCGAGGTAGTTGCGGAAAATCTGGAGATCAAGCGCGGATTGTTGGCAAAGGTCGCGCAGTTCCGGAAACCGGGGTCGATCGTGACGACGAATACGTCCGGTTTGCCGGTGCAGTTGATTGCGGAGGGATTGCCGGAAGAGTTGCAGCAGAATTGGGCGGGTACGCATTTTTTCAACCCGCCGCGCTATATGAAATTGGTAGAGCTGATTCCAGGGCCAAAGACCTCGAAAGCGGTGTTGGAGATTCTGACGGAGTTTTGCGACCGCGGGCTGGGAAAAGGCGTGGTGCTGGCGAAGGACACGCCGAACTTCATCGCTAACCGTGTTGGGACATTTTCGATGTTGAACGCGCTTCGATTGATGACGCAACTGGGAATGACGATTGAAGAAGTGGATGCATGCACGGGCCCGGCGGTGGGCTGGCCGAAGTCCGCTACGTTTCGTACCGCGGACATTGTGGGGTTGGATGTGCTGATGCACGTGGTGAAGAACATTCACGAGACGGCGCCGAACGATGAGTCGCGCGAAACGTACAAAATTCCGGAATTTGTCGAGGAGATGGCGCGCAGGAAATGGCTCGGCGATAAGACGGGCCAAGGATTTTACAAACGGGTGAAGGGCGCACAAGGCGACAGCGAGATTCTGACGCTGGATTTGCAGACGATGGAGTATCGCGCAAAGCAAAAAGCGCGATTCGCTTCGATTGAAGCGGGAAAAGCGGTGGAAGACACGCGCGAACGGCTGCGGGCGCTGCTGACGCCGCTATTCGAAGGCGCGAAGACGGACAAGGCGCAGCAGTTTATCTGGGGCGGCCTTTCGGAAATGTGTTTGTATGCCGGACGGCGGATGCCGGAGATTTCGGAGCACGTGGAGGACGTGGACCGCGCAATGCGCTGGGGATTTGCGTGGGAGCTGGGGCCGTTTGAGATGGTCGATGCGATTGGGTTGGCGGCGTTCGCGGAGCAGATCAAGAAAGAGGGAAGGGCGCTGCCGGGGATTTTTGAGAAGGCGCTGGCGAGCGGGCGAAAGAGTTTTTACGAATCAGACAAAGGCAGCGCCAGCGTTTTTGATTTTGCGACTGGTGGCAGTAAGAAAGTAGAAGCGCCGGCCGGTATTCTGCTGCTGAAGAACCTGAAGGAGGCGGGCCGCGAGGTGGAACGCAATTCCGGCGCGAGCTTGATCGATCTCGGCGATGGAGTGGTGTGCTGCGAATTTCATTCGAAGATGAATGCAATCGGCTCCGACCTGATCGCCATGATCCACAAAGGGATTAAGCGCCTGGAGACGGATTTTGACGCCATGGTGATTGCCAACCAGGCCACGAATTTTTCGGTGGGCGCGAATTTGATGCTGGTGCTGGTGGGCGCGCAGGAGCAGGAGTGGGATGATCTGCACATGGCGGTGAAGCAGTTTCAGAACGTGAATCTAGCGATTAAATATGCGCCGAAGCCGGTGGTGGCCGCGCCGCAGGGTATGGCGCTTGGCGGAGGGTGCGAGATCAGTTTGCACGCGGCGAAGATTCATGCGGCGGCCGAAGCGTATATCGGGCTGGTGGAAGCGGGCGTGGGGCTGATTCCCGGCGGTGGCGGAACGAAAGAGATGCTGATTCGCGCGAATGAGAGCGCCGCTTCGGGGGATGACCTGGATTTGTTCCACACGCTGAAGCCGGTGTTCGAAAACATTGCCACCGCGAAGGTGGGCACCAGCGCCGAAGAGTGCCGCGAACTTGGATATTTGCGGCGAACGGACTCGTATTCGATGAACCGGGAACGCACCGTGGCGGACGCGAAGCAGACGGCGTTGGGATTGGTGCGCGGCGGATGGAAGTCGGCGGCGAATTCATGGCAGGAAGGTGCGCAGACCACACAGATTAAAGTGTTGGGCGAATCGTTTCTGGCTGCGGGGAAAATGGCAATTCATTTGATGGTGCGTGGCGGATACGCTTCGGATTACGACGCGCATGTGGCGCGGAAGCTGGCGAATATTCTGGCGGGTGGAGCGTTGTCGGCGCCGCAGATGGTGAGTGAGCAGTACGTGTTGGATCTGGAGCGCGAGGCGTTTGTATCGTTGTGCGGGGAGAAGAAGACCCAGGAGCGGATTGCGCACACGCTGAAGACCGGGAAGCCGTTGAGGAATTGACGTTGGATCGGTTGTGGTGATGTACGCGAGCGAACGAGAAAAGCGCCCGCGTTAGAAGACGGCCGCTACACAAATCTTGCGTTTGGGCTGGAATCGGCGAAAAGTGTATAAAAACGTATTGAGATGATGATTTTAGATGTATTATGCTGGCGCTGTTGTGGAGATGCGCCGTGCAACGATTGCTTGCCCCTCGTGAAGCCGCCAACATACTTGGCATCAGTTACCCCACGCTGAAGCAGTGGATTTACAAAAACAAGATTAAGACCGCGAAGACGCCTGGAGGGCACCACCGCGTTCCGGAGTCGGAGATCGACCGGCTGTTTCCCAAGAAGCTGGAGCGCGGCGATTTTACGCGGCGGCGCGAGGGGTTTCGTAAGATTTCCGGGCGCAATCAACTCGTCGGTCGTGTCGTGTCGCTGAAATACGGAGACCTGCTGGCACAGGTGACGCTGGCGATTGGGGAGCAGCATATCACCGCCATCATTACCGCCGATGCTGCGAAGGAAATGCGGCTGAAGCCGGGCGAGCGGGCGGCGGCGTTGATTAAGTCCACGGAAGTCATGATTCTGCGGGTGTGACCTCTTTCCTGAACCTCTCTGCGGGCGAAAAGATGATCGATAGAAAACAAAACCATAAATCACGAGCCGTGGGTGTTTTGCTCCGCGGCGTGCTGGGACTTTGCGGGGCGCTGTTTTTTGTCGGGGGCGTCGGGGCCCAGACGATTCGTATTGCCGCTGCTGCTGATCTGCAATATGCCTTGGCGGATCTGGCGGCGCAATACGAGAAGCATTCACCCGCGAAGCTGGCGGTGACGTATGGATCGAGTGGGAATTTCTACTCGCAGATCCAGAATGGCGCGCCGTTCGATCTTTATTTGTCGGCGGACGTGACGTACCCGCAAAAATTGGTGGAAGCGGGGCTGGGGGAAAGAGATTCGTTGTATCTGTACGCGCGCGGCCGCATCGTGCTGTGGGTCGCGAGGGATTTTCCGCTGGATCCGGCGCTGCTGGAATGGAAAATTCTGGAGGAGCCGCGAGTACAGAAAATCGCCATTGCGAATCCGGAGCATGCGCCCTACGGCGCGGCGGCGGTGGAAGCGCTTAAAAAGGCTGGCATGTACGACAAGGTGCGGGCGAAGTTTGTATATGGGGAGAATATTTCGCAGACGGCGCAATTCGTGCAATCCGGTGGTGCACAAGTGGGAATAGTGGCTTTTTCCCTGGCGATATAGACTGCCATGAGCGATGGAAAGAGCTGGGAGATCTCGCAAGAACTGTATCCGCCATTGAACCAGGCAGTGGTGATGTTAAAGTCCGCGCAAAATCAGAGCGCTGCTCGTGCTTTCCTGGAGTTTCTGAAAAGTGATATAGCGCGGGCAACGCTTAAGCGTTATGGATTCACGGCAGCCGAGGGTTCGGCCGCTGCGATGGCTGGCAAGCCATGAACGCCGAGCCGCTGCTACTTTCGTTCCGACTGGCGGCGATTGTTTCTTTGTTGTTGTTGCTGATTGGAATACCGCTGGCCTATTGGCTGGCGTTTTCGAAATGGCGCGGGAAATTCTTGTTGGAGGCGGTGGTGGCGTTGCCGTTGGTGTTGCCGCCGACGGTGCTTGGATTTTATGCGCTGGGGGCGCTGGGTCCGCGCGGTTTTTTGGGACGAATGTCGCAGGCGCTGTTCGGGCACGCCTTGGCATTTACATTTGGTGGTTTGGTGATTGCTTCGATTTTCTATAGTTTGCCGTTTGCCGTGCAACCGCTGGTGGCGGCGTTCGAATCGTTGGACCGGCGGTTACTGGATGCATCGGCGGTTTTGGGTGCCGGACGAACACGGACATTCTTGCGCGTGATTGTGCCGCTAGCGTGGCCGGGGTTGGTGACCGCCGTGGTGCTGAGTTTTGCGCACACGCTGGGGGAGTTTGGCGTGGTGCTGATGGTCGGCGGGAATTTGCCGGGTATCACGCGCACCGTATCCATCGATATTTATGACCGCGTGCAGGCGCTCGACTATGCCGGGGCGCAGGCGATGTCGCTGCTGCTGTTGGCCATTTCGTTTGCGGTTTTGTGCGTGGTGTACGGATTGAACCGGCGGGTCTGGCGGCCGTGGCAGGCGAAGTAAATTCCTCGATGCTTTCCGTCTCCATTCGAAAGGCATTCCCCTCGACTGCGAGGAATTCCGCGGCGTTCGCCTTGGATGTGTCGGCGGAATTTCCGGCGGGCGTTACGGTGTTGTTTGGACCGTCTGGGGCGGGAAAGTCGACGGTGCTGGATTGCATTGCGGGATTGCAGCGGCCCGACGCAGGGTTGATACGGCTTGACGATGCGATTCTGTTCGATGGCGCTCAGCGAAAATCGTTGCGGCCTGCGGAACGAAAAATTGCGTATGTGTTTCAGACGCTCGCGTTGTTCCCGCACTTGACGGTGGAAGAAAACGTTGCGTATGGATTGCACGTCCTGCCGCGCGCTGAACAGGCCAGCCGAGTGGAGAGCGGGTTGCAGGCGTTTGGCGTGGAAGGGTTGCGTGGGAGAAAGCCGACGCAGATTTCCGGGGGCGAGAAGCAACGAGTTGCGCTGGCACGGTCGTTGGTTACGCAGCCTCGAGCGTTATTGCTGGACGAGCCGTTGACAGGGCTGGATACCGGATTGAAGTCCGCGATCATGGAGGATCTTCGCGCGTGGAATCAGGCCAATGGAATTCCCATTGTTTATGTGACCCACACGCACGACGAAGTGCTTTCGTTGGGCGAGCGAGTCGTCGGTATGGAAGCCGGGCGCGTGATACAGACTGGGACCCCACGGGAAATTTTGGGTGCACCGCGTACGCGATTGCTGGCGGACGCCGCGGGTTACGAGAATTTTCTGGAGGCGGTGGTTATCGAGCGGAGGCCGGAAGACGGAGTGATGCGCGTACAATTGCGCGGCAAGCGGATGGAGTTGGAAGTGCCGATCATGGAGGGCGAGCGCGGCGATCAAGTGGGAATTGCGATTCATGCGGGAGATGTTTTGGTGGCCAATGAAGAGCCGCGAGGATTGAGCGCGCGGAATGTCTTGGCCGGGCGGATCGTTTCGATTGAGGCGAGAGGTTATGCTGCGGAATTGAAAATCGAGGCAGGGGTGCAGATTGTGGCGCATGTGACGCCGGGCGCGGTCCGGGCCTTGGGGTTGGAGACCGGAAAGCCGGTTTGGACGGTAATCAAGACGCACTCGTGCCATCTGGTGAAGGTCTAGCTCCCACCCTTGCTCACTCTGTCATCCCGACCGAGGTGCCGCGCTCTTTGCGGCACGGAGCGGAGGGATCGCGGCAAGCCGTCAACATCGAGATGCACAAAGTGCATACACGCCTCACGGCTAAGTCTTGCCGAGCCTCTGCTATCATAAAAATCGCGGTCGCAAAGGGGAGTTTCGTGGCACAGAAGAGCGCCAAGCCGAAGAAAACACCCAAGCCCTTGCGCGCCCGCATTGTTCCTCGAGAAGCCGGCAAGGAAAAGCCCAGCACCCGATTGCAAGAAGTGCTGCACAGCGCGGCGAACATTTTTTTCGCAAAGGGATTCCACGCGACCAGCATCGAGGACGTGGCGCGCGACGTGGGCATGCTGAAAGGGTCGCTGTATTACTACATCAAGTCCAAGGATGACTTGCTGTTTCAGCTGTTGCAGGCCGGAATCGAAGACGGCGACGCGTATATCGCGCGGCAGATCGATCCAGAAGGCGAACCGTTGGAACAACTGGAGCGGGCTATTCGGGCGCAGATCGACTACATCATTCAGAACCGCGTGCCGTTTGGATTGTTTTTGCATGAGTTCGATTCGCTTTCCGGGAAGCGGCAGCACAAATTGATTTCGGTGATGTCGCGCTACAATAACCGCTTCGTGGACTTGGTGAAACGCGGACAAGCGCAAGGGAAATTGATGGAAGGCGAGCCTTGGCTGATCGTGAATGGGATTTTGGGGATGTGCAATTGGCTGTATCGCTGGTATGACACCGATCCAGCGTCGAATCGGGCAAATGGATCGAATCCAGAACAAGTGAAGCAGGTTTTTTTGCGGATTGTGTTGGAAGGGCTACGGAAGATGTGACTTTGGGTGTTGGTTTACGGAGTGCAACTTCGGATGAAATCGAAAATTGTAGGTTCTTTGGATGCGGCGATCGCGGATATTCCGGATGGCGCGCGGATTATGTTCGGCGGATTTGGTGGCGCGGGTTTCCCGAACAATTTAATTCAAGCGCTTTCGCGCAAAGGCGTGAAGGACATCACCGCGATCAGCAACAATTGCGGGACGCGAGAAGGCGAATTGGGCGTGATGTTCAAGAACGGGCAGGTGCGGCACGTGATTGCTTCGTTTCCCGGACCACATTCCAATTATTTTCAGGAGCGCTTTGCTAAGGGTGAGGTGACTTGCGAATTGGTGCCGCAGGGAATTTTGTGCGAACGCATGCGCGCGGCCGCTGCAGGATTACTGGGATTTTATACGACGGTCGGAGTTGAAACGGAAGTAGCGAAGGGCAAAGAGGAGCGCGTGATTAATGGCAAGCGCTGCATCCTGGAAGCGCCGATTCATGCGGATTTTGCGCTGATCAAAGCGGAACAGGCGGATGAGCTGGGAAACTTGACGTACCGGCTGGCGGCGCGGAATTTCAATCCGATCATGGCCATGGCCGCGAAGATGACCATTGTGGAAACGGATGAGATTGTTCCGGTGGGAGCGATTGCGCCGGAAAACGTGATCACGCCGGCGATTTTCGTTCACCGGATCGTGCAGGCGAAGGGCATGCGGTTTCAAGGATAAGGAGGCCCACAAATATGACGGAAAATGTGACGACAGAGAAGCCGCGGTTGACTCGAGAGCAGATTGCACAGCGAGCGGCGCAGGAATTGACGGACGGAGCGTACGTGAATCTCGGCTGGGGCATCCCGAATTTGATTGCAGATTATTTGCCAAAGGGGCTGACGGTTTACTTTCACAGTGAAAATGGAATTCTGGGGATGGGGCGGCGCGCGAAGGCGGGCGAAGAAGATTTTGACCTGGTGGATGCGATGAAAGTGCCGGTGACACTGATTCCCGGAGCGTCGTTTTTT
>Ga0210409_10001797_pt1 | contig 27020 bp, 21 predicted proteins | sample IncBWH17MmetaG_FD_161649 | JGI IMG/M metagenome (GOLD analysis project Ga0210409, IMG submission 161649) | Forest soil microbial communities from Barre Woods Harvard Forest LTER site, Petersham, Massachusetts, United States - Inc-BW-H-17-M | ecosystem: Environmental > Terrestrial > Soil >...
CGTAGCGCTGATAAATCCCGATCGCGCGCGTATTGGAGGGCCGCACTTCAAGCAGCACCGACTGCATCTGCTGCTGATGCGCCAGGATGCATACCTTATCCAGCAGCATCTTGCCGATGCCGCGCCTGTGCATGTCGCCGTGCACGCTGATATTCAGCAAATGCGCCTCGTCCAGCGCCGCCATCATGAAAAAATATCCCAGCAGGACGCTGTCGGCATCGCGCAGCACCCAGCATTGATAGCCGCTCTGGATCGAATCGACAAAATTGCCGTGGGTCCATGGATGGGAATACACGCTCTTCTCGATCGCGACCACTTCGTCGAGATCTTCGATACGCATCGCCGCGAAGGCCAGCGGCGGCCGCAATGCCGGAGCTTCTTGCAGGCTGGCGCTCATGGCTGCACCTTGGCCGCGCGCTCGGCGGTAGTGAGCGCGACTTTGTTACGTAAATACAAAGGCTGCGCTTCTACCGCGCTCAAGCCTTTTCCTTGAGAAAAAGCGATGCTGCCCAGCTCGGCAATCTGGCGCGCATTCGGCATCACGTCCGGCAAGCCGGCGGCAGCAAATGGCGCCGCGGAAAAAGCCTCGGCATAGGCCGACAAACCGTTGCCGCAGGCTTGCAAAGCCTTTGCCCCGGCCGCCAATGGCAACGGCTGCACGGCCGCCGGCGCCGACAAGGTCGGTTCGACAATGATGTGCCAGTGCGCGTCGGCGAAACGGTATTGCGCCCAGTAGACCTCGCCCATGCGTGCATCCAGCACGGCCAGCACGTCGTCCGCGCCATTCAGTTCGCGGCAGGCCTGCGCCATGGCGGCCAGGGTCACCACCGGCAGCACCGGAAGGCCGGCGCCGAAGGCCAGGCCCTGAACGATGCCGCAGGCGGTACGCACGCCGGTAAACGAACCGGGGCCGACGCCGAACGCCAGCGCGTCGCACTGCGCCAGGCTGATGCCGGCTTCAGACAGCAAGCTTTGCACCATAGGCAAGATAGCGAGGGAATGGGTTTGCACGCCCGCCGATTCGCGGGTAATCGCCTGGCCGTCGCGCAACAAGGCGGCGGAAGCCAGTTCAGTGGATGTTTCGATGGCAAGAATTGTTTGCATAGACAGTATTTTACCGTGCCGCGCAGGCCTCCGAGCGGTATTCGAGCAGGATCGTCCAGATTCGGACGCAGTCACGGTAAAATACCGGCTATGCTGATCCTGACTCTCGACCGCCACAACCACTCGCAACTTGCCGATATCCTCAGCGACGACGGCTGGGTGGTGGCCTGCCTGTGTGCCGCCTGGTGCGGCAGCTGCCGGGAATATCTAGCGAATTTCACGGCGCTGGCGCAACGCCACCCGCAAGTGCAATTTGCCTGGATCGATATCGAAGACCAGGCTGAACTGGTGGGCGACCTGGATATCGACAATTTTCCCACCTTGCTGATCCAGCGTGGCGATGTGGTGGCCTTCCTGGCCCCGGTGGAAATGGATTTGCGCCTGGCTGAACGCATCCTGCAGTCGCAGATGAGCAAGAGCGTAGAAGAATTGCGGGCTGAAGCCGAGAGCAGCGAAGAACGCCGCCTGTGGCAACAGGAAGGCAATTTGCTGCGGCGCCTGACCAACAGCTAAAACCTAGAGCTCAGGACACCAGCCAGGGGTCGCAATCCGGGTGCGGAAACTGCGCCATCATGAAATCAACAAAACTGCGCACCTTGGCCGACAACAGGCGCCGACTCGGATACACCAGGCGCACCGCCACCTTGTTGATCTGATGCTCGGGCAGCACCCGCACGACCCGCCCCGCTGCCATGTCGTCGCCCAGCGTGTAGGAGCTGCGCATGGCGATGCCCATCCCGGCCAGCAGGCAATGCCGCAGCAGTTCCGTATTATTCGACATGACTTTGCTGGCAATCGGGATCACCGAGGTGCCTTCCGCCGACTGGAAGGTCCAGTGATGGCGCAAGTGTTCCAGGGAAAAGTTCAGGCAGGCGTGCCGCGCCAGATCCTCCGGCGCCTGCGGTGCGCCGTGCTCAGCGATATAAGCCGGCGAAGCGCACAGCAGTACTTCGGCGATGCCGAGCTGGCGCGCCACCATGCTGACATCGAATTTCTGGTTGACCGAGAAGATCCCGACATCGAAACCTTCTTCGATCAGATCGGCGGTGCGGTCCGACAACGTCACATCCAGCTGGACATCCGGATATTGTTTCGAGTACAGCGGCAGCAGGCGCGCCAGCTGAGTCTGGCCAAAACCGATCTGCGAATAGATGTGCAAGGTGCCGGCAGGCTTGGTCGAGAGCACGGAGGCGGCAGCCTCCGCCTCGTCGATTTCGTCCAGGATCTGGCGCACCCGCTCCAGGTAGGCCTGGCCTGGTTCGGTCAAGGCCATGCGGCGGGTCGAACGGTGCAACAGACGGATCCCGAGATGGTTCTCGAGATCGGCCACCAGGCGCGTGACGACGGCATTCGACATGTCCAGCACCTGGGCGGCAGCGACAAAGCTGCCCTGCTCCACCACTTTCGCGAATACGCGCATGGATTGCAAGCGGTCCATCCAGTGTCCTTATTTCCCGTAGAAGTATTTGATCGCCAGCGCGCCTGATCGCCGCTTCAATGCAGCGCCGGCTTGACAGCCGGCGCATTCCAGCCCAGCAGGTTATACGCATGATAGCGCCATACGCCGATGTACTCGCTGAGCGCCAGATCAGTTACCCAAAAATTGTAGGCCAGCGGAAACCAGTTGCCCTTGGCCGCCAGATAATCGGCCCGCACCGGCTTGGCGTCGATGCCGAAATGCGAAAAATAAAGCAGGCTGCGGCGCATGTGAATGCCGGACGTCACCAGCACCACCTGGCCCGCGTCGCGGGTAAGCAAGGGCGCGCTGAACTGCGCATTCTGCCATGTATTCCTGCTGCTTGTCTCCAGCGTCAGATCGGCTTTATCCACTCCCAACTGCTCCAGGTATGCGCCGTACACAACGGCTTCGGCAACGCCGCGCCGCTGTGCGTCGCCACCGCTGACGATCACTTTGCATTGCCCTGCGGATTTTCTGCAAGCGCTATACAAGATCGCCGTTTTCGCCACGCGTCCATAGGCAAATGTGCCAGTCTCGACCTGGTCGGCGACTGCTTCGGTACCGGCGCCGAGCAGGACGATGACATTCTGTGCACCCCAACGCATATCCGCCACGGCGGCGGAAGCGAGATAAGGCACTTGCAGGCTGCCAAGCAAATATTTCGGCAGGATGCCGACCCCGGTGGCGATGAACAACAGCAGCGCCAGCGCATACAACAGGCGGCCCGAACGCTGCCATTGAAGAAACGTGAGTATGGCGGCGGTGGCGATCAGGAGGAAGAGAACAATAAAAGTCATGTCAGCGGCATCAAGTCATATAGAAAATTACTGGCTTCCAGGCATCCGCTCATTTGGCCAGCAGAGCCATGAAGCTGACCACCAGCGCCAGTACGGCAACTCCGACGCCAACCCCGCACACCAGGCTGGCGCGCGCCAGTTTGGCGTCAACCGCCTGCACTTCCCGCTCCAGCAAAGGCAAAGCTGCGCTCAGCTGTTCCGCCAGCGCCTTGATGTCGCTCGCGTTCTGCAAAGAAGCTCCTTGCAACTCTGTCACCTGCTGCTGCAGGATCTGGATCTGGCTTTCTTCCGTATTCCCTTTGCGGCGGGTAAATACCGGCACCGCCACCGAGATAATATCGCTGACATACGGAAGCACCGCCTTTGTTACCGAAAGCCATGCTGACATCCACCAATCTCCCATTTCCTGATCTGCGCTAGCGCGTATCCGGTTTGATCCGGACTTACTGAAATATCTGCTGGTCGGTCGCCGCCGTATCGCCCGGCCGCAGCAAACGGCCGGCGGCAATCGTGATGGTCTGGCGGCACAGCTCGGCTATCGAAGTATCGTGCGTCACCAGCACCAGGGTGGAGCCGCGCTCCTGGTTCAAGTCGAACATCAACTGGATCACCGCATCGCCGGTCGCAGCGTCCAGGCTGCCGGTCGGCTCGTCGGCGAACAGCAGCGGCGGCTCGGTCACGAAAGCGCGCGCCAGCGCCACGCGCTGCTGTTCGCCGCCCGACAGGTATTTGGGATAATGCTGCAAACGGCTGCCCAGGCCGACCCGCTCCAGTTTGGCTTGCGCCTTTTGGCGCGCATCTTTGTCGCCCCGCAGTTCGAGCGGCAGCATGACGTTCTCCAGCGCGCTCAGATGGCTCAGCAGCTGGAAGGACTGGAACACGAAACCCAGCTTTTCCTTGCGCAAGCCGGCGCGGCCGTCTTCGTCCAGCGCAAAGATATCGCTGCCGTCGATCTGCACCGTACCCGAGGATGGCGTATCCAGGCCAGCCAGCAAGCCCAGCAAAGTCGACTTGCCGGAACCGGAGGCGCCGACAATCGCCAGCGTGGTGCCGCCCTGGACGTTAAAATTGATATCATCAAGAATCACCAGCTCGCCGCTGGCGTCGGCGACCCGCTTGCTCAAATGCTGGACATCGATGGCCGGCGCCCTGGAATTCACCGTTGCAGGATTAACAGAAGAGGACTGAGGCATGCAGATTATCGACTCCGGGTTGAAGAATGGTTGTCAGGAATGGGCTGGACGTATGACCGGCAAGATCGCTAGCGGTTCGCGGCGAGCTGTCATTCTGCTCGGCCTGCTGGGTCTAGTATGGACGAACAATGCCTATTCTGCAGCAAAAACGATACTGGTGTTAGGCGACAGCCTTTCCGCGGAATACGGCTTGCCGCGCGGCAGCGGCTGGGTGGCGCTGCTGCAGCAGCGGCTGCAGGCTGAAAAAATTGACGCCACCATCACCAACGCCAGCATCAGCGGCGAGACCACCAGCGGCGGCAAGACGCGCCTGCCGGCCCTGCTGCAGCGCAAGCCGGATATCGTCATCATCGAACTGGGCGCCAACGATGCGCTGCGCGGCCTGCAATTGAGCGCTACCGAAAGCAACCTGCGCGCCATGATCGGCGCGGCCCAGCAAGCAAAATCCAAGGTGCTGCTGGTGGGCATGCGGATACCGCCCAACTACGGCCGCGACTACACCGAAAAATTCTTTGCACAGTATGCGACGCTGGCAAAGCAGACCAAGGCAGCGCTGGTGCCCTTCCTGCTGGATGGCGTCGCCGACAAGCCGGACATGTTCCAGGCCGACCGCATGCACCCGCTGGCACAGGCGCATCCGATCATATTGAATAATGTCTGGTCGGGATTGAAGCCGCTGCTGGCGAAATAGTCTTTGCGCATGCGTTTCGAGCGGCGACCAATCAACCGCAGCACCAGCCAGGATTAATATCTGCCCAGGGCGCATGCGGATAGTTGCCACGCCCGGCGCGCACAAGCTGCCGGCAGCTCCGAAAACCGGAAGTTTTCCAGAAAAACCCGGCTCGCGCAAAGGACCATTCCTACAGATTTTGAAGATCTCTTTTCTTAGAATACGGCTTGCTGTCATCGAATCCGATCACAGCCCTCCTCCATTTTCCAGAGAAAACAATGAAGAGACTTCTCAAATCCGCTATCGCCGCCAGCCTGTTGGCTACTGCCATGACATCGGCATTTTCAACTGAAACCGGGGTGCACTGGTCCTATCATGGCAAAGCCGATCCGACCCATTGGGCCGACGGCGTTCCGGACAATGCCGCTTGCCGTTCTGGCCGCCGGCAATCGCCGATCGCCCTGTCCGAAGCTACTGCCCAGCGCGTCGCCAGCAAGGACTTTGCGATCCACTACGAAGCCGGCAGCGTGGCTCTGCTGAATAACGGCCATACCATCCAGGCCAATGTCAGCGATGCCAACGACACCGTGGTCTACAAAGGCGAAACATACAAGCTTGATCAATTCCATTTCCACACCCCCAGCGAGCACACCTTGGATGGGAAATCCTATCCGATGGAACTGCACCTGGTGAACAAGAGCAGCAACGGACAAATCACCGTGGTTGGCATCTTCATCCAGGAAGGCGCAGAAAATCCGGCGCTGGAGCCAGTCTTTGTCGATCTGCCGGCAACCCAGGCAACAGCCGGGCGACAGGCGCAAGTCGATATCGCGGCCTTGCTGCCGAGCGACAAAAAAGCCCTGATCTACTCCGGTTCGCTGACTACGCCGCCTTGCTCGGAATCGGTCAACTGGATCGTGCTGGAACAGCCGATCGCCATGTCGAAGCAACAGATTGCCGCATTCGAGGCGATCTTCCGCGACAATCACCGGCCACTGCAGAAATTGAATCAACGCCAGATCAGCGAGGAATAATTTTCTACGCCATTTCCTCTGCCGCACAGACAGACAGAAAAAAGCCCATGCGACTGACGTTGCATGGGCTGTTCTGATCAGGCTAGAAGTTTCCGCCTCTATTTGTTTTCGCCGTTGCCGCCATCCACCGGCGCCGCTGCGATCGGCTTGAGGATCTTGACCTTGGCTTTCTCTTTCAAGACATCCACATAAGCCAGCATTTCCTGTTGCGCCAGGATGCCGGTGATCTGTTCTTGTTCCGCCACGCGGCGCGCCTGGTCCTGCGCAGCCGGCTGGCCGACCTTGCCGATCCGATACAGGCCATAGCCTTGCAACGGCAGGGTAACGCCGACATAGGCAGGCAGCTTGTTGACGTCAGCCTTCATGACCGCTTCAAAGGCCTGTGGATTGATGCCCTGGTTCTTGGTGCGCGATACGGATTGCGCCGCGGCGAAACCGCTGGCGTTGTCCTGCGCTTTCAAGGCAGTCAGCTTGGCTTCACCTGCTTGCTTGGCCAGCACCGCTTCTTCAGTGCGCGTGACCTTGTCGCGGATGATGGCCTGGACTTCTTCAAATGGCCGCTTGGTCACTGCCTTGTACTCGAGGACGTGGCCGGCGATAAAGGTGCTTGGCGCAATTTCGATTGCCTCGGTGTTGTGCTTGTTCTTCAAGGCCTCGTCGGAATACAGCGCAGTCAGGAACTTCTGATTGTTGTAAGGAACGGTAGGCGCAGCTGCAGGATTCGGCTGGCGACCGAGGTTCGCGGCAGTCTGGATCTGCAGATGCAGTTTGTCAGCGACTGCCTTCAGGCTGTCCGCCTGCTCATACACGGTATTGCTGAAGGCTTCCGCCATTTCAGTGAATTTACGTGCTGCCAGCTGCTTCTTGATCTCGCCGGCGATTTCTGTCTTGACTTCATCCAGCGGCTTGACCTGGGCCGGCTTGATGCCGGTCAGTTCGATGATGTGGTAGCCGAAATCGGATTGCACCAGATCGCTGATCTCGCCCTGCTTCAGCTTGTTGGCGGCATCTTCGAAAGGCTTGACCATGCTGCCGGCGCTGAAATAGCCGAGATCGCCGCCCAGTTCACCGGAAGCGGTATCCTGCGAATTCGCCTTGGCGATTTTCGCAAAGTCGGCTGGCGTCTTACGCACTTCGGCCAACAGGCTTTCCGCCTTGGCCTTGGCGGCAGCTTGCTCAGCGGCAGGCGCGTCTTTTTTCACAGCGATCAGGATGTGGCTGGCGCGGCGCTCTTCCGGCACCGTATAGCGGGCAACATTCTGGTCGTAATAGGATTTGATATCGGCATCGCTGACCGTGACTTGCGCCGCAACCGCACTGCTGTCGAGCACGACGTACTCAGCCTTGATCTGCTCCGGAATCTCGAATTCCTTCGGATTCTTGCTGTAATAGTCTTGCAGCATGGCGTCAGTGACCTTCACCTGGCTAGCGTAGTCGGCAGACTTGAACAGCAGTTCCTGCACATCGCGTTCCTGATCGTTGATATCAGACAGACGGGTAGCGACGGTCTTCGGCGTGAATGCCGTCGACTGCACCGCACCGTTCAGCTGCTGCATGGCCATGTCCTGGCGCAAGCGGGCAGCGTAGCTGATCTGTGTCATGCCTTGCATGGCCAGCAATTGATCGAAGGTTTTGCTGTCGAATTTTCCATCCGCGCCGAGCAGGTTTGGAAACTGGCTGAGGATGACCTGCTGAATGGCCGGATCAGTGACTGTCAGATGCTCGCTGTTGGCGGTTGCCGCCAGCACCCGTTGCGAAATCAGATTGTCCAGCACGCCTTGCTTGGCTTCCGGCGTCTCCATCATCTTCGGATCGAAACGGTCGCCAAACGCCTGGCGCATGCGCTCCATCTGCTGGCGCAAGGCGCCATCCAGCTCTTGCTGGGTGATCGGCTGGCCGGCGACTTTCGCTACCGTATTGGCGCTGTCGCCAAAGCTGCTATAGCTTTGCAGACCGACTAGAGCGAAGGAAGGGATGATCAACAGCAGCAGCAAGAACTGCATCAAGCGCTGATGGGTACGGACAAATTCAAACATGGTCGGCCAATCGAGATCAAGCGGCTAATAAATAAAGCTGCAACATATAGGAATACTTCATATGAGGCAACTATATAAACCAAATGCACATAAGAAAAAAGGCGAACTCTCGTTCGCCTTTTTTGTATTTTGGCGGAGTGGACGGGACTCGAACCCGCGACCCCCGGCGTGACAGGCCGGTATTCTAACCAGCTGAACTACCACTCCTGAAACTGCTCGCAAATCTTATAAAACAAATTCGCATTTTCCTGCCTGACCACGCCGCAGAAAACACGACAAACCTACCGGTCAAACATTTTGGCGTTTGTCACCACGCCAAAGAACGCTAGTTTACAGCATCTTTCAACGCTTTGCCAGGCTTAAATTTAGGAACTTTCGCTGCCTTGATCTTAATTGCTTCTCCGGTGCGCGGATTACGGCCGGTACGGGCTGCGCGCTTGCCTACGGAAAAGGTGCCGAAACCAACCAGCGTCACGCTGCCGTTCTTCTTCAGCGTGGTTTTTACTGCCGCGATCATCGCATCCAGCGCGCGTGTCGACGCCGCCTTGGAAATGTCTGCCGACTTGGCAATATGATCGATCAATTCGGTTTTATTCACTTAGGTCCCCTCATATGAATGGAAATTCGAGATGCGAGTTTCGAGATGCGACAAGGTCAGCATCGTGCAGTAAAAACATCGCGGGCGGCGTGCAGAAAAAATCTGCAAGCTCGTATTAAACAAGCCGCAAAGCCTTGTGTCAAGCGCCTTTCCGGCATTACGGGGTGGGTTTAACCTGATTTTACAAACTTGATAGTTTCAACATCAGACAGCTGTGCGCATAAAAAAAAGCGCCCTTGCGGACGCTTTCTTCAATCACGGAAATTAAGACCGTGAATTCAACAGCTTAAAGAGATTTAGTGCTTGACCACGCTGGGGTCGCTCTTCTCGCCGGTCTTGGCAACCGTCGCCGCATCCAGCACTGCTTCCTCTTCGGTCAACGGCACCGGCTGACGTTCCAGTGCGATTTCCAGCACCTTGTCGATCCAGCGCACCGGCACGATTTCCAGCTTGTTCTTGACGTTGTCCGGAATTTCGGCCAAGTCCTTCACATTCTGCTCTGGGATCAGTACCGTCTTGATGCCGCCGCGATGCGCCGCCAGCAGTTTTTCTTTCAAGCCGCCGATCGGCAAGACTTCGCCGCGCAGAGTGATTTCACCTGTCATCGCCACGTCGGCGCGCACCGGGATGCCGGTAAAGATCGACACCAGCGCCGTGGTCATGCCGACGCCGGCCGAAGGACCGTCCTTCGGCGTCGCGCCTTCCGGCACATGGATGTGGATATCGCTCTTCTCGAAAGCCTCGCCCTTGATGCCCAGCTTTGCGGCCCGGCTGCGCATCACGGTGCGCGCGGCCTCGATCGATTCCTTCATCACGTCGCCCAGCGTACCGGTACGGATGATGGCGCCCTTGCCAGGCATCTTGACCGCTTCGATGGTCAGCAGCTCGCCGCCGACTTCGGTCCATGCCAGGCCGACCACTTGGCCGATCTGGTTTTCCTTCTCCGCCACGCCGTAGTCGAAGCGCCGCACACCGAGGAACTTGTCGATGTTCTTGGTAGTGACGGCCACTTTCTTCTCTTGCTTCTTCAACAGCAGCAGCTTGACCACCTTGCGGCAGATCTTGGAGATTTCACGTTCCAGCGAACGCACCCCGGCTTCACGCGTGTAGTAACGGATGATGTCGCGGATCGCACCTTCGGCGACGCTGATTTCTTCTGCCTTCAAACCGTTGTTCTTGATTTGCTTAGGCAGCAGGTAGCGCAGCGCGATGTTGGTCTTTTCATCTTCGGTGTAGCCGGACAGACGAATCACTTCCATCCGGTCCAGCAAGGCCGGCGGGATGTTGAAGGAATTCGAGGTCGCAACGAACATCACATCCGACAAGTCGAAATCGACTTCGATGTAATGATCCGAGAAAGTATGGTTCTGTTCAGGATCCAGCACTTCCAGCAACGCCGACGACGGATCGCCGCGGAAATCCATGCCGAGCTTGTCGATCTCGTCCAGCAGGAACAACGGATTGCGCACCCCCACCTTGGTCAGGCTTTGCAGGATCTTGCCTGGCATCGAGCCGATGTAAGTACGGCGATGGCCGCGGATCTCAGCCTCGTCACGCACGCCGCCCAAAGCCATGCGCACGAATTTGCGGTTGGTGGCGCGGGCGATCGATTGTCCCAGCGAAGTTTTACCCACGCCAGGAGGACCGACGAAGCACAGGATCGGCGCTTTCAACTTGTCGACGCGTTGTTGCACGGCGAGGTATTCCAGGATGCGTTCCTTGACCTTGTCCAGGCCATAGTGATCGCCTTCCAGGACTTTCTCGGCATTGCCGAGCTCGTTGTTGACCTTGGATTTTTTCTTCCATGGCAAGCCGACCAGCGTATCGATGTAGTTACGCACCACGGTGGCTTCGGCCGACATCGGCGACATCAGCTTCAGCTTCTTCAGTTCGCTCTGGGCTTTTTCCAGTGCTTCCTTCGGCATCTTGGCAGCCAGGATCTTCTTTTCCAGCTCTTCCAGATCCGCACCCTCTTCGCCTTCGCCCAATTCCTTCTGGATCGCCTTGACCTGCTCGTTCAGATAGTATTCGCGCTGCGACTTTTCCATCTGGCGCTTGACGCGGCCGCGGATGCGCTTTTCCACCTGCAGGATGTCCAGCTCGCCTTCGAGCTGGCCCAGCAAGTGCTCGTAGCGTTTGGCGATATTGAAGATCTCCAGGATCACCTGCTTTTGCTCCAGCTTCAGCGGCAAGTGGGCGGCGATAGTGTCGGCCAGACGGCCGGCGTCATCGATGCCGGACAGCGAAGTCAGGATTTCTGGCGGGATTTTCTTGTTGAGTTTGACGTACTGGTCGAACTGCTGGACGATGGCGCGGCGCATTGCCTCCACCTCGGCTTCGTCGCCCAGTTCGGATTCAAGCGGCGTCAGGTCGGCTACGAAATGCGTGTCGAGTTCGCTGATGTGATGGATACGGGCGCGCTGCGCACCTTCCACCAGCACCTTGACGGTACCGTCAGGCAGTTTCAGCATTTGCAAGATGTTGGCGACGCAGCCGATTTCATAAATATCGTCCGGCGACGGTTCGTCCTTGGCGGCAGCTTTCTGGGCTGCCAGCATGATGCTCTTACCCTGCTCCATCGCAGCTTCCAGGGCCTTGATGGACTTAGGACGACCGACGAACAATGGGATCACCATATGCGGAAATACAACCACGTCCCGCAAAGGCAAGAGAGGCAACTGAGTCTGTTCAGTAAATGTAGAAGTCGTCATGGCGAGCCTTATCAAAAAAACTTACTAATGATGTTGGCACGAGTGGCCGAGAATCAAGCCCCAGTTTCAACAATAAATCACCACTTCTATGGGGGCCTTCGGGAAAGCCCCCGGTTTTTGCGTGGGGCAATAAAAAAAGCCACACGCGAAGCTGACTTCGGGTGGCTTTGCGATTGAAGCCAAATCGTATATTTTGGGAAATTGTACTACTTTTGAGTGAAAAGCCTGCTTAAACCCCTGCTTTTTACAAGGCTTTACAAAATTACCCGCTTTTCCTACATGGCGCCGGCCAGGCAAAATCCGCCCCGGCCAGCACCGGCAAGAATCGACTCAATCCCGGGCGCTTACTTGGCGCCCGACACCTTTGGCTGCTCATGATAAATCAACAAGGGCTTGGCGCCGCTGTTGACGGTATTTTCATCGACCACTACCTTGGCGACGTTTTGCTGACTTGGCAAATCGTACATAACATCCAGCAATACGTGCTCCAGGATAGAGCGCAGGCCGCGGGCGCCGGTCTTACGCGCCAGCGCGCGCTTGGCGATGGCTTGCAAGGCAGCTGGACGGATTTCCAGCTCGGCGCCTTCCATTTGCAGCAATTTCGAGTACTGCTTGACCAGCGCGTTCTTCGGCGCGATCAAGATCTCGATCAGGGCGGCTTCGTTCAGCTCCGCCAGCGTCGCGATCACCGGCAGGCGGCCGACCAGTTCAGGGATCAGGCCGAATCGGGTCAGATCCTCAGGCTCGGCATCCAGCAAGACTTCGCTGGAGGTGCGCTGGCTCTGGCTCTTCACATTTGCCGAAAAGCCAATGCCGCTCTTTTCCGAACGCTCGGAAATGATCTTGGTCAGGCCGTCGAAAGCGCCGCCGCAGATGAACAGGATATTAGTGGTGTCGATCTGCACGAAATCCTGGTTCGGATGCTTGCGGCCGCCCTGCGGCGGCACCGACGCCATGGTGCCTTCGATCAGCTTCAGCAGCGCCTGCTGCACGCCTTCGCCTGAAACGTCGCGGGTAATCGACGGATTGTCCGACTTGCGCGAGATCTTGTCGATCTCATCGATATACACGATGCCGCGCTGCGCCTTGTCGACCTCGTAATTGCAGTTCTGCAGCAGCTTCTGGATGATGTTCTCGACGTCTTCGCCGACATAGCCGGCTTCGGTCAAGGTGGTCGCATCGGCGATCACGAAAGGCACGTTCAGCATGCGCGCCAGCGTCTGCGCCAGCAAGGTCTTGCCGGAACCGGTCGGGCCCACCAGCAGGATGTTGCTCTTGGCCAGTTCGATGTCGTCTTTCTTGCCGAGATGCTTGAGACGCTTGTAGTGGTTATATACCGCCACCGACAAGATGCGCTTGGCCGGCTCCTGGCCGATCACGTATTGATCCAGCAGCTCGCTGATTTCCTGCGGCGTCGGCAATTCCGATTTCTGGCCATCCAGCGTCTCGACGTTCGAAGCTTCATCCGTAATGATGTCATTGCAGAGATCGATACATTCATCACAGATGAATACCGATGGCCCGGCGATGAGTTTTTTCACCTCATGCTGGCTCTTGCCGCAGAAGGAGCAGTAAAGCAGTTTTTCGCCGCTGGAAGATTTTTTATCAGGCATAAAGGCAGTATTTAATTAAAACTAGAGTGGCGCATTAAAAGGAGCACATGACGAACATTGATTTTATATTACCCGCGAAATCAAGATTCGTCACGCTGAGGCCATTTTTGAAAAGCAAAACGCCCGTACCTTATGGCCGGGCGCTCAGCAATTCCTTCAATTACGCAGTAATCAAGCGCGTGTCGCCAGGACTTTATCAATCAGACCATATTCCACGGCGGCATCCGCCGACATGAAATTATCCCGATCCGTATCCTTGCTGATCTGCTCAACGCTTCTGCCGGTCTTGTCAGCCAGGATGCCGTTCAGGCGCTCGCGCAAATACAGGATTTCGCGTGCCTGGATTTCGATATCCGAAGCTTGCCCTTGGGCGCCGCCCAGAGGCTGGTGAATCATGATGCGCGAATTCGGCAGCGAGAAACGCTTGCCCTTGGCGCCAGCGGCCAGCAGAAAAGCCCCCATCGAAGCAGCCATGCCGGTGCACAGCGTCGAGACATCCGGCTTGATGAACTGCATGGTGTCAAAAATCGCCATGCCGGCCGAAACCGAGCCGCCAGGGGAATTGATGTACAGGGAAATATCCTTGTCAGGATTTTCACTTTCCAGGAACAGCAATTGCGCCACGATCAGGTTGGCGGTCTGGTCATTGACCGGGCCCACCAGGAAAATCACGCGCTCGCGCAACAGGCGCGAATAAATATCATACGACCGCTCACCGCGCCCGCTTTGCTCAATCACGATAGGCACCATGCCGAGCATGTCAGTATCCAGTGCCGAATTACGATTAAAGCCTGTCATAGTATTCCTTATGGAGAGCGCTCAAAACCTAATCAATCCACTGACCGGGGCCAGGCTTCCTGCCTGACTCCGGTTATGCAGGCTGATTAAGCCTGTTGCCCGTTGTTGCTCATCAATTCATCGAAGGCAACCGACTTGTCGGTCACTTTCGATTTGCCCAACACGTAGTTAACGACGTTTTCTTCCAAAACAAGGGCTTCGACCTCTGCCAGACGGCGGCGATCGCTGAAATAATACTTCAGGACTTGCTGTGGGTCTTCGTAGCTCTGGGCAAAGTCTTCGACTTGCGCCTTGACCTGCTCTGGTGTTGCCTGCAATTTGTTTTCCTTGACCACTTCAGCCAGGATCAGGCCCAGGCGGACGCGACGCTCGGCTTGTGCCGTGAACAGCTCAGGCGGGAAAGGCATGTCGTTAACCTTCATGCCGCGCTGCGCCATGTCCTGGCGTGTCATTTCAACCAGACGCTCGACGTCCTGGTCTACCAGCGCCTTAGGCACTTCCAGTTCGCTGACCTTGATCAGGGCATCCATCACGCTGTCTTTGTTCTTGGCCTTGACGCGGGAACCGACTTCACGCTCCAGGTTGAGCTTGATGTCAGCGCGCATCTTGGTCAGGTCGCCGTCGTCGATGCCGAGGGTCTTGGCGAATTCCGCGTCGACTTCCGGCAGGTGCGCCCATTCCAGCTTCTTCAGGGTAATGGTGAACTCGGCAGTCTTGCCTGCCACGTCCTTGCCGTGGTAATCGGCAGGGAAAGCCAGTTCAAAAGTCTTGGCTTCGCCGACTTTCAGGCCGATCGTCGCGGCTTCGAACTCTGGCAGCATGCGGCCTTCGCCCAGCACGTAGGCGTAGTCGTCAGCCTTGCCGCCCTGGAATTCAACGCCGTCGATCTTGCCGACGAAGTCGACTGTCACGCGGTCGCCGTTCTTGGCTGTCAGATCGCTGCCGCCATCGCCGTGCGCGCCTTGCTCGCCCTTGACGTGGTAATGCACGCGCTGCTTGCGCAGGATGTCGATGGTCTTGTCGATTTCCGCATCGCTGACTTCAGCCTTGGTGCGCTCGACTTCCACTGCAGTCAGATCGCCGATCTTGACTTCAGGATAGATCTCGAAAGTAGCGTCGAACGCCAGCGTGCCTTCAGCAACGCCTTCGCTGTTCTTAGGCTCGATCTTCGGGTAACCGGCGACGCGCAGGTTGTTTTCGTTGGCGGCAGTATTGAAAGCGTTGCCGACCTTGTCGTTCAACACTTCGGTTTCCACCTGATAGCCGTATTGTGCGGCGACCATCTTCATCGGCACTTTACCTGGGCGGAAGCCAGGCGCTTTAGCGGTGCGAGCGCGAACCTTCAGGCGTTTCTCGACTTCGGTTTGCACTTCGCTGATCGCGATAGTGAGGGTAAGGCGGCGTTCAAGTTTATCCAGAGTTTCGACTGCAGTTGCCATGTGGATCGTCCAAAAATTAAAAATTCCGTGGTGCGACCAGAGTAAATGGGTCAAATGTTGTCATTTTCACCCCAACCCCGTCGCGCTAAAGTCCGATATTCTATACGTAAAACAGGCAGTTGCGCCAAAACGCGTGACCGTGCGCCTGTATTAACAAGCGATCCGGCAGCTATTTCAACGGCAAAAGCCGGCCAGGCCTGCTTATTTGAGCGGAATCGGGTTTCCGGCAGACACCGGCACGGCGGTTACGCTGTTTTGCGGACTGCCATCCACCAGCTTATCCGAATAGGTAAGATAAACCAGGGTGTTACGCTTCGGGTCGACCAGACGCACTATATGTAAACGTTTGAACAACACCGACATGCGCTCGGTAAACACATCTTCCTGCAAGGGCAGCTTGCCGACGAACTGGACGGCAGCCGCCACCTGGCGGCAGGCAATCGACGCCTCGGCCCGGTCTTCCGCCAGGCCGACCGTACCCTTGACGCCACCGGTGCGTGCGCGCGAGACATAACAGGTCACGCCCTGTACCTTGGGGTCGTCGTAGGCCTCCACCACCACCCGGTCGTTGCGGCCGACCCAGCGAAAAGCAGTGCTGACCTCGCCCACCTGCTCCGATGCGGCCTGCACCGGCGCGGAAGCCGTAGCAAATGCAGCGCAAGCAAGCAGTACTGCCAGGCAACGAGATGTTGTACGCATATGTATTCCGAGAAATAAAAAACCGATTGTATGCCGAACCGTCCGCTTTTTTACCTAGGAGCCTGTCGGACTTAAGGGGGCAAAGCGAAAAAAATAGCTGAGCGAGGACAGATTTTGCCGGCTTCTTGGTCAATAGCGAGCTATTGACCAAGAAGCCGGTGAAATATGGCCCGCTCAGGTATTTTTGCAGCCACCCCCCTTAAGTCCGGCAGGCTCCTTGCCCTGATACAAAAGACAGGGACGTAAAAAAACCCTCGGCAGAGGGTTCTTGAATATTCAGCCAGGTGGTAAGGGAATACCGACAGGCTGGTGCGACCGAGAGGACTCGAACCTCCACAAGATTGCTCTCGACAGGACCTAAACCTGTTGCGTCTACCAATTTCGCCACGGTCGCATTTGCTAGCATTTGCTTCATGCCCGCCCGCTATGCTTGGGCAATATCGGGCAGCCCGCTATTCTACTGCAAGCCGTTTGATATGGCGAGAGGCATGAGCAACTTTTCACTCGCGTTGTCCACGGCAACGCAGGAATCCGCAAGCGCCCCGGCGCAGATTATCCGAGAACCCGGGGCCAGAGCGCCCACCAAGATCCAGGAGTAACTCAGCGGCACGGCAGCCAATTCAGATGCCCAACAATGGCGGCGGCCGCCGCTGCACCCATTGCGTGGCTTGCTCGTAAGCATAGGCCAGCTGCAGCACCGCCAGATCGGCGCCGCGCCTGCCTATGATCTGCAGCCCCATTGGCAAGCCTTGCGCACCAAAACCAAGCGGCACACTGACGGCGGGACTACCGGTCAACGATGCGGCTATGACCACCTCCATCCAGCGGTGATAAGTATCCATGTTTCTATTGGCGATACGCTTTGGCCAATGTTCATCGATGGAAAATGGAAATATCTGGGCAGTCGGCAATAGTACATAATCAAACTGCATGAACATTTTGTTGAACGCCTGATACAAGGCGCTGCGCGCCTTCGAGGCCCTATAGAAATCCGTCACCCGCAACTTCATGCCGCCCTCGATTTCCCAGATCAGTTCCGGCTTCATCAAGGCACGCTTGGCCGGATCCAGATAGCTGTCGCCGAGACCGCCGGCAAGCGACGAATGGCGCAGAGTGAGCCATGTTTCCCACATGCGTTCCGGCGCAAAATCCAGTGTCGCCTCATCGACTTTGCAGCCCAAGGCTTCAAGCGTGGCAAAGGAAGTGCGGCACATTGCCAATATGCCTTCCGCCATCGGCAGATATCCATTGAAATCGCCCAGCCAACCTACTCGCGTGCCACGAAAATCGCGCTTCAGCGATTGGGTGAAGCCGGCCGGGTTTTCCTGGATCGACAACGGCGCCCTGGCGTCGTAACCCGCCTCGGTAGCCAACAGCATGGCCAGGTCAGTGACTGTACGCCCCATTGCACCGTCGGTTGCCAGCTGGCCGAGAAACAGTTCCGGGTCCGGTCCCGCCGGCACCACGCCGACGGTAGGACGAAAACCATAAATATTGTTGAATGCGGCCGGATTGCGCAAGGATCCCATCATGTCGCTGCCATCGGCCACCGGCACCATTTTCAGCGCCAGCGCCACGGCCGCGCCGCCGCTGCTGCCGCCCGCGACCCGGCTTTGATCGTAGGCGTTTCTGGTGACGCCGAAATTGGGATTGTAGGTATTCGATCCCAGCCCGAATTCAGGCGTATTGGTCTTGCCGATGATGATCGCACCGTGGCGCTTGATCCTTTCGACGAGAATGTCGTCCTGCCGCGGGACATGATCTTTGAACAGCGGCGAACCGAAGGTCGTGCGGATGCCGGCGGTTTCCGCCAGATCCTTGACAGCGTGCGGCATGCCATGCAACCAGCCCATGTATTCGCCGCGCGCCAGCTGGCGGTCACATCGCTCTGCCTGCTTGAGCAAGTAGTCGCTGTCTTGTAGTGAGACTATCGCATTGACGCTGGGATTAATCCGCGCTATCTGCCTGAGATAGGCTTGCATGGTTTCGCGGCAGGAAACCTGGCGCGCCTTGATGGCTGCCGACAACGCCACCGCATCCAGCGCAACGATGTCGGCCTGCGCAGCTGCGGGCCTGGCTGATCCCGCATGGTTGCCATCCGCGGCGGCTTGGGAGGACATGCCGGCGAGCAAGCCGCCGACAGAAGAAGCACCCAGCATTGCCAGGCTGCCGTCCGTCAGAAATTTCCTGCGTTGCGGTGAATCTGCGCTGCCTTCGCCGGGATTGTTAGAAGTCAATTCGCTTGTCATGTTCGCCCCCTCCAATGGTGTGGCATCGGCGTCAAATACTCCGCTGCCTAGCCGAATACCGATTCATGTGCCTCCATATACGCTTGTCACCAGATACAGGGGCCGTTTTTCCCCATCCGCAGTGGCTGAGGAGCTTCAACTATCGCATAGCAGATTTTATGATGCAAGAAAAACAATTTCCCAATTGATAACAATTGCGAATGACGAAGCGTATGCTTTGCGCGATTGAGAACTGCATTTTCACAGGGAGCAAAAATGCAAAGACCGCCGATTGGCGGTCTTTGGGAAACGCAGGGATGGCGTTACTGCGGCTTTTTAACTCGGAACCAGGCCGCATACAAGGCCGGCAGGAACAGCAAGGTCAGGCCGGTCGCCACAATCAGGCCGCCCATGATGGCCACCGCCATTGGCCCCCAGAACACTGAATGCGACAAGGGAATCATGGCCAGCACCGCCGCCGCCGCCGTCAGCATGATCGGCCGGCAACGGCGTACCGCCGATTCGACGATGGCATTCCAGGGCGCCACCCCGCTGGCGATATCGTGTTCGATCTGGTCGATCAGGATCACCGAGTTACGGATGATCATGCCGAACAGCGCGATCACGCCAAGCTGGGCGACGAAGCCGAACGGCCGATGCAGGATCAGCAGCGCGGCAGCGGCGCCGGCGATGCCCAGCGGCCCGGTCAGGAACACCAGCAGCGAACGCGAGAAGCTATGCAGCTGCAGCATCAGCAAAGTGAAGATGATGAAAATCACCAGCGGCACATTGGCGGCGATCGAATCCTGCGCCTTGCCGGCGTCGTGGGCAGCGCCCGCAATGTCGATCACATAGCCGGGCGGCAGCTGGGCCCGGATCTTGTCGAGCTGCGGATTGATCTGGTCGGTCACGGTCGGCCCTTGCACGCCATCGATGACATCGGCCTGCACGGTGATCGCCCAGTTGCGCCATTCGCGCCAGACCACGCCCGGCTCCCATACCAGCTTGACCGTGGCGACCTGCGCCAGCGGCACCGACTTGCCGCTGGCGGTCGGAATATTGGCCTGGTTCAAGGCATCGATGGTGGCGCGTTCATCCAGCGGCTGGCGCACCACGATGTCGATCAGCCGGTCGTGCTCGCGATATTGGCCGATGGTGGTGCCGGTCAGCAGGGTGTTGACGGTCTGCATCACGGTTTGCGAACCTATTCCCAGCGTGCGCAATTTATCCTGGTCCAGATCGACCCGCAGCACCTTGACCGATTCGTTCCAGTTGTCGTTCAGGCCAATGATGTTCGGATTGCGGTTCATCACGCTCTTGACCTGGTCGGCAATCACCCGGACCTTGGCGGCATCGGTGCCGCTGACGCGGAACTGCACCGCATACGGCACCGGCGGTCCGCTCGGCAGCAGCTTGACGCGGCCGCGCACTTCCGGGAAGCCATGCTTGAAAGCATCGGTGATTTTCAGGCGCAAGGCGTCGCGCGAAGCCAAGTCCTTGGTCAGCAGCACCAGCTGCGCCACATTGGTCTGCGGCAGGATCTGGTCCAGCGGCAGGTAGAAACGCGGACTGCCGCTGCCGACATAGGTTGTCATGCTTTCCAGTTCCGGCGCATTGTGGATGTAGGCTTCGAACTTCTTGGCTTGCGCCTCGGTGGCGGCAAAGGAAGAGCCTTCCGGCAGCCACAGCTCGATCATCAGTTCCGGCCGGCTGGAATCAGGGAAGAACTGTTCTTCGATGAACTTGAAGCCGAACACACCCAGCGCAAACACCATCAGCGTCAGGGCGATGGTGGTCTTGCGCCACTCGACGCACCAGTTGACTGCGCGCCGCACGCGCGAATAGAACGGCGTGTTGAACAATTCATGATGGCCGTCAGCGCCGGCAGCCGGCTTGACCTTCAACAGCAGATAGCCAATATAAGGTGTGAACAGCACCGCCACCAGCCAGGAAATCAGCAGCGCCAGCGCATTCACCGAAAACATGGAGAAGGTATATTCGCCGGCAGCCGATTTCGCCAGCCCGATCGGCAGGAAGCCGGCGGCGGTAATCAGGGTGCCGGTCAGCATCGGCATCGCCGTCGAGGTGTAGGCAAAGGTCGCCGCCTCCAGCCGCGACAAGCCCTCCTCCATCTTGCGCACCATCATTTCGACCGCAATGATGGCGTCGTCGACCAGCAAGCCGAGGGCGATGATCAGCGCTCCCAGCGAGATCTTGTGCAGGTCGATGCTGAAGATGCGCATGAACAGGAAGGTGATCGCCAGCACCAGCGGAATCGTCAGTGCCACCACCAGGCCCGGCCAGACATCGATACGGAACGGCTTGGTATGGAAACCGAGCGAGAGGAAACTCACCGCCAGCACGATCAGCACCGCTTCCATCAGTGTCTTGAGGAATTCGTCGACCGATTCGGCGACGATTTTCGGCTGGTTGGAAACCCGCTCCAGGTTGATCCCGACCGGCAGCTTGGCCTTGATTTCCGCGGTGATGCGCGCCATGTCCTTGCCCAGCGCAATGATGTCGCCGCCCTTCACCATCGAGACCCCGAGCCCGATCACTTCCTTGCCGTTGTAACGCATTTTTTGCGACGGCGGATCGATGTACTCGCGCTTGATGGCGGCAAAATCGCCCAGCCGGAAGGTGGTGTTGTTGGCCCGCAGCTGCAGGTTTTCCAGGTCCTTGGGCGAGGCCAGCGCGCCACTGACGCGGATCTGCAGGTTGTCGCTGGCGGTCACCAGTATGCCATTGGCTTGCAGGGCGTTCTGCGCGCTCAGCTGGTTGACGATGTCCTGTACCGAGATGCCCAGCTGAGAAAACTTTTTCTGCGAAAATTCGATGAAGATCTTTTCATCCTGCACGCCGAACAGATCGACCTTGGCCACCGACTGCAAGGTCAGCAGCTGCTGGCGCACGAAATCGGCGTAATCCTTGACATCGGCATAATTGAAACCGTCGCCGGACACCGCAAAGATGGAACCGTAGGTTTCGCCGAATTCATCGTTGAAGAACGGTCCCAGCACGCCCTGCGGCAAGGTCAGCTTGATGTCGTCGATCTTTTTGCGCACCTGGTACCAGGCATCCACGGTTTCCTTGGGCGTGGCGGATTCCTGCAAGGTCAGGATGATCAGCGTTTCGCCCGGCTTGGAATAGCTGCGGATGGTGTCTATATGCGGGGTTTCCTGCAGCTTCTTTTCCAGCTTGTCGGTAACCTGGTCGGCCATCTGCAAGGCAGTGGCGCCTGGCCATTGCGCCGACACCACCATGGCGCGGAATGTAAACGGCGGATCTTCATCCTGCCCGAGACGGCCGTAACTCAGGATGCCGCCGATCACCAGCACCACCATCAGGTAGCGCGTCAGCGGGATGTGCTCCAGCGCCCAACGCGACAGATTGAAACCGCTCTTTTTACCGTCGCTCATTGGGCGGCTCCGCTGACGCCGGCAGCCTTGGCGGCCGGCAGGCTGGCTTCCGGCGCGTCGAGGATGGTGACCTTCTGGCCCTGCTTCAATTGATTGACGCCAGCCGTGACCACCTGCTGGCCGGGCTTCAAGGCGCCGCGTATCCATACTTCATTGCCGTGCTGGCCGGTGATTTCAATCGGGACCTGGCGCACCTGATGTGCGGCGGCGCCGTCAACCACCCACACCACGCTATGGTCTTGCACCCGCAGCAGCGCAGTGAGCGGCACCTTGATGGCGTCGTCGCTGGTCTTGCTGATGAATGCCGCGTAAGCGGTCATGCCCAGCTTGACGTTGGGCGTATCGTCGGGAATCGCAATCTTGATGGCGTAGGTGCGCGTCACCGGATCGGCAATCGGCGACACTTCGCGCACCGTGCCGCGGATCAGCTGCTTGGGATCGGCCCACAGGCGCACCTGGACATCGTCGCTGCGGCGCAGCTGATCGACCTGGTTTTCCGGCGCGCCGACCACGACTTCCTTGGCGCCCTGGCGCGCCACGCTGACCACCGGCGTGCCCGCCGCCACGACCTGGCCGGCTTCCGCATTGATGGCGGTGACCACGCCGTCGACGTCGGACTCCAGGGTGGCATAAGCCGTCTGATTCAACTGCCCTTTGAACGCCGCCTCGGCCTGGTCATAAGTCGCTTGCGCCGCCTTGAAGGCGGTATCCTTGGCGTCCAGCACCGCCTGGCTGACGAAATTCTTGTCGCGCAACTCCTTGTAGCGCTTCAAGTCGGCCTTGGCCGTATCGCGGTTGCTGGCGGCGGAAGTCACTGCCGCTACCGCTTGCGCCTGCGCCAGCTGCAAATCCTTCGGATCCAGCCGCATCAGTACCTGGCCGCGCTTGACCACCGTGCCGACATCCACCTGGCGGGCGATGATCTTGCCGCCGACCCGGAAGCCTAGCTGCGATTCGTAGCGCGCCTGCACCGCGCCGGGAAGTTCGGAGGTGACGTCGGCATTGGCCGGATTGAGCACCGTCACGCGCACCGGGCGGATATCCTCAACTTTTTCCGGCGCCTTGGAACAAGCCGCCAACAGGAACAATGAGCAAACAAGCAATAAATTAGGAGCGCGCATCAAGCCATGGCGAGGGGTTGATTCTCGCTGAATTACACGCTGAATTATCTGGGTCGGCACGTTTTTTCCTTTACTATTCTGGGCTATTGCCGGTTTGCGCATTGCCATCAGGATACGTAGTGATCACGGCGGGCTGCTGCGGCAGCTTTCATCCCGCCCTCAAAATTACTAACTCTAAAGTCAGTAATTATAATTGCGAGCGATCAAGTTTGCCCAAGGCTTTTTTGCGTCTGTCTGAAACAGGCATAAATATGTCTTTTTAATCAATGTTTTATCCGGCGCCACATGTCCACCAATCATTACGAAAATTTCCCGGTAGCATCAATATTATTGCCTGCCCGCCTGCGTCCGGCAGTCAAAGCGATCTATGCCTTTGCCCGCAGCGCCGACGACATTGCCGATGAAGGCGACGCCACTCCCGAGCAGCGCCTACGTGAGCTGAACGCCTATGAAACGGCGCTAGACCGGATAGAACAGCAGCAAACCGCCGAAAGTCCGCTATTCCAGGCTCTGCATGAGGTGGTCATTGCGTATCAGCTGCCGCTGACGCCGTTTCGCGATCTGCTGTCTGCCTTCAAGCAGGATGTGGTCACCACCCGCTATAGCCAGTTTACCGACCTGCTCGATTATTGCCGCCGCTCGGCCAATCCGGTCGGCAACCTGATGTTGCACCTGTATGGCGCTGCCAGCGAACAAAACCTGCGCGACTCCGATGCGATCTGCTCGGCGCTGCAACTGATTAACTTTTGGCAAGACGTCGCCATCGACTGGAACAAGACGCGCATATACCTGCCGCTGGAAGATTTGCAGCGTTTCGGCGTATCGCAGGCGCAGCTCGCCAGCGGCGATTGCGACCATGCCTGGCGCCGCCTGATGGCGTTCGAGGTACAGCGCGCGCGCGCCATGATGAGCGGCGCCCAGGGCCTGGCGCTGCGCCTGCCCGGACGGATCGGCTGGGAGCTGCGGCTGGTGGTGCAAGGCGGCTTGCGCATCCTGGAAATGCTGGAAGCGGCAGAATACGATATGTTCCGCCGCCGGCCAAAACTGGAAAAACCCGACTGGCTGCTGCTGGCCTGGCGCGCCTTGCGCATGGCATAACAAAAATCGATAAAAATCAGCAAGCAAGCAGCATTTCTTACGTATACTTCGGGCAAGTCGTTTTCAAGCTACCCGCAGCCACGAGCATCCAAGCAGTCATTAACGCTCATTACCGTTTTTTATATCCATGTCACCAGACGATTACTGCCAGCAAAAAGCCGCCCAAAGCGGTTCCAGTTTCTACTACAGCTTCCTGTTCCTGCCGGTCGAGCGTCGCCGCGCCATTACGGCCCTCTACGCGTTTTGCCGCGAAGTGGACGACACTGTCGACGACTGCACCGATGAAAGCGTGGCGCGCAGCAAGCTGATGTGGTGGCGCAAGGAAATCGCCGCCATGCTGGCCGGCAATCCCTCGCATCCGGTGACCCAGGCGCTGCAACCGCACCTGCTGACCTATGGACTGGAAGGCAAGCACCTGCAAGCGATCATCGACGGCATGGAAATGGATCTGAACCAGACCCGCTATCTGGACTATCCCGGCCTCAAGCAATATTGCTGGCATGTGGCCGGCGTGGTCGGCATCCTGTCGGCCAGCATCTTTGGCGTGAGCCAGCCGCAAACCCTGCAGTTTGCCGAAAAGCTCGGCCTCGCCTTCCAGCTCACCAACATCATCCGCGACGTCGGCGAAGACGGCCGCAAGGGCCGTATTTATTTGCCGGTCAACGAACTGCAGCAATTCAATGTCACCGCAGCCGACATCCTCAATGCCCGCTACAGCGAGAATTTCGTCAAGCTGATGCGCTTCCAGGTGGCGCGCGCGCAGCAAGCCTACGATGAAGCGTTTGCCTTGCTGCCCAAGCAAGACCGGCGCGCCCAGCGTCCCGGCCTGATGATGGCGGCCATCTATCGCGCCTTGCTCGGCGAGATCGAGCGCGACGGTTTCCATGTGCTGAACCAGCGCATATCGCTGACGCCTATCCGCAAACTGTGGCTGGCATGGAAGACTTATGTGCGCGGTTAAGCTGACCCCTTCCGCCTTCTTAGCGATTTCCTGAAATGGTCCGCGAAGCACAGCATATTGCCGTGATCGGCGCCGGCTGGGCCGGCTGCACCGCCGCTGTCGAACTGACCCAGGCCGGGCACCAGGTCGCCTTGTATGAAGCCAGCCGCCAGCTGGGCGGTCGCGCGCGACGGGTCGATATAGACGATACCGTGCTCGACAACGGCCAGCATATCCTGCTCGGCGCCTACAAGCAAAGCTTGCAGATGATGCGCAAGGTCGGCATCGACCCTGAGCAGGCCATGCTGCGCCTGCCGCTACAGATGAACTACCCGGCCGGCAGCGGCGGCATGACATTCAGCGCGCCGCGCCTGCCTGCGCCCTTGCATCTGCTGGCAGCGCTGTGGCGCGCCACCGGACTGCAACGTGAAGACAAGCTGGCGCTGGCGCGTTTTTCCTCGGCCGCGCGCTGGATGGACTGGCGCCTGAACGACGATTGCAGCGTCAGCACCCTGCTGGAACGCTTCGACCAGACGGATCGCCTGATCCAGCTGATGTGGCGCCCCCTGTGCATCGCCGCGCTCAACACCCGGCCCGAACAGGCCTCGGCCCAGGTCTTCCTGGCGGTGCTGCGCGACAGCCTCGGCGCCCGCAGAAGCGCATCCGACATGCTGTTGCCGCGGCGTGACCTGAGCAGCTTGTTCCCGCAACAGGCGGCGGCATTCATCGAAGAACGCGGCGGCAGCCTCGAATCCGGGCGCAGCGTCAAGCAAGTGCGGCGCGACGGCCAGCAATGGCAATTGCAAAGCGGCGACAGCAGCCAGAACTTCGACGCCGTGGTCGTCGCGACGCCGCCGGAAACCGCCGCCGCGCTGCTGGAAGGCAGCGCTGACGCCGAACTGCTGGCCACATTGCGCAGCTTTACCTACGAACCGATTACCACTTGCTATCTGCAATATGCTAGCGCCACACGGCTGCCGCGGCCCTTCTTCGCCTTGCTCGACGATCCGGACAATACGGACGGCGGCGCGGCCTGGGGCCAGTTCGTATTCGACCGCGGCCAGCTCGATCCGGCCCAGGCCGGCTTGCTGGCCGTGGTCATCAGCGCCTCCTCCGCGGCGATCCAGGACGGCCATCAAGCACTGGGTAGCGCGCTCGCAAGCCAGATTGCCGCCACCTTCAAACAGCCGCAGCTGGCGCAGCCCCTGTGGAGCAAGGTCATTTCAGAGAAACGCGCCACCTTCGCTTGCACCCCGGGCCTGGCGCGGCCGGCCAATGACAGCGGCCTGGAACGGCTGATGCTGGCCGGCGACTACACCGCCAGCGACTATCCGGCGACCCTGGAGTCGGCAGTGCGCAGCGGCAGGCAGGCGGCGCAGGAATTGCTGCGCCAAATTCGCTGACGGGAGACGCTGCCCCTCCCCCAATGGTTTGGCGAGAAATCATGCGGCCTTCAATTGTTGACAGAAAATTGACATCAATCTATTGGCAAGGATGTTATTAATATATCCTTCGCTTAGTCATCAAGGCAGGTAGCACATGATTAAAATATTTTTTTATAGCGTCGTTTTTTTACTTGCCGCCACATTATCAGGCTGCACGTCCACATGGGTGAATCCGGGAAAACCCGCTACGGCACTTCCCGCAGATCAGCAAGCCTGCCAGTACGAAGCGCTGCAGCTCTATCCGCCAGCCCTCGCCTACAGGCTCACGCCATCAAAGCAAACACCAAGCAAAACCTCTTGCAAGCCAAATGACAAAGGCGGTACCGATTGCACCACCTACTCCGGCGAATATACGCCGCCCGCGTACTCACAGCACGATGACAATGACAAGAGCAGGGACAAGGCCATGCGCTCTTGCATGGATGCGCGCGGTTGGCGCCGGGAAAAAGAGGCCTGCACGGGAAAGTGTCTTTGGGAGTCTTCTGGCATCCCTAGCTATTTAGGTTTGGATTAGTCGACGCAAGCAGGCGCCGCCGCACATCATTAAATTCTGTGCAAAAAAGCAAAAGACCCGCGACCGGCCACTTTTGCATGAAAATGCTTCATGCAAAACATCAA